>Ga0209573_1005030_pt1 | contig 12327 bp, 5 predicted proteins | sample TNRBio252014_DNA_FD_185870 | JGI IMG/M metagenome (GOLD analysis project Ga0209573, IMG submission 185870) | Wastewater treatment Type I Accumulibacter community from EBPR Bioreactor in Madison, WI, USA - TNR Reactor_6/25/2014_ DNA (SPAdes)... | ecosystem: Engineered > Bioreactor > EBPR >...
GAAGCCATGGCGGCGGACTGCACGAGGACGGTGGGATGGGGTTTGGCACCCTCGATAACGATGGATTGCACGGCATAGGGTTCGTACAGCCCTGTCTCGAGCACATCGGCCGAGGGCGTCGACCAGTCGCGTGCGGCATAGTCGAGTTCCATGACCGCAGAGGGGGCAGGGGATGAGGCGATATCAGCCTTAGCGACAGCATCCGCCATGGGAATGGATGTTTTGTCCGCGACAACGGCGGTGATGAGGCCATCGCTCGCAGGGGCGTTCTGATCCCGGAGTTCGACATAGGTCATTCGCGGAATAACCATCGGCACCGAGGAGGCCGATGGCTCAACCCTTGTGGCAACGGCATCCTTCGACACCACGGCCGAAGGCGCGGCATGCGGAAGTGGCGCACGTCGGAATGCAGATAGACGCGTGACCAGCGTCGGAGGGCAGGGGACTGACGACGGAGGAACGACAGGCGCTGAGGGTGTTGCAGCAGGAGCTGGCGCAACCGAAGTCCCCAAGGCCGGCGCATCATCCCGAAGCCGGGGCGGCACCAGCTCTTCGACGCGCTCCAGCAGCTCCTGCAGGCTCTGCACCGCCGCAACAGGCACCGGAAACCCATCCGCTTTTGCGGCTTGTACTTTATCAAACACCGTGAGGCGGCTTTCGACATCCGTGCCGTGCCGCCGGAAGAACCCGCGCCGCATTGGAATGGTGGCGACAAGGGTTGCGGTTGTCTGGAGCTTTTCGAATGCAGAGCGCCAGCTACGGCCATAGGGTGAAAAGCTCTCGCCGGTGATCGCAACAAGGCGTCCCCGTGGCTCGAGGCGGGCCAGTGCGGAGCGGATGTGCTCGTAGGTCGCGTTCGGGTGCCGCCCCTCGATCAGCGGCGATGCTGAAAACGGCGGGTTCATCAGGATGACGGAGGGACGGATACGCGCATCGAGCCGGTCATGGATCTGCGCGCCGTCATGGCGCGTCACAGAAACCTTCGGGAACAACGCCTTCAGAAGGCCATGACGTTCCTCGGCCCATTCGTTGAGGGCGATTTCTGCACTGGCGATCTCGGCGTGGATCGCCAGCATCCCCGTCCCGGCTGAAGGCTCGAGGACGACATCGCCGGAACGGATGCCGGCAGCCCGTGCCGCGATATAGGCCAGCTCGATCGGCGTCGAGAATTGCTGCAACGCCTGTGAGGTCTCCGAGCGCCGCGTCTCTATCGGAAGCAGGCTGCCTATCTTCTCGAGCAACGCCAGCATGGAGGTCGAACTATTGCTGGCACGAAGGAGGGAAGGGCCGAACTGTCGCAGGAACAGCACCTGCGCAACCTCAACCGCCTCATACGCGTCCTTCCAGACCCAGGCACCCGAGGCATCGGATGCGCCGAACGCCCGCTCCATGGCGGAACGCAACGACGCGGCATCGATCTGCCGCCCCCTAGCAAGGAACTGCGCGAGGGCAACGCCAACGGCATGAACAGCAGCAGGGCGGTCAACGCGAGGGGGCAGGGGGTGGAAATGAGGCGCAGCAGTGCACACCGCAACAGCGGGAAGGGTCATCGCAAAGTCTCCAGGGGTTCAGAACCAGCCCGGAAACTCTCTCTTCACATCCCGGGCTTCAGGCCCCAGAAAACCCAACTCTCGCACTTCCCCCGAATGGCAGGAACGGGGCCGGAACCGGAATGACGGGTCCGAGGCGCACATGCGGTATAGGTGCATATCCTCATGTCGATCCACTCAAAAAAGCATCTCGGTCGGTTCAATCAGGCACAAATTAAGCCCTGAATACCGTGGCAAGCGCGCTGCGACGCTTGAAATAGCTGCGATAGTCGGTGAGAAGACCGTGTTGGTTCCAACCCTCGCCGATCAGCTTATCGGTCTTGGCCAATGCCAATTCATATTTGAGGCAACCGGAGCCATCACCCATTAACTGATCCAACAAGCGATGCTCTACTTCTTACCTCACCGGTGCGGGAAGATTTGATCTCGTTTCGAAGTAAATCAGACGCGAGCCGAATAATTGCACGCGTTCGCCCTGAATGCTCTGCATGATCGCCAGACGATCCGACCAAGAAGCCTGATGGAATGCATTTTGCCGCGGGCATCTTCGTCGAGATCGGCGCGCGAGTTTGAATATCGAAAGTAACGAGTCTTAACCTTGAGCGATTCGACGTTTAACGTCGGATCCACAGGTCGCGAGGGCGACTCCCCTTCGGAGCGCTTCGCGGATCGATCCCGGGTCCGCCATGATAGGCCTCATCGCCGCGCCCGTGCGGCAGTAGAAAAGTCACGTCACGATTGCCGACGCTGGCGAGCTCGGCCGAGAGATCGGTGACGGTGTTGGCTACCCTCGCCCCCGGTCACGGCATAAACCTCGCTGTTGATGAAGTATAGACAGCCGATCGCGGCTCCGCCCAGCTTCCATTCTTGCGTTTCGTGAGTTCTCAACTACTCTGCACCCGACTGATTTCATGGGGCTGCTCCGGGATTTCCGAGACGATCGTCAGCGCTGGGCGGCAGTCTTGGGAGGGGAACTAGTGCATGCCGACTAACAATTGGATCAGGTTCCTGCGCAACTACGGGCCGATCCCCACCAACGACAACATGTACGATGAGACGATTCAGCGGGCTCTCGCCCGCCTGAAGATCGCACCGATCGAGTTGCCAGCTCCTCACCTTGATTGGCTCGTCGACAACTTTAGGTCGAAGGATTGCCTGTCAATTATTCTGACCGGAACAGCCGGTGACGGAAAAACCTACCATTGCCGTAGCGTCTGGCTTGAACTCGGCGGCACGATCGAAGACTGGAACGGAGGCGCCAAAATTCAAAGGCTCCCCTTGGGGACCCGACAACTCATAGTCGTCAAGGATCTAAGCGAGCTTCGCGCCGACGAGAGCAAGCCGCTGATCGAGCAGATGGCGTGGGACGTGGCAGATCCGGCCTCGCCGCGCGTCTACCTGATGGCCGCCAACCATGGCCAGCTGCTTGAGAAACTCAAGAGCGCCGGTAATGACAGCACCACCTCCGTGCTCGTGACCGTAGTCGAGAACCTCTTGGTCACCGGACGTGGCGGCAACGACGCTATCAAACTTGATTTGAAGGACCTCAGCCGTTCTGCAGCTGTCGTGATGATCGATCAGGTCATCGACGCGATCGCCCAGCACTCAGGTTGGGATGGGTGCTTGGACTGTCCAGCTCTCGGTGAAGGGCATTGTCCTATCCGTGAAAACCGGAAGCGCCTTGTAGGAACGACTGATGACCGCCTTTTTAGAAGGCGGCTCGGCAGCCTTGTCGAGGCAAGCGAACAGAACGGTGGGCACTTCACAATCCGTCAGGCGCTTTCGTTAGTGACGAACATCATTCTAGGGCATCCGGACGCGAAAGATGGCCTTATGTCCTGCAACGATGTCGGTGCCTTGGCGGCGGCAGGAAGTGCCGAGCAGGCGAGCCCCTATCGCAACGTATTCGGCGGTAATCTGAAGCGAAGCCATGCGGAAAGAACAGAACCATTCCGCAAACTGCAGCTGTTCGGGATCGGTTCGGAAACCAGCAATAAGGTCGACAATGTGCTGGTCTACGGCGCAGACGATCCGGCGCTACTAGCGACCTACAGCGCTTTGGTGCAGTCGGATCCGATCTACGGTGAGACGCCGACCTTCAAGCGCGCACAACAGTCCTACCTCGAAGGCGACGACCCCGCTGCGGCCACACGGTTTCTCGCGCTCCTGCAAGGGCAGCGTCAGCGCTTGTTCTTCACCATCGGCGAAGAGCTCGCGGAAAGCTTGGACCTGTGGGATCTGACGGTCTTCCGTTATGCCGGTCTTTATCTTGAGAGCGCCCGCGCTCTCGCCGAGAAGCATCCCTTACCCAGAAACGTTATGCCCATGCTCATTCGTGGGCTAAATCGCGTCTTCACTGGCATGCTCATTCAGAACCAAGACGAACTGGTGCTGGCGAGTGCGGGGAGCCAATCGCAATCGAGAACCAGCCCATTGTTCGAGGAATTCGTCTCAGTAGCACGCCGCGGCGGCGAGGAAGTGTCGCTCGTGAGCGACAACACAGGAGGTATGCAGCTCGTGGTCAAGCTGTCTAGGGACAATCCGCCCCCTGTCTCACTTCAAATGTCGACGACCCGGTTTGAATTTCTTGGACGCGTGGCCGAGGGCGCCCTTCCCTCAAGCTTCTCACTTGAGTGCTATGAGGACTTCCTCGCCTTCAAGGCCAGACTGCTCAGCGCTGTGGAACGGCGGCGTGTCCTCGACGGCGATGACCGTGCGACCGACATCGTCCTCAAGTTCATCGATCTCAACCTCGACGGCAGAGCCTCGTCGCGCAGCGTGACGGTGAGGATCTAGGGATGGAAATTCTGCCACGCCCGGTGGGGTATGAGGATCGAACTGGCCCGGCCTACTGGGTGGATGAGGCCATCTGGGGGCATCGCCTTCACGATGAGCAGAGTCCCTGGCTTATTCTACTCGAATTTCTCGGCGTGCTCAGATCAGAAAGTCTCGCCGGACGCGCATTGACCGAAGTCGATTTCAACAAGCTCAGCTATCGCCCACAGACACAGCTGCGGTTGCGCAACGTCGTCTTCAATAATCCCTACCTGCTGACTATCGGTGCTGAACGTCTCTCGGATGACGCTGCCTGGACAAAATGGCTCGAGCTCATGCAGCAGAACGCCGGAGGCTTGGAAGACCGGGACTTCAGCTATTTGCGCCACCGCTTCGACTCGTTCGAGGACTTTTCCGCAGTCGTCGGCTTCCTGCAGTCCTCCGCAATTGAAGGGACGAGCAACAAGCGCTGGAGCTCTAAGTTCGTCTTTCCCTTCGGCCCGAACGCGCTCTATGAGGACGCGGCGATAACAGCTTCGGGCGTGTCCACCGACAGGCGGTTCTTTGCCCGCACGGGGGAAGTCCTCTACCTGATGCTCTCCCGCGCGAAGCGGGCCGCCGATCTCAGGGACCGTCTTGTCGGAAAGCTATTCGAGCAGCCGACGGTTTACGATCGATTGGTCGGTGCACTGCAGGGTGAGCCGCAACTAGCCGAGAACGACCGACCGGGCTCCTATCTTCCATGCTCGGCGCACCCGATTTTCGATCAGATGGCCGAAGACTGGATCGCGATTCTAGATAGCCCGATTTCGGTGTTCGACGCTTTGCCGCACCTCGTCACGATCACTGGACTGAACCTCATTCGGTACCAGCTGGAGCGGGCGCGAGAGCTGCTCGACGCAATTCCCATTACGATGGTGTGCGAGATTGTTTCGCCGCGGAAAACCGTCGTGCGCGATATCGCGGCCGACTCCTTCCAGGCCAACAATGCGCTGCCAGGGCTGGCCATCGAGCACTACATTCGCAGCGCGGAGAAATCGCACGACTGGCAGGCAGCCCTCGCTTCCGACGACGCGCTGCTAAATGCGGCGGAAGTTCTGGCCCGACAGTTTGATTGGCCGGACCCCGATGAGCTTTCTAGCGATCTGACGAACCCTGGGGTGTTGCTCGACGAGTTGGTGAGCCGAGCAAAGATTCGGCACGCCCAGCATGTGGGGAAAGTCCATTCCACATGGGCCCGCCAAATCGGACTGAGTTCCCGGCGTTCGAGCCGACGGGTCCGCTACGCACCGACCGACCGGCTCCTCAAGACCCTTGTGGTGTGCTGCGTGCCAGAGCGCCTGGAGTTCAAGGATTTCCTGCGAGAACTCCACAACCGTTACGGCTTGGTCATCGGAGATCATCAGGCGGCACGCATCATCGGAGCTGGCAAAGCCGACCAAGAAGATTTTTCCGACAATGCCCGGCGACTGGAGGAGCGCCTCATCAGCCTTGGATTGCTCAATCGCCTCTCGGACTCTGCTGCTTATGTCGAAAACCCGTTTCGCCGCGAGGTGAGGGCATGAACGCGCTCGATCTAATCGGCGCCGCCGGCGCCGCAGCTCTCGACGAACGCTTGCAGGGCCTTGGGCCTGACAGCGGCACTGCCCGCTTTATGCTTGATAGGCTAACCGGCCCGCAAGTAGCGGCAATCGTCACCTGTCTAGCGGCTGATCCTTCAGTCCAAACCCGCGTCAAGATCGCAGTTCCGCGCACGTTGGTTGAAGGCCAAGGGCTGCCGGAAGCGGTGATCACAGACGATAGAACCGTGGCTTTGCGGCACGCTGACTGTGACCGGCCCGCGCTCCTGATTGCTAATACCGACGACGATCAGGGTGCTTCGCTTCACGATGTGGCGTTGATTGGCGCCAAGGAGCTGAAGGAAGAAGCAGCCTACTGGGTCGTTCCGGCTGCCGAAGGTCTAGGACTTCCTCCAGACCATGAGGAAGCCTGGCAATTGGCTTTGAAAGCCCTCGCCAGCGTCGATGACTGGCCTCTCGCACAGCTGAGCGCCTACGTGGCTTTGACACGGGAGGCTGTCCAGACGATGTCGCTTCCGATCGCTGACGCGCTGGGCTGGGCGCTGCCGGCGCTGCATCTGCCTCGCGACAGTCGGTACTTTGGCTCGCAGCGCCCCAAGGATCTTCAGCAGCAGAATCGCTGGCGCCGGCTTTACGACAAGCTGATCAGCGACCGCCGGCCGCTACTCTCGAAGCAGCGGCCAAATCGACAGCCGATCGAATCCGAAGAACTGCAGGACCAGTTCGGCACCGTTAAGGACGAAATCGCCGCGCATTTGCACCCGGTCATCGAGACGTTCATCGCTGCACCCCCCGGTTGGAGCGACGAAGCCGAGAAGCTTGCCGAGCTGGAATGGGAGCAGGACAATGTTTTGCTCGTTTTCTCGGGGCTCAGGCTAAAAAAGCTAAAGCTCCCCGAGGAGACTATCCAGTTTTTTGACTATGACCGCCCCGACCGACTGAGCGACGCCGACAAGGCATATCTAAACGACCTCAAGGGGCGCTCGCTCAAGGAGGCCAGGGAGGATGACCGCGAGTTCTTCGAGGCGCATCGGGAAGATTTCGCCGACAACCGTCAGCTGCGGGCGAAGTGGGAGAAGTTTGTTTATGGGCGACCGATCGAATGCACCAATCTGCTCGACGGGCTCGTTCGAAGTATTGAGCGGTTATTCGGACAACTCGGCACCCTGAAGCTGCCGCGCCGAATCGATATTCGATCCTCGCGAAGGACGAAAACGCAGTGGCTCGACATGAATGCCGACGTCGCGCGCGTTTTCAGCCTCAGATACAAAGCCCTGCGAGAGCTGCTGCCAGAAGCGGTGACCTGGGATACCCCGCATATCTTCGAGTTCGAAACACTTCTTGAGGCAGCTCGGAAGCGCCGAAAGTTTCGAGAGAACGTCTCTACCTCGAGGGTCAACACACAGATCAAATTCGATGTCACACTAACGGTGGGGAACGGCGCTTCGGCAGAGAAGAACGTCGTCCAGCTGATCTGGCGAGGCGAGCAAGACGCCATTGGGCTCGCCTTGCCCGACGATCTTGCCCGGCTGGAGAAAAACCCCTTCGGTATCGCCGAAGTGTCGCGCATGCTCGTCAGCAAGAAGGGCGCGATGCAGTCAGTATCACTCGCTGATGTAGGCACGCTGCAGCCCTCGTTCAGGCAGGACGCGGGTTCGCTGGTGCCGCGAGCGACGAACGTTGATGACTTGGGCAAGCTACTGCCGCGGGCCATCAAGGCCGCTGTCGCGAGCGGCCGTATCGCACCGCCGGCCGGCGCCGATCTGGGCGAGGCTTGGACCGCTTTCGCCACAGCATACGGGGCCGCCGTGGCGGACTGGCGCGCCAATGGCTGCGGGGGCAATTTGCAGCTCGCTCAGGCCGAACTCTATGGAAGGCTCCTTGAGGAACTGAGGAAGTCGGCTCCTGGCGATCTGAACCGCCGTGATCTGTGGGAGCCGGTTCTGCGTATTGGGGCAATTCAGATCGCCGGAACTGCACCAGCCGCCATCGTCGCCCCTTGGCATCCCATGCGAATGGCCGCCACCGCAGTGAAGATGTGGGCGCTCGGCGGACTATTCGACCACTTATTGAAAGCTGAGGAAGTCAATTTTGGCGACCCGCGCCTTTTCTTCAATGATCTGCGGGCCGAACTCTCACACCCTTACTATCCTGAGGCAGTGCCTGGCTTCATGGGCGGCGAGGCGTTACTGCTCACCGAGACAAGCACGCTCAACGACTACAGTCTGATGGAGCGGCCGGTACGTGATCAGGACGAAGCATCCACTGACGTGGATCCCGCGGTGGCTGCCCGGGAAATCCGCGGGCTGATCGGACGATATCTCGACCTGCAGCCGCATGAACGAGCCAACTTGAGCATCATGCTTTACAACTGCGATGCAGCGGGGCTGCCGCTAGCAACGGTGAACGCGTTGGGCTCGGTGCATGAGGACGAAGTGCACTGCAATGTGCTGGTTCGGCATCGAGATCGTTCGAAGCTCAACAAGGTCTACACAGATTTGCTGGAACAGTCGGGCAACGACCCGGACGCCATCGTGGTGAGCGAGACCTCGCTCAACTTCATGTCCAAGCTTCGGATAGGGGTGCTGCTCGAAGGCGGTACAGGACGCCAGAAGTCAGATGAACGCAGCGTCGACGTCGCTTTCCTGCATGATGTTGTTTCACGACAGGCGCGGGTGTCCTGGCTCGCGGTTCCCCGCGACGATGAAGCGGATCCATCGATTGTCGATCACGTGCCGCCTCGGTGGTCTTATCGTCGGGTGGTTGGAGAGGAGCAGCTAACCGCCACAAGCTATCTCGTGTCACCCCGCCAACCCCGGGTCGGCTGGGCTTATCTCGACGCTTTGGCCTCTGTCATCCGAAAGCAGTCGCACCGTGAGACCGAGCACTTTCTCCCGGCTCGTCAGATCTCGTTGCAGGATCATGGGCTAGAGACGATGTTCAAGGACGTCCATGGGCTGGCCGAATGGGTCGCGACCTATGACGACCTGTTGGATAAGCGGCAGCTCTCCGCACAGGGTGTGCAAGTGATACGCTATCGTCGAGAGCGTACCCATGGCCGCAACATGGTGGTGTCGTCGACATCGGATCTTCGGGTGTTGCCGGTTCTTGTTCGCCGACGCCTGGATCAACTCAGCTTGGGACTCAGCGACGAGCGGATCGGAGCTCTTGCCAATCGGATGATCGCTGATGCCACGGCGATGTCGGGCGACATCATCCTTCGGGCGGCGAAACGCGGCGTTTCCGCCGGGGAGCTAGTCGGACTAGTCCTCAGCCGGGCGCTCGTGGCGGAAGAGTTTGCGAAGAGGTCGGCATCGTGGTTCCTGCTCGACGATTACGCGCAGTGGCTGGGGCAGCGCGAGGAAGGCATTGCCGATATCCTTGCTCTCAGCGTTGACCCGGATTCGAACGGGCGGCCGCGGCTGCGCGGGATCGTGACGGAGGCGAAGTATGTCGATGCCACCGGGCTTGCCGAGGCGAAGCGCCATTCGGCCCAACAGCTGCGGCAGACGATGCGTCGCGTCGAGGACGCATTGTTCGGCGATCCGGGACGGCTCGATCGTGACCTGTGGCTCTCACGGCTGGCCGACATTCTCCTCGATGAGCCATCGGCATTCACTTCGGGATTGTCTATCGAGGACGTGAGAAATGGCATTCGTAATGGCACGGTGGAAATTGATCTCAAGGGCTATTCCCACATCTTCGTCTCGGGACCTGCTGATGCTTTGGCCTTGGTGGGCGACCAAGAAGAAGTGACCGAGGTTCGCGGCTTGCAGGAGATATACACTCGGGAAGGCCTCCGGCAGTTGATCAGGGCATATGAGAAATCCGCGTCTCTGCTACCGGTCAGGTGCGCACTTGGAGATCGCAGACCATGGGAGAAGTCTGAATTCCGTTCCCCTGCACCACGCGTCCGCTGGACCTCCAAGGATGCGACAGGACAATCGGCGAAGCCGGCACCGCACCCTGGACCGCCACTCCCGCCTGACGTTGCTCCGCCGCCGCCCACCCCTCCGGTCGCCGGAAGCGGCGAAGGCATGCCGCTGCCCGACATGAAAGCCGAACTTCACACGGAGCACCGGGCCGAAGGGGAGGAAACCGCGGGCAAAGAGTCGACCACGCCACCACTTCTTGGCCTTCGCGATTCGGCCGAAAGCTTCGCCGCAATGGTCAGCCGTCAATCAGGGCGGATCGAGACCGAAGCGAATGAGGAACTTCAATGGTTGGAGGGCACAGCGAACCGGTTGCGCTCAGCCCTCATGGGTTACAACCTTCAGGCCAAAGTGGCGGGCATGCGTCTGACGCCAAACGCTGCCCTCGTGCGGTTCGCGGGCAGTGACCGGCTGCGTGTTGAAGATATCGAGGCCAAGCAATCCGCACTGCTGACAACACATGGGCTGCGACTGATTTCCGTCTCGCCCCTCCCAGGTGAGATCGTGGTGGGCGTCGCCCGGCCGAAGCGGCAGGTCGTCTCGATGTGGGATCTTTGGGCGCGCCGGGCACTTAATCGCAATGCAGCGGGTGTTGAAGGCGGTGGCAAAACCGGCCAGTGGAGCGGCGCCAAAGTGGCGCTTCAGGGCGGCGTAAAAGTCGTCCACTGGCAGGATCGTTCTTTTCGTTTTGCGGGAAGGACGGTCCGGGGATGTATGGCGTGGAGATATACGCAACGGTCCGGCAGCTTGTGCTTCTGCAGGGCAAGAGCCAGCGCGAAGTCGCGCGGCAACTGGGTATCAGCCGGGACAGCGTTTCAAAGATGTGCCGGTATTCGGCGCCACCTGGCTATGTGCGAAGCAAGCCGGTTGGTCGCCCGAAGATCGGGGCGCTGCTTGGCGTGATCGACGCCATTCTGGATGGCGATGAGCGCGCGCCGGTGAAGCAGCGACATACGGCCAGGCGGGTCTGGCAGCGGCTGCGGGACGAGCATGGCTTCACGGGTGGCTATTCGACGGTGCGCGACTATGTTCGCCGGACGAAGACGCGGCGGCGCGAGGTGTTTGTACCGCTGGCTCATCCCCCCGGACACGCGCAGATAGACTTTGGCGAGGCTGTGGCCATCATCGACGGCCAGCGGTTGAAGCTGCACGTGTTCTGCTTCCACCTGCCGCACTCTGATGCGTTCTATCTGAAGGCTTACCGGAGCGAGACACAGGAGGCCCTGCTTGACGGTATTGCGTCAGCGTTCGACTTCTTCGGCGGGGTGCCGCAGTCGGTTCTGCTGGACAACATGAAGCTGGCGGTAAAGCGGATATTGCCGGATGGCCGGCGCGAACGGACGCTGGCCTTCACGCGGGTGATCAGCCACTTCGTCTTTGAGGACCGCTATGGGCGCCCGGGACGGGGCAACGACAAGGGCAACGTCGAGGCGCTGGTGAAGTTCAGCCGGTTGGCCTTGCTGACGCCGGTTCCGGTGGCGGCGTCCTTTGCCGAGCTCAATGCCCGTCTTGAGGCGCAATGTCTGGCGCGTCTGAGCGAGAAGTCCGGGCGCGATCCTGTGCCGATCGGCGAACGGTTGACTGCAGACCTTGCGGCCTTCCGGCCCCTGCCGCCCGGCTCATTCGAAACATGCGACATCCGCCCCGGCCGGGTTACCTCGACGGCTCTGGTGCGCTACCGCAATGTCGATTACTCGGTGCCGACGGCGCATGCCCATACCGAAGTGCTGGTCAAAGGCTTCGTGGATGAGGTGGTCATCATGGCGGGCGGCGCAGAAATCGCCCGGCATGTCCGTTCCTATGAAGCAGGCGATATGGTCAGCGATCCGCGCCATTACCTGGCCCTGATCGAGACCAAGCCCGGTGCGCTCGATCAGGCTGCTGCCCTGCAGGGCTGGGCCTTGCCACCATCGTTCGCCCAGATCCGGCGCCTGCTGGAGGCGCGCTCCGGCCGGGCCGGCAAACGCGAGTTCATCCAGATCCTGCGCCTCACCGAGATTGCGCCGCCGGAGGTGATCGGCCTGGTCATCACCGACGCCATCCGCCGCAATGTGATCGGCTTTGATGCCGTGAAGCAGTTGCTGGTGGCGAGGATCGAGCGGCGTGCGCCACGGCTTGATCCGTCGAGCTATCCCTATCTGCCGCGCGCCACGGTGATGATGACGGCGGCATCCGATTATGCCGCGCTGCTGACGGGAGGCGCGCCATGACCCAGGCACGCCCTGAACTGCCATCATCCCCCGACACGCCGCCCGCGCTGTTGCTGGGTCATCATCTCAAGCAGCTTCGCTTGCCGACCGTGCTGCGCGAGTACGAGAAGGTCGCCCGGGAATGCGCGCGAGACGGGATTGATCATCCCCGTTACCTGTTGCGCCTGATCGAACTCGAGTTGCTCGATCGCGAGCGGCGTGTCACCGAACGGCGTATCCGCGAGGCAAGGTTCCCGGCGGTAAAGAGCCTCGACACCTTCGACTTCACCGCCATCCCCAG
>Ga0209573_1005031_pt1 | contig 12320 bp, 10 predicted proteins | sample TNRBio252014_DNA_FD_185870 | JGI IMG/M metagenome (GOLD analysis project Ga0209573, IMG submission 185870) | Wastewater treatment Type I Accumulibacter community from EBPR Bioreactor in Madison, WI, USA - TNR Reactor_6/25/2014_ DNA (SPAdes)... | ecosystem: Engineered > Bioreactor > EBPR >...
CTTCACGCGCGATGCTCACATGTCGCTCGCGGCCGGTGATGACGTAATCGCGTTCCTTCTCGACGAGGCCGCTTTTCCCGGCCTTCATTACGCTCACGATGCTCTTGCCGTTCACGCCGGGCGGGATCGTCGCGCCGCCGATCTCCATGAAGGTCGGTGCCAGGTCCATCAGATTGACGAAGTCATGGATAAAACGCCCGCCGGGCTGCCCGGGCCAGCGGATCGCGAGTGTGACGTTCGTGCCGAAGTCGTAGAGGTTGCACTTGCCGCCGGGGAAGCCGGGAGCGCCATGATCGCCGCTGATGACGATCACCGTGTTATCATATTCGCCTGCTGCTTCGAGTTGGCTGATGAGCACGCCCACCTGCGCGTCAAAAGCCTGGATTTCGCCGAGGTAGCTGGCGAAGTCCTCACGGAACTCGGGCACGTCCGGCAGATGCTTCGGCAGCTTGCCCTTCAAATCATCGGGATTGATGCCCCACAGCGCCTCGCCGCTGCCTTTGACCCACTTGCGATGCACATTCGTGGGTCCATGCCAAAACAGGAACGGCGCGTCCTTGGGGCGTGCGGCCAGGAAGCTGTCAAAATTGCCGCGCACTTCATCGTAGAGCTGTTGTTTCGCCGCATCGAGCGCGGCGCCGCCCGCGACGAGTTTGGTGACTTCTTCGGAGAAGTTGTTGATGCGCCCGCCGGATTTTTGATAGGCATGCGCCTGCCCGCCAAAGGGCGCGTCTGCCGGATCGCCGGGGCTCCACACTTTGAAGGCCTTGCCGATGTGGTAGCCCTGGTCCTTCAGTGTGAGAGGAAAGCTTGGAATCGCCGGATCCCATACCGCGCCATTCAAAATGGCCGCGCGGCCGGTGTTGAAGAAGTAGCGGCCTGAAACCAGCGAGCTGCGGCAGGGCGTGCAGCTCGGCGCGTTCACATAGGCCCGGCGGAACAGCGCCCCCTCGCGGGCGATGCGGTCGATGTTCGGCGTTTTCACCACCTGGTTCGGCGAAGGGAACTTTTCATGTTCCGCGTAGATGCTGGCGTAGCGCCCCCAGTCGTCGGCGAAGCAAAACAAGATGTTGAGTGGCTTCTCCGCCGCAGCGGCGAGCGAAGTGAGGGCAAAAAGGCAGATCAGAGAGCGCATGGCCGCCCTTCAACGTCCGTCACGCGGTCAAACCTTCGCCAAAATCGGAGGTAAACACCCCATCGACAAGCTCTGGCTGCCGCCGACACTTTCAGCCATGCTCCACGCCCTGCTCGATGCCACCCAAGTCCTCGGCACCCTCGAAATCGACGGTGCCGCATACGAAGTCTGCGCCGAGGCCGTCGCCAACCACGACCGCCACACCAACCAGCTCACGGTGAACCTCCGGGCCTTTCTCCGCTCTGAGAAGCAGGACCACATCGGTGAAACGACCACGCCCGCATGGATACCGCAGCCGCAGACCGTCACCGAGCATGTCGAGGGCGGTGAGGCGCACGAGATGGCGAACGAGGTCTTCGCCACCTGGCGGCGCAAGGTGTCCGGCGTGATTCCGCGTTGAGTTGGTTGCAAGCCGCGTCTTCCACCGCATCAATGAAGACGATGAACCTCCGCTCATTGCTTTGTCCCGCAGTCGTCCTCACGTTTGCCTCCTGCTCCGTCGGGCCGGACTTCAAGCTGCCGGATGTGATGCTGCCCTCGAAGTGGAAAAGCGGCGCGAGCGTGAGTGATCTGCCCATGCCCGGCGAGTGGTGGCAGTTGTTCGGCTCCTCCGAGCTGAACCGGCTCGTGGCGCAGGCGATCGAGAGCAATCAGGAACTTCGCGCTGCTCTGGCGCGGGTCGAGACGGCACGGGCGCTCATCGGCGTGCAGCAGGCGGACTGGTTTCCGCAGCTCAGCATGAAGGACTCGATGAACTACGAACGCCTGTCGCAGACCTCCTTCGGCGCGAATCTTCCGGCTGGCATCGCGTTGCCATCCTTGCAGCGGCGGCGCTTTCAAAACCTGTTTGAGCTTGGCTGGGAGATTGATTTCTGGGGCCGTGTGAGACGCGGTGTGGAAGGCGCGAAGGCGGGCGAGGCCGCTGCGGCGGAAACCCTGGCAGCACAGCGCCTGACCCTAGCTGCAGAGGTGGCGCGGCTGTATTTCCTGGCGCACTCGATGGACCGTCAAATCCAGGTCGTGAACGACACCCTGAGCTGGCGTCAAGAGGCGCTGAAACTCCAGGAATCCCGCTTCAAAGGCGGTCTCGCCAACGAAATGGATGTGTCACGCGCACGGACGGAGCTGGAGCTGGCGAGGAATGATCTCGCCGCGCTCGAACGTCAGCGTGGCAACGCGGAAAACGCGCTCGCTGTCGTTTGCGGCCAGCTTCCTTCCACCTTCCGCGTCGCCAGCAACGCGCGTCTGCCTTCGCCGCCGCGAGTGCCCGGCGGTCTGCCCTCCACACTGCTGCAACGCCGCCCGGACATCCGTGCGGCGGAGCAAAAGATGCGCGAGGCGAACGCGAAGATCGGCGTGGCCAAGGCCTCGTTCTTCCCTGCCTTCAGCATCGGCGGCAGCGGCGGTCTGGAGAGCATTGGCGCGGCTCATTTCTACGACGCGCGCAGCCGAGTGCTCACCATCGGCCCCAGCATGACGCTGCCGATCTTCCAGGGCGGCAAGCTCAGGAGCAATCTCGCCGCGAGCAAGGCGACGTATGAGGAAACCCTCGCGAATTATCGTCAGAGCATTCTCATCGCGCTCAAGGAGGTCGAGGACAGCATGCTCGACGCGCGTTCCTACTCCAAGCAGAAGTCCGCGCTCGACGCCGCCATCTCTGCGGCGCAGGAAACGCAGCGTCTGGCCGAGCTGCGCTATCAAAAGGGCCTGGCGAGCTATTTTGAGGTCGTGGATGCGAACCGCACCGTGCTCAACGCCAAGCTCCTCGCCGCGCAGATCGAGGGCCAGCGCCTCATCGCCACCGTCGCCATGCTCAAAGCCCTCGGCGGCGGCTGGAAGTGAGTTCGGAGTTCTCCGAACTCGAACTCCACCCCTCAAATCGAGAAATCTGCTCGTGAAGCCCGCTTTTCCGCCTAAAGGCGGCACTCCCAACGCATCCCCATGAAAAACGCCCTCATCGCGCTTCTTGCCACCCTCAGCCTGTCGTCCGCCGCCGAGCATGACGTCGTCATCTACGGCGGCACCTGCGCCGCCGTCACTTCCGCCGTGCAGGTGAAGAAGATGGGCAAGTCTGTCATCATCGTGTCGCCGGACAAACATCTCGGCGGCCTGAGCAGCGGCGGCCTCGGATTCACGGATACGGGCAACAAGGCCGTTATCGGCGGTCTGGCGCGTGATTTTTATCATCGCATCTACCAGCACTACCAGAAACCCGAGGCGTGGAAGCAGCAGAAGCAGTCCGAGTATGGCAACAAGGGCCAGGGCACGCCCGCCATGGACGGCGAGAACCGCACGATGTGGATCTTTGAGCCGCACGCGGCGGAGCAGGTGTTTGAGGATTACATCCAGGAGTTCGGCATCGAAGTCGTGCGCGATGAGTGGCTGGACCGCGCCAAGGGCGTCCAAAAGGACGGCGACAAGATCACCGCCATCACCACGCTGAGCGGCAAGACCTATGCGGGGAAGATGTTCATCGACGCCACCTATGAGGGCGATCTCATGGCCGCCGCAGGCTGCGATTACCATGTGGGACGCGAGGCCAACAGCGTCTATGGCGAGGAGCACAACGGCATCCAGGTCGGCGTGCTGCATCACCGCCATCACTTCGGCGCGGTCAAGGAACCCATCAGCCCCTACAAGGTGCCGGGCGATCCGAAGAGCGGTGTTTTGCCGCGCGTGAGCGCCGAAGATCCCGGCGTCAAAGGCGAGGGCGACAAACGCGTGCAGGCCTACTGCTTCCGCTCCTGCTACACGACGGTTCCCGAGAACCGCCTCCCGTTTCCGAAACCCGAAGGCTACGACGCCGGCCAGTATGAACTGCTCCTGCGCGTGCTGAACACCGGCTGGGGCGAGTTCTTTGAGAAGTTCGACCCCATTCCGAACCACAAGACCGACACCAACAACCACGGCCCCTTCAGCTTCGACAACATCGGCTACAACTACGACTACCCCGAGGCCAGCTACGAGCGCCGCAAGGAAATCATCGCCGAGCATCGCCGCTACCAGCAGGGATTGCTCTGGTTCGTTGCCAACGACCCGCGTGTGCCCAAGAAGGTGCAGGACGAGCTGCGCCAGTGGGGCCTGCCCAAGGATGAGTTCACCGACAACGGCCACTGGAGCCACCAGCTCTACATCCGCGAGGCCCGCCGCATGATCGGCGACTATGTCATGACCGAAAACGAGCTGCGCAAAAAGAAACCCACGCCCGAATCCGTCGGCATGGGCAGCTACACCATCGACAGCCACAACGTGCAGCGCCACATCACCCCCGAAGGCTTTGTGCAGAACGAGGGCGACATCGGCGTGAGCACGAACGGCCCGTATGAGATCGCCTATGGTTCGCTGGTGCCGAAGAAAGGGCAGGGGAGCAATCTGCTCGTCCCGGTGGCCATGTCCGCCACCCACATCGCGTATGGCAGCATCCGCATGGAGCCGGTGTTCATGATCCTCGGCCAGTCCGCCGCCTCGGCCGCGGTGATCGCCATCGACAACAACCTGGCGGTGCAACGCGTGCCCTATGTGAAGCTGCGCGAGCAATTGCTCAAGGACGGGCAGATCCTCGAATACAGCGGCCCCAAGTCCTCGCGGGGTGTCGAGCCCAAATCCCTCAAGGGCATCGTGCTCGATGACATGGACGCCAAAGTGACCGGCCACTGGCAGGAAAGCGGCGCGGCCAAGGCCTTCATCGGCGACGGCTACCGCCACGACGGCCATGCGAAGGACGGCAAGGCCAGCCTGCGCTTTGAGCCCAAGCTCACCCGTCCTGGCAAATACCGCCTGCAACTGGCCACCACGCCCAACACCAACCGCGCCAGCAACGCGCAGGTCGAGGTCCAGCACGCGGGCGGCGTGAAGAAACTGAAGATCGACCTCAAGTCACCCCAGGCGGGAGAAGGCGTGTTCTGGATCGACCTCGGCGAATACGAGTGCGGCAACGACACCGCCATCACCATCTCCAACGAAGGCGCGGACGGCTACGTCGTCGTCGATGGAGCCCGCTGGCTGCCGGTGGAGTGAGGGGTGCAGAAAAGGTGGCAGGCGGCTCCGGGCATCATCAGACCGGCTATCCATTCTCCGTAGCAAGCTCACTTTCGATGAGGTGCGTAGATCCACTCGCTCAAGCGGCCAGTGCAGCCGTATGCCGCACGCAGAGGCGCTCATCCTGGCGTGGAGCCTCAATTTGGGACTCACGCACGGTGACGACGGCGACGGTGTCTCCCACGGCGTTGAAGACCTCCAGTTCGTAGCCGGGCTCCTGGCCGGGCGCTGCCTCATAATGCTCAACCACGGTGGCGAGATCGCCTTGGCGGAGGCCATGCGCAGGAATGTCCTCGGCAAGGATGACGCGGCTGAAGAGTTCGTGTTTCATGAGGAGGCAGGATAAAGGGTGACGAAGCGGACCTCACCCGTGATGTGGAGTTTGGCCCAAATGGAGCGGACGCGCAACTGTCTGCCATTGGGGCCAGTGAGCTTGCCGTGAATGGCGAACTTTTCGGCGTATTCGCTGACTTCCACCGGCTCGGCATCCAGGCGAAGCAGGGTGCGGATGTCCTCAACCAAGCGCGAGGCGTGGTGAGGCTCGTAACCGGCGAGGCGGAGGAAGCCAGATTTGTCATCCACGTCCCGCCGGACGAGCAGGTAGTGGGTGACCTTGCGTGGATCAATGAGGCTGTCGGGCGGCAATTTCATGAGATGCCGCGCAAGCGGGTGGTGAGCTGGCGCAGGTGGCCTCCCGGCAAGACAGGCGTGGTCGCATGACGGTCGAGGTCAATCACGGCGCAGAGTGGCTGAGGTCAAGGCGACTGGCAAGGCGGACGGGGGTGAAGGCGATGGCAACGCGGGAGAAAAGGAGGAAGAGGAGAGCACGAAGCAAAGGCACCTCTCCCTGTGGACGCCCTGAACCCGATGGCAACCCTGCGGGCGTTCCAAGTCAGGGAAAAGATTCCACGAGAGGATGCCTGCGGACGCCCAGGCATTGACGCGGAGGCTAACGCGAATCCAAGCCGAATGGGCCGCGAATGACCACGAATAGGGTGGAGAAGCCGGATTGGCGGCCTTTCGCGTGGGTTTCATCTTGATCATCCTATGGGATGCCCCATCAGGGTATCTGCTGTGATTTGGATGCCGCAAGCCCTTCGTTTGCACAGATTTGGGGCGGGGCGTAATTTCCCCCGTTGAAGCGGCGTACTTAGTTCGACCCCTTATCCCCCATGAACATTCTGCGTTCTTACCTTCTCACTGCGGCCGCGCTTGCCTTTGGCACGAGCCTGTTTGCCGCCTACCCGACCTTCACCACCACGACGCCGAACGGCGGCCAGCGTGGCACGGAGGTGAAGCTGACTCTCACGGGGGCCCAGCTCGCGGATTTCGAGAGCCTGATTTTCTTCTCGCCCGGATTCACGCAGAAGAGCGTGGAGAAGGCGGAGAACGGCAAGGTGCAACTGACCATCGCCATCGCGCCGGATGTGCCGCCGGGAAATCACCTGATGCGCATTCGCACGAAGACGGGCATCTCGCACCCGCGCCAGTTCTTCGTGGGCATCTTCCCGAACGTGGATGAAAAGGAGCCGAACAGCGACTTTGAGACGCCGCAGGTGATCCAGATGAACCAGACGGTCGAGGGGATCGTGCAGAACGAGGATGTGGACTACTACCGCATCTCGGCCAAGAAGGGCCAGCGCATCTCGGTGGAAGTCGATGGCCTGCGCCTGGGCTACACGGTGTTTGATCCCTTCCTGGCGATCATCGACAAGGACCGTTTCGAAAAAGTCATCTCTGACGACACCATCCTGCACCGTCAGGACGGCTACTGCTCGTATGTGGCCGAGGAAGACGGCGACTACACGGTGATGATCCGCGAGTCCTCCTACCGTGGCGGCGGCAATTCGTTTTACCGCCTGCATGTCGGCGGCTTCCGCCGCCCTGATGTGGTCTATCCCGCCGGTGGCAAGATCGGCTCGAAAACCAAGGTGCGCTTCATCGAGCGCGACAGCTCCTTTGAGGAAGAGGCCCAGCTTCCGGCGGAGATCGACCCCAACTACATGATTTACTCGAAGACCCAGGAGTCCGCGCCCTCCGGCAATCCCTTCCGCCTGGTGAACTATGACAACGTCCTCGAAGTGGAGCCGAATGAAGACCAGGCGAAGGCCACCGCCGCCGCCACGGGAGAGCCGATCGCGCTGAACGGCATCATCGAGAAGCCGGGTGATGTGGATTACTTCAAAGTGCCTCTGAAGAAGGGCATGACGCTGGAGGTGCAGACCTTTGCGCAGAGCCTGGGCTCGCCGCTGGACAGCGTGGTGAACATCTACAACGAAAAAGGCGGCAGCCTCAGCGGCAACGACGACGGTGGCGGCCGCCGCCGTCTGGACAGCAAATTCAAGATCGGCATTCCGGCGGACGGGAACTACTTCGTGCGTGTGGCGGACCATCTGGAGCGCGGCGGGCCGAACTACGTCTATCGCCTCGAACTCATCGCCGCCGAGCCGGAGGTGTTCTTTGCCTCGCCGCAGTTCACGGTGAATGACACGCATTATCGTCAGTTCATCGCGGTGCCGAAGGGCGGCCGTTATGCCACGCTGGTGAACATTTCCCGCGTCAATGTGGGCGGGGATTACAAGTTTGAGGCTCCGAACCTGCCGCAGGGAGTCAAGCTGCTCACCGAGGCGGCTCCGAAGGATCTCGGCAGCATGCCGCTGCTGTTTGAAGCCACCGCCGATGCGCCGCTGGGACACCAGACCGTGCCGGTGAAGCTCAATCCAGTCGATCCTGCCAACAAAGTCGTGGGCAAGCTCCGCCAGGAGTTCGACGTCGTCCGCAATGGCAACGTGGTTTATTACACCGAGGTGGAAGACCGTCTTCCCGTCGGAGTGGTGGAAGAGGCGCCTTACTCGCTGGAGATCGTGAAACCCGCCGTTCCGCTGGTGAACAACGGCATTCTGGAACTCAAGGTTGTTTCCAAGCGCAAGGAAGGCTTCACCAAGCCGATCCGCGTGTTCATGATCTGGAAGCCGAACGGCATCAGCTCCCTGGGCGAGCAGACCATCGCTGAAGGCCAGAACGAATGCACCTTCCAGCTCGATGCGAACGCCGCAGCGCCTGCGGGCACCTGGAACTTCACCGTCATGGGCGAGGCCGACGCCGGAGCTGGCCGCATTTACAATGCTTCTCCCTTCACTGCGGTGGTGACGGCTCCTGCCTACATCAACGCGCCCGCCATCCCGCTCGTCGCGGTCGAGCAGGGCAAGGAGGCGGTCATGGTGGCCAAGCTGGAACATCTGCTGCCTTTCGAAGGCGAGGCCAATGCCCAGGTGCTCGGCGTGCCGGACACCATTCCGATCGAAGGGGCCAAGATCACCAAGGACACGAAGGAAGTGACCTTCAAGGTGAAGACCGACGCGAAATCTCCCATCGGCAAGCAGGCGAACCTGTTTGTGCGTGTGGACATCCCGGTGAAAGGCACCAACGCCACCACCATTCATCGCATCGCGCTCGGTTCCATCCTCCGCATTGATGCGCCGCGCAAGGTGGTGACTCCGCCTGCCGCGCCGGTCATCGCCGCAAACAAACCGAAAGAGGCTGCCAAACCCGCCGCTCCTCCCGCTCCGAAAGTGCTCTCCCGCCTCGAACAGCTTCGTCTGGAGGCCGCCGGCAAGAAGTGAGGCGTTGGAATTGATCCGTTGATTTCAAAAAGGGCATGACGCGAGTCATGCCCTTTTTCGTGATGAGAAATGTGGTGTCGTCCCGCGTTTAGGCGCAATGCCGTTAAGCCATCCCGATCTGAAGGGGCGAGCCGGAGGCTTGCAAGAAAAAGAGCCGGTGGTGAAGCGAGGCTCGGCGAGCGAGAACCACCGGACCCACAAGCAGAAAACCACGTCTCTTTCACCGCGCCCTGGAAGGGTGCGAGAAGGGGGGCACCTTCCCAAAGGATGATGCCACCAAGCCCGCGTTCGTTTCCTCGCGCTCCTGCCGGAGCGCGCAGGGTGGCAGAGTTGAGCGCGGTGCTTGGTCCGGTGGTTCCCGATGGCTACGCCATCTGCACCACCGGCTGAGTTCTTTCGAGCCTCCGGCTCGTTCATCCAAACCGGTGATGCACAAGATTGCTTAACGTCATTGCCTTGAGGCGGCCCAGGGCCGGCTCAGATCATGCCGAGCTTCATCTTGCCCTCGATGCTGATCATGCCCTGGTTCCAGGCGGGATCCCAGACGAGCTCCACAGCGGCATCATCCATCTCCTCAATGGTCATGATACGGTTCTTTGCGTCAGAAGCGATGGTGGGGCCCATGCCGCAGCCGGGGGCAGTGAGTGTCATTTTCACGAAGGCCTTGTACTTGCCGTCGGCGTCGGCCTCGACCTTGCAATCATACACGAGGCCGAGATCGACGATGTTCACGGGGATTTCCGGGTCATAGACGTTTTTGAGCTGGTTCCAGACCTGGCCTTCGAGATCGCTGACATCGGCGGGGATGTTGGAGGAGGAGCTGTCCTGCTCCTTCTTGGCGGCATCGGGATCAATGCCGAGCGCATCGACATCCTTGGACTGGATGCGGGCCAGGCCGAAGTCCGTGGCCACGGTGTAGGTGCCGCCGAGGGACTGGGTGATGATGACCTTCATGCCGATGGGCAGAGTGATCATGTCGCCGCTGGGGATTTGAACGGCTTCGACTTCGCGTTTGAGTTCGAGGGAGGAGTGCATGCTGGAAAATGACGAATGGTGAATGAACGAATGACGAAACTAGCTGGTGAGGACGATCTTGATTTTGCCCTGGGTCTTACCGGCGAGGTTCAAGGCGTCGGCGAGGGTGCCGCTTTGGTCATGGGACGGCTTGGACTCAGGACTTTCCGCTCTTGGTTCTTTGCCCTCTGCCTCCAGAGCCGCCCGCAGCGCGCCTTCGACCATCTGGCCGCAGTGGATCTTCATGGGGGGCAGCGGGCCGAGCGGCTGGCTGAGTTCTTCGGCGGACATGGAGAGCGCCTCGGCCTTCGTCTTGCCGCGAATCAGCTCGGTGGCGATGCTGGCGACGGCGATGGCCGTCTGGCAGCCGAAACTTTGGAAGCTGGCCTTGTCGATGACCTTCTGGCCGTCCTTGTCTTTGTATTTGATCCACATGCGCACCATGTCGCCGCAATTCGGGCTGCCGACGGTGCCGACGGCGTCGGCATCGGGCATTTCGCCGAGGTTTTGCGTGTTGGTGAGCGCTTGCTGGAGGGTGGCTTCGTCCATGAGAGAGAATCAGGCTTCGATTTCGATACGATAGCGGGGCAGGGAAGGATCAATCTCCTGGCTGTAAGCGTCGATGCCGCCGCTGAGGCATTTGGTTTCCGCAAAGCCGTGGCCGATGAAATACGCCGCCGCGTCGAGCGAACGGGAGCCGGTGTGATCGTAGAGCACGAGGGTTTTCGTCTTGTCGCCGCTGGTGAAGATGTCCTGCACGAGTTCCTGCGTGAGCAGCCGTGCGCCGGGCAGCTTCACGGCGTCATGCTCCTCGCGGGTGCGGACATCCAGCACGACGAGGTCGGGTGTTGAGCGGCGGAGCTGTTCAAAGTCCTGCGGGGAGATTTGCAGCGAGGCATCGCCCTGGTGGCTGTCCTGGATGTGCGTGATGGCCTCGGCCACAGGGATGTTTTCATTGCGCTCACAGACCTGGGCCAGTGTTTCAGCGGGCTGAAAACCGCAACTGCGGCAGCCGCCGATGTGATAACGCGCAAACAACGCCCGCTGCGCCCCAGGATAGGCCTGGAGCACCTGGCTCATGGTCATGTCGCCGTTCAGCGGCGGGAGTTCGGAGGGCATGGGGGAAATGTCGAATGGCGGGAAGCGTGACGGGGCTTTTTGAATGATTCTAAACGCCGGAGTTCTGCCATAACGGCAAAACCAGGCAATGCAAGCCGTCAGGGCGTCCTGGTTCGTGGTCTCATTCGTCATTGATGCGCTGCGCTTCCCTGCGGGCTGCCTGCGGCAGTCTGTCTCGATTCTCTCGGCTCGACATTCGTCATTCTGCATTCACCTTTCCCGCCATGTCTTCCGCTCACGAACCCCGCATCCCGGTGCTGCCAACTTTGATGACGGCGGGCAACATTCTCTGTGGATTCGTCGCCATTCTGCAAATCTTCGACGGGCGGCACTTTGAGGTGAACACGCATTACCACTACGCGATCGTGTTCATCCTGCTGGCCTGCTTGTTTGACGCCCTGGACGGTCGCGTGGCGCGCATGGGGGGCACGGAGAGCCCGTTTGGGCGGGAACTGGACTCGCTGGCGGACATCGTGAGCTTTGGCGTGGCTCCGGCGCTGCTGGTGCATGACATCGTGCTGAAGGAAATCGACACGCCCAAGGGGCTCGGCTGGCTGATCTCGTGTGTTTACCTCGTCTGCGGGGCGATGCGGCTGGCGCGGTTCAATTGCCTGGCGGCGGCGGATGTGAAGTGCAGCATGAAGGGTTTCCGCGGCTGCCCGATCCCGGCGGCGGCGGGCGTGATCTCCTCGCTGACGCTGCTGGTCATCTGGCTGGACAGTACGGAGAAGGAGATCGGGAATTGGAAGTATGCGCTGGCCGGCCTGATGGCGCTGCTCTCCTACCTGATGGTGAGCGATCTGGAGTATCCGAGCTTCAAGGCGGTGAACTGGCGCACGAAGCGTTCCTTCCACTGGGTTCTCATCACCATTGTGGTCATTGCCTTCACCGTGATGAACTGGCACTGGATGCCCTCGGTCATTTTCGTGAGCTACCTGCTGTACGGCCTGGCACGGCCGTGGATTTCCCGCCAGTGGCGACAGGAGATCGAGATCGAGGCGGAATCCATCGAACTGGACCCCGATGTGGAGACGCTGGCGCTCAACGGCGAAGAAGATCGTCCGCAGGGGCCGCGCAACGCCGATCCAGCCGCGCAGATTTGAACAAAATCGTTTCACAATCGCGTGGCATGCGTCATTGAGCGTGCTCACCAACCCTCATGTCCGATTTTTATCAGCACGCCCGCGTGCCCACCCTCCACCACCTCGCCCACGCGGACAGCGCCGAGCGTGAGCAGGAAATGCTGGCCTGGGCGGCGAAAAAGCCGGTGGCCCTGCTGCTGCCCGCGTTGTACGCCGAGTGCGAGCGCCCGGCCCTGCCGCGCATCCTGGAGGAGGTCTCGCAGGCCTGCCACATCAGCGAGGTGGTGCTGAGCATGAACGGTATGGATG
>Ga0209573_1005032_pt1 | contig 12318 bp, 11 predicted proteins | sample TNRBio252014_DNA_FD_185870 | JGI IMG/M metagenome (GOLD analysis project Ga0209573, IMG submission 185870) | Wastewater treatment Type I Accumulibacter community from EBPR Bioreactor in Madison, WI, USA - TNR Reactor_6/25/2014_ DNA (SPAdes)... | ecosystem: Engineered > Bioreactor > EBPR >...
CCGCATCTCCATCGCCGCGCCCCGGAGGATGATCGACTTCATCCCGCCTTCTTCCACGCTCCGGTGAGTCAAGGTCCAAGCGCCGTTGGTGCTCGCGGCCCACGTGGTGCCGATTTCTGGTCGTTGTCCGGTCCCGTAAGCGACCACTTTGAACTTGGGCCAAATCTTTCCGTTCCCGAGGTCCAAGCGGATCTCGGCCACAACCCGATCCCGCCCCAGGTCGACTTCGATCCAACCAGAGTCCCCGAATTCGAGCCCAGTACTTGCCGAGCCATCCACCAGCGTTTGGAGCTGAGCGGGGAATTTCCCGGAAGAATCTTTCACCGCTTTGTCGAGCGCCAGATCGAGGGTGGTGTTGGCAACAAGCGGGGTGGGCAATTCAACGGTCAGGATGGCGGCGCCGGTCCCGCTTCGCTTGGCCGCATCCAGCGCCTGCCACGCCTTCAAGAATCCCACATGAAGGGCTTCGCCTCCCACGCGGCGCACTCCGAGCATGTTCGCACTCTTGAGCTTTTCGAGGACGCTGGCAGTAAGAATCAGGACCCCGGACGAGGACGTTTTCGCGGATTCCACGACGCTCCACTTGCCCGCTGAATCTTGCTGAAGCCATTCCACGGCTTGATTGGCCACCATCTTCCCTCCTTCGTCCACGAGCTTGGCGACGATGGTCTTGGCGTTTGTTGCTCCGTCGTTGAGAAACGCCACATCGGTCGCGGAGAGCAAGTCCGTCGGGACGAGCCCCATCTCGTCGATGACGGGATCAATAACGGGTTCGTATCGAAGCGGCATCAACCGCGGGATTCCAATCTCATCTCGGGTGTCGCCCCACTGCATCACACCGGGAAAAAGGTCGCCCGTGCTTTGCTGGCCAAACTCGGGCAGGCCCGCCGATTTCAGCAGGGCCCGCACCTGGGCCTGGACCGTGCCTTTGAGTTCAATCTTCGCCCCCGCCGGGTTCAGAATGAATCTTTTCTTGACCCCTTCCGGCGCAAACGAAAACCGGCTCTGAGGGAGCAAGGTCTCGTTGGCGAACAGCATGATTTTCAGGAGAGAGCCGAGATCATCTGCCCAAACGCCCCAACCTTCCGTCCCGACTTCGGCGACGTTGTTCGAAAGGTCGCTATCGCCGGGAACTGTGAGGGCGATCGTGGCAAAGGACAGCCGTGGTTCCGGCGCGGAAGAGGGAGGAAGCGGAATGCTTTGCTGGACGGTCGCACCGGGGCCGAGCGGCTGGTTGAGCACACCCGTTCCGAGCCGCTTTCCTTGGTATCGCCACGTGTATCCGACGTTTTGAGCCGGTGTTGTGCCCGCATTCTCCAAGGTCGCGACCAAACCTCCGCTCGTCATGCGAAGGTCTTTCACCCGAACATCGGGGCCTGTCACTTCTTTATCAAGGGTCAATTTCAGCACGGGTTTGCCCTGCGGGGCGTCGCTGCTGGCGAATGCCGTAAAAGTCTCAAGCTGAATGGCGAATCCGAAGTTCTGACCGGGGTGGGTGCGCTGGAATTCCACCGCGTCTCCCAACCCACTGATCGTGAATTTGGCTTCCTTCGTGGTGCCCGTGACATCGTTCAACGAATTCACTTCGAGACCGCCGCGCGCGCCGGGGATGCTCCAATCCAAGGAGGGCTTGCCTGCATGACGCGAGCGCCAGTGGGCACCAAACGGAGGAGATTGTCGGCGCTCATCGGGATTCCCCAAAATCACCAAACCACGGCGGCCCGGCCCCTCGCCCCAAGAATCTTGCAAGACGTTGACGGACTTGAGTTTCACCTCATCGCCGAGCTCTCGCGTGAATTCAATCTTGGCGTCCACGACCTTTTGCCCCTTGGGGATGACCCGCCAAAGGTCGCCAAACCGAATAAGAATTGTTTTGTTGGGGCCTCCTTCTAACAAAAGGTCTCGACCAAAGTTCTCGAGGGGGCTCGCCTGATCGATGAAGGTGTCCTCCACCGCCCAATATCTGAAATCGGCGTCACCAGGGCCTCCTCGGACAAGGTCCAGCGAAAGAGGGGCAACCATTGCGAGCGCGAGCAAAACCATAGACCCTATTGTATCCCCCGACACAAGAAAACGCCCCGGAACGGTCGTCCCGGGGCGTTTTGATGGGGGCCGGATTATCGGCGGCCGAAGATGCTGATGCCGAATCGGTCCAAGATGAAGATCGAGTTCGCCAATGCGCTGGAGATTTCGCCAATGCGCTGGGTGCTCGGTGTCTTGGTTTCCGGAATGAAAATAATGTCACCCGGACGAAGCGTGATGTTCTGGGTGGAATCTCCCTTCGCGATGTAGTTCACGAAGTTACACTTGATCCGAATGAACTCACCTGGCATCCCGGGACGCTTTCGAATGACCAACGTCTCGCTCATTTTCGAGCGAAATGGGATGCTGTCCCCGGCAAGCGCCACCGCATCAGCAAGGCTCATGCCTTCGGTGAACGGGTAGCTGCTCGGCCTCGAGATGGAGCCAATGATGTTGATTCGGTTGTTCTTGTCTTCCGGAACGTTAAGGATGTCGCCATCTTGAAGGACGTAATCCTGTGAACGGTCGCCCCGGTTCAAAAGGGCATCCAAATCGATTGGGATCAGCTCGCGGGTGTTGCCCCGCTGAAGCGTTGCTTTTCGCAAGTCAGCCGCCACGGCACCATTCGAAAATAGCGGGCCACCGCCTTGGGTAAGGAGCGCCAGAATGGTGTCGGTCGGTCGAATTTCATATCGCCCGGCGCGGTTCACCGCTCCGCCGATGCTGGCATAGGTCGGGCGGAAACGCTCAATCGTCACCGAGACGCGGGGATCTCGAAGTCGGAGTTTGCGGATGTACTCCTGCACAAGGTCGGCTTCGAGCTCGCTCGTCGTCTTCCCTTGGGCGCGCATGATGCCGATGAAGGGAGCGCTGATGTTTCCATCTTTCCCGACCGGCACAACGGCGGAGACTTGCTGCTCGTTGTAGATCTGGATTCGAACTACGTCTTCCGGCTGGAGTCGATAGGTCGCATCCTGCCCGAAGGCCATCGCCACCCACATCGTGAGCATCGTCAACAAGAAAACAATTCGTTTCAACATGATTCCGTTCTGGCTGTATCGCCACTTCCTGAGGCTGGTCGCAAGAATACCCGGACCCGAAGCACCAGCATCTTGGAGAAAAGACGATTTACAGGTCAATCTTGGTTCCCATTGTCTTGCAATCTCTTCATTTCTTTCTTTCGGCGGCCCTCGATGACCACGGTGATCTCGCCTTTCAGGTTCGTCCGACCCTCCAATCCGTCGCTCAGCCAGCCGCGAATCACCTCTTGATGGAGCTTGGTCATCTCGCGACAAACCGCATATCGCCGCTCCCCAAGCGCTTCATGCGCGCATTTCAGAAGAGCCTCCACCCGAAACGGAGATTCAAAAAGGACGAGCGTGAAGGGGCTTTCCGCAAAGGGGGCCAGTTCTTTCTTGATGTCGCCGGACTTGCGCCCCAAAAAGCCTAGAAAAGCAAATCGCTGCCCAAAGAAGCCACTCAGGGCGAGCGCGTTGGTCGCCGCCGACGGGCCCGGCACCGAATCCACCTCAATGCCTTCACCCAAACATGCCTGGATAAAGAGCGTGCCGGGATCGCTGACGACCGGGGTGCCCGCATCGGTCAGCAAGGCGGCGGAATGGGTAAAAGAGCCGGCGAGCATCTCCAGTTTTCCCAAAGACGTGTGGTCATTCACGACTTGCATGGGTTTTTTGACTTGCAAGTGATGCGCCAGCTTCGCCGATACTCGGGTGTCTTCGACAAACCAGAGATCGGCGTCTCTCAGGACCTGTTCTGCGCGCGGAGAGAGGTCGCCCAAATTCCCCAAAGGCGTGGCCACCAGCCAAAGGGTTCTCTTCGGACTGGTGGCCATGCTGTGGATTACTTGGCTCCTGGCTTGAGGAGGTTGTCGCTGCTCGGGCCGCTGGGGGCCTTAGGAGGCGTTCCTCCCTTGGGAGCACTCTTCTTTGCTTCTTCTTCTGCCTTCTTGGCGGCGGCTTCGGCTTCAAGGCGTTCTTTCTCGCGCCGGGCTTCTTCCTTCTTTTGTTCGGCAACTTGGGTCTGGAAGGCGGATTGCCACTTGGTTTGAGCGGCTTCGATCTCCTTGGCTTGCTCTGGCGTCACGAGCTTTGCGTCTCGAGCCTTTTTCAGCAGCCCGGACAATTGTCCATTGATCCCTTGGCCGATGGGCCCCAGATATCCCTCATTCCCTTTGGCCGCATTGAGCAGTTCGCCGCCCGCAAGAGGATCTTTTCGATCGATGAGCATTTCGGCGAGTGTCAGACGAAGCGCGGGGCTTTCCGTCATGGCGAGGGTTTCTTGCAAAATTTGCAATCGTTGTGGACCCCGTTCTTGCTTTGTTTTTGCATCCCACTTGGCCCAAAGCGATTCCATCGCGAGGTACTTCGCATAGACCAACGCACGGCGGCCGAATTGGTCTGAGGCATCGGCCCCGACCGCGATGGTTGCCTCGGCAACCTTCTTTTCCTCCGCGGTTCCCGCTTTGGAGATGAACTCATACGCGGTTTGATAGCCTTTGCTCTTCCAGGTGATGTCCTTGGAATTCTGCAGACCCTTCACTTCGTCTTGGAGCCGGATTCCCGCCGCATACTGCTTAAACGAAGTCAACTCGTTCGCCTTGGACTTTTCCCAATCTTTGGGCACATTGTCTTTTGAAGTGACAACGAGAACGATGGCAAAGCCGTCCGTCATTTCCAATACCTTGCTCGTGCTCCCGGGCTTGAGGGTCTTCAGCTCCGCCAGTTCTTTGCGGGCATAGGCATCTCGCATGCTAAACGGCATCGGCTGCACGCCCTTGTCGCGGGAATATTTTTTGATCAGGTCGTCGAACTTTGCGCCTGCTTTGAGCTCGGTGAGGGCCTTTTCCAGGTTCGCCCTTCCCGCTTCATCGGACTTGTCCACCACGATCCGCTTGATCGTGAGCATGGTCAGCGTCTTCTTCAAGTCCGCGTCAGAAATAGTCGTCTCGGCTTCCAGTTTCTTAATGACTTCTTGTCCCACCAGGCTCTGGCGGAGTTGCTTTTGGATCGCGGGATCTTTGGCTTTCGCTTGCAGGTCCGCGCGGTATTCCTGGCTACTCTTCCTGCCGTTGGCCCGGAGGGCGGCGTCGAATTCCTCAGCGGTGGCGTTGTCTTTGAGCTTTTTCTCTTGGACCAGTTGCATGCGCTCTTGGCTGACCGCCATTTCGATTTGCCGCGTGATTTCATCGGCGAGTTGGGTATCCGAAATGGTCACACCATATTTTTTGGCGAGGCCTTCGACGGTGACTTCTTGAAAAGCCTCCGAGAACGAGCGCAAGAAAATCTGCATCTCCTGTTGAATCGGGACCGGCTCAAATGATCCAAACTGGCGCATCTGATCGACCATTTGCTCTCGAGACTTTTGGAACGCGTCTTCGATGGTCGTCGCTGAGATGTTCCTGCTTCCCACCGACGCAATCACGTTCATGTCTTTGGCACCGGCTCCCTGGCGGTCGGCTTCCAGTTGTTGGGAGCGCGAGCATTGTCCAAAGATCAGGCCCGCAAGCATGGAGCCTGCGATGAGGATGAGAACGACGGTGCCGCAGCCCGTTTTTTCAATGAGGTTGTGAACTTGTCTGATCGACAAAAGGGTTTCTCCGGTCCAAAATTGGAATCCTCAGTATGACATGCAGCGCCGAATCCGCCCCAGCCCCGCCTAAAAGAAGAACTTTTTTGACTTTTTTCATGTAGACGTAACACAATGCATCTGAATCAGGTGTAAACTCGTCCTAACACTATGGCAAAGAACCTCACCAAGCGACAGGAAATGATTCTTCAGTTCATCATGGACTACATTCGGACCGAGGGCTACCCACCTTCGATCCGCGAAATCGGCGCAAAGTTCGAGATCGGATCGTTGCGCGGAGTGACCGTTCACCTCGATGCTCTGGAGAAAAAGGGGTATTTGGAGCGCGCCAACACGCCGCGGTCCATCAAGATCACCCACCCTGCTTATCAGAGCACCCAAAAAGTCACCATGCTTCCTCTGGTAGGGACCATCGCCGCTGGCGCGCCTATTTTGGCGACAGAAAATGTCGAAGACCTCATCCCGGTCCCGGCAGAAATGGTGCGGAACATTGAAGGGGCGTTTTTGCTCCGGGTGAAGGGCGATTCGATGACGGGCGAAGGCATCATGCCGCGCGACCTCGTCGTCATTCGTCCGCAACAAAGCGCCCATCACGGGGAGCTCGTTGCGTTCATGCTGAATGACGAGGCAACCGTGAAGCGCTTCCACCGCGACGCGCGCGGTGTCAAGCTGATCGCCAGCAACCCCGCCTATGAGCCCATCGAGGTGAAGCCGGATGACCAAGGCCAAGTGATTGGGCGGGTCGTTGGCCTCATCCGCGACTATGCGGGCATGGCGTTTTAAGGTAGCTTTCGGGCATGAACATCACGGGAATGGGGGTTCTGCTCGTGCAGACCCGGGACATGAAACGCTCCTTGGATTTTTACGAAAACGTGCTTGGTTTGCACGTGAATTCGACCGGCGATTCTTGGAGCGAACTCGTTCTTGCCGGTGTCCGGATCGGGTTGCATGCTCCCTTCCAGGAAGGCTCGGAGCCCCTCGCAGAGCGTGGCAAAGGATGGACGGTTGGGTTCGAAGTCGACGACATCGCCGCGCTGAAATCGAGCTTGAAAGAAGCCGGGGTTTGGGTTTCCGACACGTACCATGAAATCCCAAGCGGCGTTATCTTGGATTTTTGCGATCCCGAAGGGTTTCCTTTGCAGGCTTGCCAGCAAGGCATCAAGATAGAAGAAATCGGGTCAGAATAAGAGACCATGAAACGCGTGATTGCTTTGTCGCTCATGGGGCTGACGGCCTCACTTGCTTTTGCCGAGATCCGATACTCGGTCGGAGTGCAAACGGAACCCGGGCGGTGGTTGGTGACCATCGAAGTTCCCATTCGTGCTGCGGAGACACAGCTTCAGATGCCGAACTGGGCCCCCGGCACCTACAGCCTCCGCCGCGATTGGAACAGCGTCGAGGCGATCACGGCAACCATTGATGGCCAAGCAGCGACGCTTGGAAAAGCGAATGATTACACGTGGACGGCGGCGACTCCGAAAGGCAAAACCCTGAAAGTAACGTACAAACTCCCGGCTGCTTTCAATCAAGAGCGCGGGCATTTTTCGGGGCCTTCAACTTACCTGTACGTGGTGGGCCGCAAGGAGGAGAAAACCCGGCTTCAGCTCACGCTTCCCGAGGGATGGCTCTCCTTCTGCGGCTTAGAGCAGACCAAGGTCCCCCACGAATATGTCGCGCCGGACTACGATGTTCTTGCCGATAATCCGGTCAGCGTTGGCAAGCTCACCTACGACACCTACACGGTCCGAAAAGTGCCCCACACCATCGTCTACCACGCGGGCAATACCGAGAAAGTGGATCGAAAAAAGGTCCTGGATACCCTGATTAAAATCAGCGAATCCCAAGCCAAGTTTTTCGGCGGCCTCCCGTTCAAGAAGTACATTTGGCACATCATCGTGAATGATGCTCCCGATGGAGGCTGGGGGCTTGAGCACCTCAGCAGCACCCAAATTGGCATGGCGGTGGGGTTCGGACCGGGCATCCAAGCCGTGATGTCCCACGAATATTTCCACGCTTGGAACGTCAAGCGCATTCGCAGCAAAGTGCTCGGCCCGTTCGACTACACGAAGCTCCCGATCACGGGTGCCTTGTGGTGGCTTGAAGGCGTGACGGACTACTATGCCTACGTCATTCCCTCCCGCGACGGCGTTTTTGACAAAGATTTTTGGATGCGGACCCTGCTGAGCAACCATCAGCAAGTGCGGCGCAATCCGGCCCGGCTTCGAGTCAGCGCCTATGATTCCAGCGCCAAGGTCGGTGAAGCGGCCAACGGTCAGGGCAACAGCGATGGCTTTGAGATCAGCTACTACGACCTCGGGCACATTCTCGGGATGTGTCTGGACATCGAACTTCGCCATCAAACCAAAGGCAAGCGGTCTTTGGATGACGTGATGAAGAGCCTTTTCAAAATGACCCACAACAAGCCGGGCTTTGAAGAAGACGAAATCCGCAAGCAACTCATTCGGGTCGGCGGCGCCGCGATGGGGCCGATTTACGATCAATGGGTCATGAAACCCGGTGACTACCCGGTGGAAGACCAATTGAAAAAGGTGGGCATGGAGATCGCTCAAATGGAAGAGAGCTTCACAAAACTGCCCGTCGACGTCATGGTTAGCCGGGACGGGATGAAGGTCGAGAAGGTGCCGGAAGGTTCGGAACTGCAAGTCGGGGACGTGCTCAAAGCGGTCCAAGGTGACAATGTTCCTGTTTCTCAAAGGGGTCAGCAAACCTTCCTCCGGCGAAACATCGAGCGGCTGAAAATTGGGGACGAAGTCACCGTTCAGTTTCTCCGCGGTACGGAAACCAAAGAAGTCAAAATCCGCCTGGTCGAAGGCAAGCGGCCCGTTCAGAAAATCCAACCTCGAACAGGGGCCTCGGCAGATGAAATCAAGCTCCGCGAAGGGTGGCTGGGACGGTAAACTAAGGGCATGGCAGTAAAAGTTGGAATCAATGGATTCGGGCGCATCGGACGGCTTTCCCTCCGCACGCTCCTGAAGCACTACAAGGGCGAGTTTGATGTTGTTGCGATCAACGACCTCACCGACACAAAGACCAACGCCCACCTCTTCAAATACGACACGACCTATGGCCCTTATGCCGGCACGGTTGAGCAAGATGGGAGCAGCATCACCGTTGATGGTGACAAGCTCCAAGTGTTTGCCGAAACCGATCCCGCAAAAATCCCTTGGGGCTCCCTGGGGTGCGACATCGTGCTGGAATGCACCGGTCGCTTCACCGACGCCAACGCCGCGAAAGCCCACCTCGAAGCGGGCGCAAAAAAGGTCATCATCTCTGCACCCGCAAAGAATGAAGACGTCACGATCGTGCTCGGCGTGAACGAAGGGACCTACGACCCCGAAAAGCACCACATCATCTCGAATGCGAGCTGCACCACCAACGGCCTCGCGCCGGTGGCAAAGGTGCTCCACGAAAAGTTCGGCATTGACAAGGGCATCTTAACCACCGTCCACGCATACACGAACTCGCAAAAGACGGTCGATACGGCCGCCAAAGACCTTCGCGACGCTCGCGCTGCCGCCGAGAACATCGTGCCCAGCAGCACCGGTGCCGCCAAGGCGGTTGGTTTGGTCATCCCCGAACTGAAGGGCAAGTTCACTGGCATGGCGTTCCGAGTGCCCACTCGTACCGTTTCTGTCGTGGACTTCACCGCCGTGCTCAACCGCGAAGTCACCGCAGAAGAAATCAATGCGGCGATGAAGGAATATGCAAGCGGCCCCATGAAGGGCATCCTTCAATATTCTGATGAAGAGCTCGTGAGCAGCGACATCATCGGAAACGCTTACAGCTCGATCTTCAGCTCCGTCGATACCATCGGCATGGGCAACCTCGTGAAAGTCGTCGCTTGGTACGACAACGAATGGGGCTACAGCTGCCGAATCGCGGATCTCGTGAGCTTCGTTGGAAAGCGCATCCCTGTTGGTGTCTAACGACCCAACCGCAATCCTGCCCCGGATCGCCTCATCATCCGGGGCATTTTCATGTCTGAGCGGACGCCACTGGGCCCATTTCTTCAAATATTGGTGCAGTACCAATTTTAGGAACTCAACCGAAGCGGGGCTCCGTAATCAAGTGCATGAAATGCCTCATTCTCATCCCGGCACTCCTGAGTGTCGCCGTTTCAGAGCCTCAAACTGCCGAATTCTCCGCGGGCCAGACCATGGCGGTTTCAAAAGAAAGGGCCGACCAGTTGGCAGAAATCTCACGAACGACCATCCTGGCTTTTGAAAAGAAGTTCAAGCCGGTGACCAAAAAAGGCCTCGTCTATACGACGGACGCCGCCAAGGTCGAAGGAGGTCAGTCGATTCTCGCCTCAAAGGATTTTGCTTGGAAGCTTCCTTGGTTTGAAGATGCGAGCAAGATCTTTCGCTCCGCCGTGGAAGAGCAAGTTCGAAAGCAGCTTCAAGGTCAACCGGAGTCCGTCATCCAATCCGCGATTGATAAAGCACTTGCTTCTCAACCCAAAGGTTCGGCGGTGTCGAAAGGCGGAGACATCGCCCTGGGTCACGAAATTGGGCACATGCTCCTTATTAGCACATACTGGCCGGGCCATTTGGATCGCCCCGCCGATCAGGAGCGGTCCGGTGGTGGACACTACGGGGGGCCTGCATCCGATTGGCTGGATGAAGCGGCGGCCATCGCGATGGAAGGGGATGCCCTGACCGAGAGCCGCCGCAAGCAATTTGCAAAAATCGTTCATGGGCCGGACAAAACTCTCGTGTGGAGCCTCGCCGAACTTGTCACGATGAAGCACCCTGCCTTAAGCACGAAAATGATGGAAGATGTCAAACCAAAAGACGGTGTGGCGGTCAAAAGGCTGGACTCGAATGATCCCACCGTGAAGCGGCAAGGAGTGTTCTATGCCCAAATCCGCAACTTGATCGACTTCCTGGAAACAAAAACCAAGAACCCAAAAGTCTTGGGCGAGATCGCGGAGAATGAAGCTGCCGGCAAAGGCTTTGAGGATTGGTTGAAGGCGAACGCGGCAAAGTACACCTTGCCCGCCAACCTTTCCGCGCTCGAAAAGGAATGGAAGGTGGCTTGGCCCGCTCCGTCCACCGAGTCGGCAACCAAGGCTTGAGACCAGCCACAATGGCCCCATGCAGCAAGCCGGGCGCGCGTGGATCATTTACCCTTCCGCGCTCTCGATGGGCATGCTCGTGGGGCTCTTGCTTTTTGGCCTGCCCCGCAGCGCGGCTGGCTTTGCGTTGGGCCTTTTCGGGACGGCATTTTGCGCGGTGATGCTCAAGATGGGGATCGGAATGATTGCCCAAACGGCCGAACGTCAAGGCAAGGCGAGCTTTGCTCCCGGATGCCTCTTTTTCCTTTTCATGCTGAAGCTCCCGGTCTATGTGATCTGCGCCATGTGGGCCCAAAAGATGGGTGGATACGCGGTGCCGTGGTTTATTTTTGGCCTCGGGATGGTATACTTGGCACTAATCGGATGGGCCCAAGCGCAACGCTAGGCCCCATTTTCACGTATGACGGATTTTTCACGACTCGGATTGAATTGGCTCGCGGCTGGAGGCGAAGGGGGAAAACATGCCCCGCTCCCCGTGGAGGGCATGCTTGGATACGTGGCAATCGTTCTCGTACTGCTCTTTGGCACCATGAGCATCGCGAAAAAAGACTTTGGCAATCGAGTTTTCAAGAACTGGTTTGCTCAGTGCTACGAACAGATTTACCTTTTCATTCAGAACCTTTGCGTTGGCATTATTGGCCCGCACGGTCGAAAGTATGTTCCGATGATCATGACCTTCTGGCTCATGATATTTGTTTCGAATCTTGTTTCGCTGTTCTTCCCAACGGCTCCGACGGGTGATCTCGCTTGGAACCTGGCGATGGCTCTTTGTGCCGTCATGTACGTCCAGTGGGAAGGCATGCGTTCAAACGGCTTCCTTGGGCACTTCGGGCACTTTGCCGGTCCCAAGCTTCCCATCGCGCTCATCCCCATTACCTTGATGATCTTCGTCATCGAATTGATCTCGGAATTGATGAAAAACGTGTCGCTCAGTTTGCGACTTTACGGAAACATCGACGGCGGCCACCAAGCCGTTGAAGCTATGAACAAGCTTGGCGGGAATTTGGTCCCCGTCGGCATGTTCTTGATGCCGATCAAGCTCCTCACGTGCGTGGTGCAGGCCCTCATCTTCTGCTTGCTCACCTGTGTGTATATCAGCCTGGTCACCCATCACCACGAAGACCACGGGGATGATCACCATGGGCACGATCCCGCTACGGCCCATTAACAATATTTCACGACCACACAACACAAGAAAACTAACCTTAGGAGAAATCAGAAAAACATGGAAGTCGTAGGACTTGGACTCGCAGCACTCGGCGTAGGCATCGGCCTGGGCCTCATCGGATACGGAGCTATGCAAGGCATGGCTCGACAACCAGAAGCTATCGGTAAGCTTCAAACCGCGATGCTCATCGCACTCGCGTTTGTGGAACTTGTCTTCCTGCTCACCGTCTTCGTTGCACCGGGCTCGTTTATCGTTCGCCCGAGGTGACAAGTTCACCGTATTTCCTGGGCCGATAACCGTCGGCCCAGGACCTGACCCTTTCAAAAGCACGCATTTCATCGTGAAACCAGATAAGCTGATCAAAATTGTTCTTGGAGCCCTCCTCATGGCTGGCGGGTTCTGGACTTCGAAAACGGATCCCCTT
>Ga0209573_1005033_pt1 | contig 12317 bp, 8 predicted proteins | sample TNRBio252014_DNA_FD_185870 | JGI IMG/M metagenome (GOLD analysis project Ga0209573, IMG submission 185870) | Wastewater treatment Type I Accumulibacter community from EBPR Bioreactor in Madison, WI, USA - TNR Reactor_6/25/2014_ DNA (SPAdes)... | ecosystem: Engineered > Bioreactor > EBPR >...
GAGGGTCGTTTCGATGCCGCCGAGGTGACGCGGCTCGCCGCCTTGAACTCGCGCGACCGTTGCCGCACCCCGATGCCCTGGAGCAATGCCCCGAACGCGGGCTTTAGCCCGGTGGGGGTGCGTACCTGGTTGCCGGTCAACCCCAATTACGCACAGGGGGTCAATGTCGCTGACCAGGAGAGCGACCCGGCCTCTGTGTTGTCGTTTTACAAGCGGATGCTGGCATTTCGGCGCCGGTCACCGGCATTGATCGCCGGCGACTATCAATCGGTGCTCGAGGGCGATTCCCAGCTGCTGGCATACGTCCGGCGGATACCTGGCGAGGCGGAAGCGTGTCTGGTCGTGCTCAACACATCGGGTGAGGCGCGGAGCCTGGCAATCGATAGCGTTCGCGGGCCGGTGACGTGCTTGTTCTCGACCGATCGCGCCGAAGGGCAGCAAGATGATCTGCAGGCATTGTCGATCGCACCGTTCGAAGTTTTGGTGAGTGCGTTGCCTGCGTGAGCGCTGGTCTGCAGGGGCAACCCGCCCCTGCGATGAGAAAGGGCAGATCCATGAGCGACAGCAAGCGAACCGTGAGCTTTTTGGAACGGGTCCCGTTATTTCAAGGCCTGAGTGCGCGCCAACTCGAGCCGATTGCGCGACGGATGGTGGAGCGTTCATACCCGGCGGGGGCCGTGATCGTCTCGCAGGGCTCGGGCGGTGAGGGCTTTTTCGTCATTGTCAGCGGTCGGGCCGAAGCGATCCGCGAGCGCAGCGACGGCACACGGGCCATCGTCAATGAATTCGGCCCTGTGGATTTCTTTGGCGAGCTGGCGTTGTTGGATGATGGGCTTCGGACCGCATCGGTCGTGGCCACCGAGGCAACGACCTGCTTGCTCCTGACGCGCTGGGACTTTCTGGCTGCGCTGCGCGAGGATGTCGAGATGACCATCCTGATCCTGCAGGAGCTGGCGCGCCGGTTTCGTCGTGCGCTCGACGCGCTATAAGTTCCCAAGGCCTGCTTGAATAGCGAAGGGCGCACCGGCACGCGCGGCTGCGCCCTTCCGCGTGTATGGACAGCCTGATCTGCCCCAACTGCGGTTTCCCGGCGCCGGCGCCGATGCGCTTCTGCGGCATGTGCGGCACGCGTGTTGCCGCGAATTGCCCGCAGTGCGAGACGCTGAACCCGTTGGCCTTCCGCTTCTGCGGAGCCTGCGGCACGCGTCTGCCGCTGTCGTCCGCCGCGACGGCTGATCTGCCGCCCTTCGATCTCGAGGCGCCGTCGGTTCGCCCGCCTGCGCCGCCCCCCCTGGCCGGCGAACGGCGAGAGGTGACCGTCGTGATGACCGACGTCATCGGCTCGACCGAATTGCTCGAACAACTCGGCACCGAAACCTGGGTCGAGTTGATGAACCGGCTGCTCCATATCCTCGAGGGTGAGGTTCACCGCTTTGGCGGCGAGGTCGATCAATTGCGAGGCGACGGGCTTGTCGCGTTCTTTGGCGCCACCAGTGCGCATGAAGACGATCCTGAGCGGGCCGTGTTGACTGCGCTGTCGATGCAGCAGGCCGTCGTGCGGTTTTCGGCCGATCTGGCGCGTCGCCGGGGCATCGAAGTTCACATGCGGATCGGCGTCGATACAGGCGAAGTCGTCGTCGCAAGCGTGCATGATCGGCGCGGTCGGGGCGACGAGACGGCCATGGGTCGCGCCATCGCCGTTGCAGCCCGAATGGAGGCCGCGGCGGAGCCGGGCACCGTGCTGGTCAGCGAAACCACCTATCGACTCACAGAGGCGCGCTTCGACTGGGAGCCGCTCGGCGAGTTGCTGGTCAAGGGCGTCAGTCAGCCGTTACGGGTGTATCGGCCCAAGACGCATCGCGAAGAGACCGCAGCGCGCCGCGGCGCCGATTCGTTGCCATTGACCGTGTCATTGATCGGACGCGATGAGGAATTCCAGGCGCTCAAGGATTGTGTCGATGCGATTTTCGCGGGTCGCGGACGGATCGCGCTCCTGACCGGTGATCGTGGTTCGGGCAAGTCGTTTCTGGTCAACGAACTACGGCGCTATTTCGCGCACAGCGGCGCGCTCCGCGGGTCGCCAGAGGCAGCCGGCGTCGCGCAGACCTGGTTGGTCGGACGCTGTCGCTCCTATCACCAGACGTGGCCGTTTGCGGTCTGGGTCGAAGTGCTGCACGATTGGCTGGGGACGCGGGGCGCCGCCTCGCAAGAGGAGACGCTCGAGCGCCTGCGCACGGAGGCCCAGGGCCTCTGGGGTGACGGCTTCGCCGAGCACTACCCCTACCTGGCTCGGCTGCTCGCGCTGCCGCTCGAGACCGCCTTTCAAGAGAAGATCAGGCATCTGAGCGGTGAACATCTGCGCCAGCGCGTGTTTCAAGCGGTTCAGGCCTGGGTCGCGGCGCTGGCCGGGCGCGGCCCGCTTGTGCTCGTTCTGGCCGAGATGCAGTGGGCGGACGAGTCGTCGTTGCAGCTGCTGAAGCATTGCTTCTCGGTCAGCGAGACGGAGCCGCTTCTGGCACTTGTCGTGTACTGGCCCGAGGTGGGTTCGCCGGTCTGGGATCTCGCGCCGCAGATCGAGGTCGAGTACCCGCATCGGCTGGCCCGCATCGACCTGGCGCCGCTCGAGCCCGATCGTGCGCAGACTTTGATTGCTGGCCTTGTCGGCCCTGACGGCCTCCCGGGCGGCGCGCGGGATCTGATCGTCCGCCAATCCGAGGGCAATCCATACTACATCATCGAGACGGTCTATGGCTTGATGATGCGCGGCGTATTGCAGCGTGATGGCGACGGCGCCTGGCACCTGACGCGCGCGGTAACGGCGAGCGATCTGCCGACTGGGCCGCAGCGCCTCCTGTTGGCCCGCATCGACCGCCTCTCACCTGAACAGCGATTCGCCCTGCAGGTTGCGGCCGTGATCGGCTCGGTCTTCTGGTATGCGTTGTTGGACGCCCTGATCGGAGATCCCGCGACGCTGCGTGCGCATCTGGCCGCGCTGCAGCGCGCCCAACTGATCCAGGAGGACGGGCGCGTCGCCGGGTTGGGTATGCAATACTCGTTTCGGTCGGCGCAAGTGCGCGAGGCGGCGTACGAGAGCCTCGTGCATGCGCAGCGGGCCGAGTTCCACCGCAAGGCGGCCCGATATCTCGAAGCCTCGGGTGAGGCCGAGTCGTTACCGGGGTTCTATAGCCTTGTGGCCTATCACTATCGCGGCGCCGGGGATCCGCGCAAAGAGCTGTTCTATGCGCTTCTGGCGGCCGAGCAGGCGCGCCGCCTGTTCGCCAATGCGGAGGCCCTGCAGCACTACAGCCGGGCGCTCGAACTGGCGGATCAGATCGCGACCGATGCGGCCTCCCCGGTGCCGGCGCGCGCGCTACTCTCGCAGCGCTTTGAGATCCTACGTGGGCGACGGGCTGTGTATCTTGAGCTCGGGCAGATGACGGCAGCGGCCGAGGATGCGCGCGCGCTCTTGGCCTTCGCAGAGCAGATGGGTGATGACCCGGCCTGGCGGATCGACGCGCTCCTGAGCCAGCCAGAACTCGTCGAGCGTGACAATCGCCAGGACATGGCGCGCGGGTTGCAATTTGCCTATGAGGCGCTTGGCCTGGCGCACCAGATCGGCGATCGTCGGCGCGAGATGGAGGCCTGGATGGCCGTCGCCGATGCCCGAGTCTTGGTGCACGATCCCGGCGCGCGCGAAGCGGCCGAGCGCGCCCTTGACCTCTCACGCGAGTTGGGCGATCTGCGGGCTGAGGTCGCCCTGCTTCTCGCGATCGCCAACGTCTATGGCCTTGATGATCTCGAGCGCCATGAAGCTTTCCTCCACGAGGCGTTGGCGAAGTCGGAGACGCTCAACGACAAGGCCATGGAGGTCGCCTTGTTGGGCGCCCTCGGCGCGCAGTTCGAGCGGCGGGGCGATTATTACAGGCAGTTCGTCGAGTTCGAACAACCACGGCTGAGGCTGTGTCGCGAGATCGGTAACCGCGTCGAAGAGGGCAAGGCGCTGATGATGTGCGGCCAGATCCAGGGGCTCTATTTGGGAGACCTGGAGGCGGCCATCGCGCTCGAGGAGGAGGCCGCCCAGATCTGGGGCGAACTCTCAAATCGTTTGTTCCCTCTGTTGCGAATCGCCCAGATCCAGACCGCGCTTGGGCGTTTTGAAGCAGCCGAGCAAGCGCTTGCCGAAGCCTGGGCGCTCAGCGAACGGGGCACGCGCGATTTCGGTCGGGCTGGTTACCACCTTGTCGCCGCAATCCTTGACAATGCGCGTGGCGGACCGGACCGGCTCGAGAGCGCCCTCGAACATTGCCGCCAGGTCCAACGCCTGGTGAGCGACAATCTGGTTTCACGACAGTACTTTATGGCGGCACAGGTTCAGACCGCGACGGCCCATCTAGCGCTGGCCCGACTGGTCGCAGAGGGCGCCGAGCGTGTGCGGCATGCAACCCAGGCATTGACCGCATCCGACGCGGCGTTGGCGATCTACAGGCAGTTCGGCTTCACGCAGGTCATAGAATGTCTGGGTGAGGAGATTCTCTTGCGGCACGGGCTGGCGCTGGCCGCCAACGGCCAGGTCGCACTGGGGGCCGATTTCCTCCATCAGGCGCATAGCGAGATGCGGCGCAAGCACGATCTGATCCCGCCGGATAGCCCGCACCGCGCCCACTTCCTCAACAACATCCCGGTCCATCGGGAAATCCGCTCGGCGTTCGAGGCGCCAACGGAAGGCACGGATTGACCGTATGACGCATACCTTGAAGCGCGATCAGCTGACCTGGCTGATGTATTTCATGCTGGCGGGGCTGGCCTATCAGCAGGGCATTCTGGGACCGTTGATGCCCTTTTTGCGCGAGTCGCTGGATATGACCTACACGCAGGGTGGTGTGCTCGTGACGGCGATCGCCCTCGGCATGATCTTGACCGGGTTGACCAGCGAGCGAGTGGCCCAGAGAGTCGGCCGGCGGGCCATGTTGTGGGGCGGCGCGGTCGGGTTTGTGGTCGGGTCGTGGGCGTTGGCCTTCAGCTCTACGTTTGAGACAGCCTTTGCCGCTGTGCTATTCAACAGTGTGGCCGGCGCCATGACGATGGCGACCGTCAATGCAACGCTCTCGGATCATCACGGGCCGTTGCGAACGAGCGCGCTGGCCGAAGCCAATGTGGCGGCCGCGCTGAGCTCGAGTGCCTCGCCCTGGTTGATCGGGCTGTTTCAGAGCTCCGGTTTGGGCTGGCAGTGGTCGCTTCTTGTGACGCTCGGGATCATCGCGGCAATCGCAGCGGTTTATGGCCGCGTGCCGATCCCGGACATGCCTCCGCAGGCAACCGCACCCGGGGCCGGCGCGCGGAGACTCCCGATCGGGTTTTGGGTGTACTGGCTTGTGGCAATCGGCGTGGTTGCGTTCGAGTGGTGTTTTGTGGTGTGGGGGGCCGACTATCTGGCCGCCGTCGTCGGGCTCGAGCCGCCATTGGCGTCGGCGCTCATGGGCGTCTACCTCGGCGCGATGGTGATCGGACGATTCGTTGGCAGCTGGCTGACCCGCCGATGGCCGCCCGCGATCGTTTTGCCGGCCGCCCTGGTGCTCGCGTTGCTTGGGTTCCCGCTATTCTGGACTGCGCTTACACCGAGCCTGGCCGTGACCGGATTGTTTATCGCCGGGCTGGGCGTGGCCAACTTGTTCCCGGTGACGATCGGGATCGCAGTCGGGCAGGCGGCAGGATTAACGAACACGGCCACGGCCAGGGTGTCGTTGGCCGTGGGCCTCGCCATCTTCGCGGCGCCGCTTGTGCTTGGTAACCTGGCAGATCGTTTCTCGTTGCAGACCGCGTTCGCGATCGTGCCCGTCCTCGGTGTGGCGACGCTCGGTCTCTGGGGCTTTGCCTATGGCAGGGGGTGGCGATGACAGCGAAGCCGCCTTTGACACCCGTGTCGTTCGTTTGGGTGGCCACCGAAATCCTGTTGGCGGCCGCGTTCGCCCTCTTGTTGGCGGCAGCCGGCGTGTGGCTCGGCTATCAGGTCGCTGCCATCGGCTTCCCGTATCAACTCGACTACGGCGAAGCGCCGCTTGTCGACCAGGCCGTGCGCCTGGTCGCCGGCGAGACGATCTACGCTCCCGACCTGACGGCGCCGCCCTACACGATCTCCAACTATCCGCCGCTGTACATCGCGGCGCTGGCGCTCTTTGTGCCGGTCACTGGCCCGGCATTCTGGCCGGGGCGATTGTTGTCGGCGTCCGGCGCTCTCATGGCTGCGCTGCTGGTTGGTTTGATCTTGCGCGACCTCACAAAGGACCGGATCGCGGCCCTGATCGGCGGCCTCCTGGTATTGGGCTGGCCATATGTGATTTTGTGGTCGACCTTGGCGCGGATCGATTTGCCGGCGCTGGCGTTGAGCCTGGGCGGCCTATGGGTGCTTGCGCGTCGACCCACAGCGCGCTGGAGCCTGTGGGTCGGTGGAGCGTTGCTCGTGGCCGCGATCTACACGCGGCAGTCGTATGCGCTGGCGGCGCCCGCGGCGGGTTTTGTGTGGATATGGAGCGTCTGCGGCCTTCGCCGAGCGCTTGGCCTTGCCGCCTGGGTCGGCGGGTTGGCCGGCGTGCTCTTCGTCATCCTCAACGTGGTGACGGGAGGCGGATTCTTCCTTCACATTGTCACTGCCAACGTCAACGCATTCTCGTGGGACACGGTGCGCTATCACGCCGGAAACGTCTGGAGCCTGGCCGGGATCCTTGTGACGCTGGGGCTTGGGTCTCTTGCGATCGTGCGTCGGTGGAACCCGGTCTATGCACTGACAGCCACGTACCTGGTCGGCGCGACGCTTTCTGCGCTGACGATCGGCAAGATCGGGTCGAACGTCAACTATCTGCTCGAGCTGTGTGCGGCCCTGGCGCTGGCCGCCGGCGCGCTGACGGCTGCCGCGCGAGCACATGGGCCGAAGACCCTGGGACCACCCGCGTTGTATGCCGCGTTCGTCATGCAGGCAATCGCCTATATGCAGGGCGCTCTCAATGCGTATCCGGGCGAGTTGCCCGGGCGCATACCCGAACGACAGGCGCTTTCCCGTCTGGCCGAGCTTGTCGCAGCAGCCGATGGGCCCGTGCTCGCTGACGAACAGATGGGCATGGTGACGTTGGCCGGAAAACGGCTGGCGCTTCAGCCGTTCGAACTGACCCAACTTGCTGCTTCAGGCGTGTGGGATCAGACGGCGTTGCTGGAGTCGATCGAGTCCGGCGAATTCGATCTGATCATCCACTATGACGTGCCCTGGCTCAAGGAGCGCTGGTCGCCCGAGATGTTCGCTGCGATCGAGCGCGGATATCGCCTGACTGACGTCATCGCCAATAACCGGATTTATCGACCCTATCGGGCGTCGGCCGTTGGGGGGCAACTCCAGTGCCCGGGCGCGCCCTGGGCGTTGCCGACGATCGCGGATCTCGGCCTCAAGTGGGATGGCGCTGCGCTCACGTTGTTCGGTCGCGGCGGCGATGGCGACCTGGCCGTGCTGGCAGTGGCTGAGGGTCAGGTGGCGCTGGACCCCGATCGTCCGGATCGGATCGCGATCGGCTATGCCGACCCCCTGAACCCCGGATCCAGGCTTTGGATGATCATCGACGGGTTGGCTGACGGCACAGGTGGGTTATCCTATGTATCTGAGGCTTTGAAATCCGGTGTCTCCGTGGGCCACGGGACCGAGCTCGGGGCGCAGGGCTCGTGGAGCGGGCGTCCGATGTTCCCGATGTGGGTCCACGCCCGGGTCATGCTGGTTCGGCCGGGATCGGGGGGGGAGTTACCCGAGCCGCCGACCCCCGATCAGATCCTGGATCCACGGCCCTACTTCGGCCTCGTTTTGAGCGAGCCGGGTGATCAACCTGGCCCGCAACCTGTCGCATGCGCACAGCCATGATCCATGTCGAACACCTGACCAAAGATTACAGACGGGTCAAGCGGCGCGAGGGTTTGTTTGGCAGTCTGCGGACCCTGTTCAGCGCCGAGTACGAGCCGTTGCGTGCCGTCAACGATCTCTCCTTTGACATCGCGGAAGGCGAGTTGGTCGGCTACATTGGCCCGAACGGGGCCGGCAAGTCGACGTCGATCAAGATGCTCTGCGGCATCCTTGTGCCAAGCAGCGGTCGGATCGAGGTCAATGGTCTCGTGCCGCACAAGAATCGGATGGCCAACGCGTTGCAGATTGGCGCCGTGTTTGGGCAGAAGACGCAGCTCTGGTGGGACGTGCCCGTTATCGAGAGCCTGCGGCTCTTTCGCGACATCTACAAAGTGCCCGAGCCCGTATACCGGCAAAACCTCGAGATGTTCAACGACCTGCTCGGCCTGCACGAATTCCGCGACGCACCGGTGCGCCAGCTCAGTCTTGGTCAGCGTATGCGCGCTGATATGGCCGCTGCATTGATCCACAACCCGCATTTGCTCTTCCTTGACGAGCCGATGATTGGTGTAGACGTCGTGGTCAAAGAACGCTTGCGCACGTTCATTCAGCAAGTCAATCGCGAACGAAAAGTCACCGTCATCCTGACCACGCACGATATGGTCGACATCGAGAAGGTCTGTTCGAGGATCATGATCATCGATCACGGCCAGATCGTGTACGACGGTGACCTGGACCGAATCCGTGAACGCTACGGCACAACGCGAACGCTGGTGATCGAGTTCGAGGAATCCGTCCCCGATTTCGATGCCCCACACGCCAGGCTGGCGAAGAGCGAAGGGCGGCGCAAGTGGTTTGCCTTCAACCGGCTCGAGACATCGCCGTCGGCCCTGATCGCGCACATCAGCGCGCGTTATCCGGTGGCCGACCTTGCCGTCGAGGAGCCAGATATCGAGGAGATCGTGCGCACTGTGTATCGCGGCGGCGATCCGCAGGAGGCCGCCCGATGAAGCTGTTCTGGTCGTTTACGCGGCAAGCCTTTCACAATACGGCGGTCTATCGCGTCGAGTTCTGGATCCGGCTGGTCTCAATCCTGCTTGCGATGTACAGCATCCGCGCGGTCTGGCAAACCCTGTACACGCAACGCCCCGATGCTTTTGGGTTGACGCTGGGCCAGATGGTGACCTATGGCGTCCTGGGTATGGCGCTGCACGCCTTCATCGACACGGGTTCTGAGTGGTATATCGCCACCCAGGTGCGCACCGGCGCGATCGACACGGACTTGCTCAAACCCATCGATTTTCATGTGCACATGCTTGCCCGCAACCTGGGTGAGATGCTCTTTGGGATGGGCGTCATGGCGCTGCCGACCTACGCAATCGGCTACTTCGTCTTTGGGCTGCAACTGCCGCCCGATGCCGGAGCTGCGGGGCTTTTCGCCTTGAGCGTGCTGCTCGGGTTTCTCGTGCAGTTCCATCTCGGCTTTCTGCTGGGCTCTGTGGCTTTCGCCACGCTCGATATCCGGAGCATCGCCTGGGCCTATTTCGCCGTGATCTCGTTCTTCTCTGGCCAGATGGTGCCCTTGTGGATGTTTCCGGATGGCCTGCGAGCCGTGGCCGAGGTCCTGCCGCTGCAGGCCGTGTACTACATCCCGATGTCGATCTATATCGGCACATATTCGGGGCCGGAGGCCTGGAGCGCACTTGGCTTTCAAGCGCTGTGGGCCCTGACGCTGGCCGGTGTGGCTCGCCTGGCGTGGCATCAGGTACACCGCCGGCTGACGGTGCAGGGAGGCTGAGTGATGAACCCGATCAGCCTGTACCTCAGACTTGTGCGGATCGCGATCAAAGCACGGATGCAGTATCGCGCTGACTTCGTCACCGGGATCCTCGGCGTGATCGTGATGAACGTCGTGAACATCTCGTTGATCGGCATCCTCGTGTCACGTTTCGCAGACCTCAACGGATGGACGATCTGGGAGGTCGTCTTCCTCTACAGCCTCTGGATCCTGGGTCACAGTCTATTCAGTCTCTTCATGTGGCACATCCGCACGCTTGAGGATTATCTTGTTCAGGGGACTTTTGACCAATTCCTTCTGCGCCCGGCCAGCGCCTTCGTGCTGTTCATCGGGCGCGAAGTGCAGTATCTCGGGATCGCCGACTTCGCCATCGGCGCGAGCGGGATGGCACTGGCCTATTCGAACCTGCGCTTGACCTGGGGGCCCGTCGAGTGGGGCTTTCTGGTCCTCGCCATCCTGGCCGGGACCCTGATCGAGATGACGCTGACCTTGATGATCTCAAGCATCGCGTTCTGGACTGGGCGCTCACGACGTGCCAATGGCCTTGTGATGCAGGTCAACGTCATGGTTCAGTACTACCCGGTCGACATCTTTGGCGCGTTCTTTCGGGTGCTGGTAACGAGCGTTATCCCGGTCGCCTTCATGAATTATTACCCGGCGCTGATGCTGCTTGGCAAGGTGGAGCATATCGGCGCGTGGTGGCCGCTGGCCTACGCATCGCCGGTCGTGGCGCTCGTGATGGTCGGTCTGGCGGCGGGCGTCTGGCAACTCGCGCTACGCCAGTATTCGAGCGCGGGCGGCTGACCGCACGAATCCGGGAAACACAAAGGATATTGCGGGGCACGACGACTGACCTCGCGCAACAAGGAGTGACAACATGAGCAACCACGACTCGGGCGTTCATTGGTGGCAGACCGGCGTGTTCTATCAGATCTACCCACGCAGCTTTCAAGACAGCAATGGCGACGGCATCGGTGACCTGCCGGGCGTGCTCGCGCGCCTTGATTACCTCAAGGAGACCCTGGGCGTCGATGCGATCTGGCTCTCGCCGTTTTATCCCTCGCCGATGGCCGACTTCGGTTATGACATCGCCGACTACTGCGATGTCGACCCAATGTTTGGCGACCTGGCGGCGTTTGATCGCCTTGTGACCGAGGCGCACGGCCGCGGCATCAAGGTCATCGTCGATTACGTGCCGAACCATACCTCCGATCGGCATGCCTGGTTCATCGAGTCGCGCACCTCGCGTGATAACCCGAAGCGTGATTGGTATATCTGGCGTGACCCTAAACCGGATGGCTCGCCTCCGAACAACTGGGGCGGCTTCTTTGGCGGCCCGGCCTGGACCCTCGACAAGGCCACCGGGCAATACTACCTGCACCAGTTCGTGCCAGAACAGCCGGAACTCAACTGGCGCAACCCCGAAGTGGTCAAGGCCATGCTCGACGTCTTGCGCTTCTGGATGGCGCGCGGAGTCGATGGGTTTCGGATGGACGTCGTCGGGCTCCTGATCAAGGATGCCGAACTGCGCGACAATCCGCCGAACCCGAACGCGGCGCAGGACCTGCCCGAGAACGACATCTTTGGGCGGCAGTTGCACACCTACAGCGAAGATCAAGATGAGGTGCACGACCTGATCCGCCAGATCCGGCAGACCCTCGATGAGCACCCCGACACCTGCGGCATCGGCGAGTTGTGGGGTGATCTATCGCGCTGGGTAAAATACTACGGCGAGAACGGCGACGAGTTGCAGTTGCCGTTCAACTTTCGACTGATGGGGCAGCCGTGGACGGCTGAGGCCATGCGCCGCTCGGTCGACGATCTCGAGGCTGCGCTGCCGCCGTTCGGCTGGCCCAACTACGTGCTGGGAAACCATGACCAGATCCGGCTGGCTACGCGTTTCGGGGGGCAACCGCAGGCGCGGGTCGCGGCAATGCTGTTGCTCACCCTGCGCGGCACGCCGACCGTTTACTACGGCGACGAGCTCGGCCTCGAGAACGGCGTGATCCCGCCCGAGAAGATCCAGGATCCGCAGGGGATCAATCTTGGCGCGCATCGGACGCGCGATGTCTCCCGTACGCCGATGCAATGGGAGAACATTGCGCAGGCCGGCTTCTCGTCGGCCGAGCCGTGGTTGCCGGTATCGGCCGACTACACATCGCGAAACGTCGCAACGCAACTTGCCGACCCGGGCTCGATGCTGAACCTCTATCGTCGTCTGCTCACGACACGGCGTTCGATGGCGGCGCTCAGGCGTGGAAGCTACCAGCCGGTCGACACGGTGCCCGCGGGCGTTTTTGCGTATCTGCGCGTAGACGCAAGCGAGCGTGTGCTCGTCGCCTTGAACTTCACGGGCAAGCCCTGTCGGTTGAGCCTGCCCGATCTTGGCCAGGGCAGAGTGGTTGTCGCAACCAATCTGACGCGCGACGGCGCCGTCGATCTGCGCGGCATGACGCTGGACGCCCATGAGGGTTTGGTGATCGCGCTATGAACCTTCTCCGACACCCTGCAAACCCGGTGCTCTCGCCTGACCCATATTCACCCTGGGAGGCGTACAACGTCTTCAATCCGTCGGTGATCTTCGCCAACGGGCTGTTTCACATGCACTACCGCGCTCAGGGGCTCGATTGGATCAGCCGGATCGGA
>Ga0209573_1005034_pt1 | contig 12314 bp, 6 predicted proteins | sample TNRBio252014_DNA_FD_185870 | JGI IMG/M metagenome (GOLD analysis project Ga0209573, IMG submission 185870) | Wastewater treatment Type I Accumulibacter community from EBPR Bioreactor in Madison, WI, USA - TNR Reactor_6/25/2014_ DNA (SPAdes)... | ecosystem: Engineered > Bioreactor > EBPR >...
GTCTCCATTCAGCAGATGGAATCGGAGACGGATCGGCTTGCCTATGGGTAGGGCGTCCGTGTCTTTCCAGCGGATGGCCAGCCTCACGGAATCTTGTTTTTCGATGATGCTGGATTCCTTGTCGTAGCCTTGGATCACCTGCCCGGCTGCATCCAGCACCTCCACGCTGAGGCTTCCATTTTTGACATCGGCATTGACCGTGAGTTTGCTGCCTTCAGGGACAAAATCATGCGTTTCGATGCTCCCCGGTTTGTCTTTGGCCTGCAACGAAGCCAGGCCGTCGATCCGCCAGGCGGCTCGGGCGATGGACTGCTCTTTTTCCGGTGCCATACCACCGTGCGGCGTGGTCGAGGCGGTGTAATACATCCACATCTCGTCGCCGACGATCACGGGCGCGTTGCACAAGCCAAAAATGCTGCCGGCATCATACGCATGAGGCCCCAGCGGGATGACCGGACTGCGGTCCGAGCATCGGTGCCAATGCCGACCATCCCGGCTGGTGACGAGTTGCACATCGATGATGCCGGTGGCGGATCTTTTGCGGCCATTCACCTCATCGTTGCCGAACAAGGCGGAAGGCGGCTCGACGCGTCGGAAATGGGTCACAAAGCCCAGCCATTGGCCCGCATAAGGAAAGGCGGAGAGGTTGTAGTATTCCGAGTAAGTCCCGCCCTTCAGCTTGCGCGTGGCTTTGTTGTCCACTTCATCAGCCACCACCACAGGATGCGGCTCGGACCAGTGCTTCATGTCCTTGCTGACCGAGAGAAAAATGTGGCGGATGCCGATCACCCGCGGATCGCCCTGACGCTTGTGAAAGGCGAGGTATTCGCCCGTCACCGGGTCTTGCGAGAGCGTGATGGTGTCGCAGCCGAGCAGGATGGGCTCGGGATCCACCTTCCAACGCAGGCCATCGGCGGAATGCGCCGCGTAATACAAACGCTGCGTTTTGTCCCGATACCAGTCCACCACCTCAAACTTGTCCTTGAGCCGCTGCAGCTTGGCGTCGTCCACGCCGGCGCTCGCATTGCCAACCGCTTTGTAGCGCTTCGCCGGGTCGGTCTCAAACTTGTCCTCGATGATGCTGGGACTGTGCACACGCAGATCTGTTTCATTCGTCGCACCCTTCACATTCAAAACCGGGCGCTCCCAGTGAATCCCATCGCTGGAGGTGGCGTAAAGCACGCTGCCCGCATCGGCATACCACATTCGGAAGGAGCCGGATTTCTCATCACGAAGCACCGTGCCGTAAATGTTCACCCGCTTGTCGATGATGCCGTCCTCGGTCCTCACTTCCCAAGGCATTTCAGCCGTGAGCACCGGGTGCTCGAGCTTCTTCGCTGGGTGGATGACGCGCGTGACTCCTTGCTTGCTGCGAATCATGACGCTGTCCACGAAGAGCTGTTTTTCACCCTTTTTCAAAACAGGCGCAGGCGGTCGCTTGAGCGCGGCTTCCTGCGAGAGCAACGGAGCAGTCAGCGCCAAAGCACCGAGAGAGAAGGCAAAAGTGATAAGGGGCTTCATGACTTACTTGGAGTTCAATGTGTTCCAGAGGCTCAGCAGCTTTACGCCACGCTTTTCAGCCGTGGCGGGTGATTTCTGGGCCTCAGCCCCATGAACAGCCTTCGCGAGCTGCATCGGCTCCAGCGTGCCTTTTTGGAGTTCCGCAAAGCCATTCTCCCAGATGACCTTCACCGCCTCGGTGAGCGGTTCGTCGAGTTTCGCGTCGTAACTCGCCAAGAAGCCCTTCGTGCCGAAATACTGCGCGGCAGCCACTCGCGGATCATTCGCAGCGACATCGACGTCGTTGAAGAAGGAGATCATCACGCGGCTCGTGGCCAGTTTGCGGATCAACACCTCGGGATCGAGTTTTGCGGGCGTTGTTTGGGCTTTCACGGCCAGTGCGGCGGCGAAACCGGCGCTTTCGCCGAGCTGCATCCAGACAGGTTCGAGGCGGATGCTGCCCCAGCCGACGTGCGAGGCGCTGATGGCGACGGGGACGAGGAGGTTATCGACTTCGTTGGTCAGGATCGAGCGATACGGAACCTGCGCGGGGCGGGATTCTTCGCCGAGGAAGAGGATGCCGTCCGTGTTGCCACCGGGGGCTTTGCGCGGCAGGCAGGCGACGGAATCCACCGGCCAGTCGGTCATGGCGATGCTGTCGGTGTGGATCGGTGTGCGGGCGATGCCTTCGGCGGTGATGTTGTCCTGCTCTTTGAAAACGTAACGCCCGACGAGTCGCCGTGCCTCGCGAACGTAGATCTCATAAGGTGCATGGTGGTTGTCGGGGAACTCATCGGCGGCGAGACCGTAACCGTCGAACTGCTTGCGATCCTTCTCCGGCGCTTCGGGATCGTTTTGCACCCACCAGAGGCGCATGAGCATGCCTTCGAGGTAGCGCTTTGAAATGGCCTCACGCGTGGGCCAGTCGGCGGCGGGATACTCATTCTGCGGGCCGATGAGGCGTCCGCCATTCCAGGCGACTTTCTTGTTCGGCAGATTTGGCACGAAGCCACCGCCACCGGCTGCTTTGGCGATGGCGACATCGTAGTTCGCGGGCTTCGTGACCATGATTTTGTTCGCCGGATCAAGCGTGAGCACGAGCCGGTAGTTGTAGGCCATCACGCTGCCATCGGCCTCGTCACTTTGCGGGCCTTCGACGATGTCGGCGGTGGCGTGGCTGTTGTAGCGGATGTTCAGCGTGCCTTCGTCGGCAGCTTTGGGGAAGCCTCGCTGTCCTGGCTCTTTGTGGCGTTCCTGCATGTAAATAACGCCCGCGTGCTTCTCGCCGTATTGCGCCCGCGATTCGCGGCCGATCTGTGTCTTCACACCTGCGGCAGCCATCAAGTCGCCCTCATACATGCCATCGGCGAAGACCTTGCCGCTGACCGTGATCGTGCTTTCGCCATGCATTGGCTTGAGCGTGACGCTTTTGATCAAAGCGCCATCACGCTCCGCTTTCGTGACAATATGGCCGAGCAGCACGGTCAGCGTCCTCTCATTCTCGACCATCTCATTGAAAAGCATCTCCGCGATGCGCGGCTCGATCTTCGGTCGGTCGATGTGTGCACGGCTCGTCTTGCTCGGCATGGAGACAATGTGCTGCTCGGAGCCTTCGCCGTAAGTCTTCGCATAATACTGCGCCGCGCCGGTGATCATCTCGCCATAGATCGGCGAGCGCAGGCCGTCATACGGCGCCTCCCACCCGCCCGCGCCGCTGGTGACGAAGCCGCCGAGGTGCTGCGTGTGGTTCACCAGCAACACGCTCAAGCCTTCACGCGCCGCACGCACCGCGCAGGCGATGCCGCCCGGCGTGCCACCGATGACGACGATGTCATACGATTTGCCATCCACGTCCTGAGGCTTCGCGGCGCTCTGCAAAAGCATCGGTGGCGGGATTTTCACCGGCACCACTGCCTCGCTCGTCTTCATGGGAAAACCGGAGTCGGCCCGCGTGTTGCGCTCCGCGATGACTTCGGCTTCTGGGACGAGCTGAAGGCCATCGACGACGACATAGCCGTCCGCGCCCGCGTTTGAGATCTCAATCGTGCCCGCCTTGCCCTTCGCGAAGGCAAACACGCCTAGCGAACGCGGAATGCCATCTTCCAAGCAGGCCTCGCGCTGGTTTTGCGTGACGACTTTTTCGCCCTCGGCACTGCGGATGGTGATCTGCGCTTTTTGAGCACGATTCGAGGCGTGAACGTAAAGCAGTCGCACCTCGTATTTGCCATCCGCCGGAATCTCAGGCGTGAACTTCGCCACCGCGTCTGACTTCTTCGCGCGATCATCATGGCGATACAAGGCTCCAACGAGCGGCGTGTGTTTATCAGACATCTTCCACGCGCCGGTGTATTCCGCTGCGTCGTCGTCGAGCACGATGCCCGCTGTTTTGCGCTCCGCAGTCGTAGCAGCAGATTTTTCGGCCTTGTCCGTCTCTGCGAGCGTGAAGCGCGTGCTCACCACTGAGTTCTGCTCCGCGCCGGGGCGATACTTGATGTAGGTCGTGGCAACGACAGTGCCGTCCGGCAGCAGTTCGAGGCCGGGATAGCCGCAATCGCTGCCTTTGTGGCTGTGCAGCAGCTTGATTTTGTATTCGCCGTCCTTGCCGCTGGTGATGTCCTCATAGCGACCGACCCAGGCGACGAAATGCGCACGCGTGGGGCTGTCCTTGCCCATGTCGCGAAAGGCGATGACGAGCCTGCCATCCGGCAGAGTGACGTGCTTGTGCCGGTCGCCATGCAGGCCCGGCGGCAGCGCCTTCACCTCCGACCACGTCTTGCCCTCGTCATCGCTCGTGATGAAGTGCGCGGGCTGGCTACGGATGTTTTCGCGGATGAGGCAGAGCAGTTGTTTCCCATCCGGCGAGCGCACGACCTCAGGTTCGCAGGGCTTCAAATCGCCGAGATCCACGAGCACGCGCCACGGACTCCACGTCAGCCCGCCGTCCGTCGATTCGCTCTGCGTGACGATGTTCGACTTCATGTCTTTCGTTTCGCCAGGCCGACGAATGTTCGACAGCCCGATCAGCTTCTTCCCGCCCTCCACCGGCATGACCGTGCAAAAGGGCATCACGCACACGAGGCCGTTGCTCTGCATCGGCGACCACGTTTTACCTTCATCGGTCGAAACCGACTGCTGCATCGTGCCATCCGGCCCTTGTCCCGCATAAACGATGAGCCGCGCCACGCCCTGCGGATCGGTGAGGCGGTGGATCGCCGGGCAATTTTTGACCTTCCACCAATTCTCCGGCACCGGCAGTTTCTCGCTCCACGTCTTGCCACCATCATCGCTGCGCTTCAGCGGCCCCGCCGTGCCGCCATGGCCATGCGTCCACACGCAAAACATCGTCTTGCCATCCGGCATCAGCAGCGTCGTCGGATGGCCTTGATAGACCTCTGCCGTGCCCCGCGCGATGATGACATGGCGCGCTGTGTCTTGAGAAAGATCGACCACTGGGATGGGTGCGGCACGGAGATAACCACCGAAGGCACAGAGCAGCACTGAGGTTGGAAAAAGGCGACGATTCATGAGATTGGTGAGGGCTGGGAAACGGGTGCCGTAGAATTTACTGGGGCGGCCAGGTGAGGACTTGCTTGTGCTTGATCAAGACGGTCTTGAGAGCCTCGTAGTCCACGTCTTGAACGGCTTGATTGGCATCCATGGCGAGCACTGCGGCGGCTGCGGCGCTTTGGCTGGAGCACATGAAGACCGGCTCCATGCGGATGCTGGCAAAGGCGACGTGGCTGCTGCTCAGGGCAAAAGTGACGAATAAGTTTTCACACTCGCTCCGCTTTGGCACGATGGCGTCATAACCGACGGCGTAAGGTGGAGCGCCATCGCGACCGGTGGCGATTTTTCCCTCACGAATGACCACGCCGTCCTTCACGATGCGGCGGATTTCATGCACGTCGGTGCCGTAGCTGCCGAGGCCGACGGATTTCGCTACGGGCTGGCGACCAAAGGTGTGATGCTCGGTCATCACAAGATCACTGACCATGCGCCGTGCCTCGCGCACATAGATTTGATGAGGCCAGCCGCCGTTGTCGGTGAACTCGTCCTTCGGCAAACCGAAGCGCTGCATGTCCTTGCGCACTTTCTCTGGCACACGCGAATCAGTCGCGAGGAAGTGCAGCAGGCCGCGATGGTAGTCCTCGTGCTCCTTCGCGATCTTTTCCCGCTGCGCATGGCTTGCCTCCGGCCATGCATGACTCGCACCGGGAAGATTGCCGCCGAAGGTGGCCGTGTTGAAGTCCCACTTGTCATTCGGCAGCGGATCGTGTTTCGAGAACCACCGCAGGTCCATGTCATCGCCGATGGCGAGGCAGGCTTCGATGAATCTGGCGACGAGTTCGTAGCGCTTCGGATCGTAATCCGACGGCGGCGTGATCGGGATCATATTGGCCGGATTTGTCGTCAGACAAAGGCGGAAGCAGTAGGCCTGCACGCCTGGAGCGGCATCGCCCGGTGTGCCAGGAGCACCTTCGTTGATCAGCGGCAGCAGCCCGCTCTTTGGATCACCCTTCATCACATAGGGATCGAGCGGGAAATCGCGGTCCCACACGCCCTGGCCGCCGGGCACGCGTCCATGTGCTCCCGGTTTGAGGTGGTTCGTGCGCGGCTGGTATTTCTCCTCGTAAATGATGCCGGCATATTTTTCGCCGTGTTGCGCGCGCGCTTCGCGCATGAGCGTGTAGCTCACGCCTGCCTTCGCCATGATGTCGCCTTCATAACTCGTGTCGATGAAGACCTTGGCGCGGAAAACATCGCCGTTTTCCATCACGATTTCAGTGATTCGAGCACCGTCTTTTTTTACTGACGCCAGCCGTGCGCCGAAATGCACCTTCACGCCCGCCTCCTTCGCCATGTCGGTGAAGACCTGCTCCGCCTTGTGCGGCTCGATGGCGTACGCACCGCCCGTGGCCGGACCGCCACCCGCGCTCTTGAAGGCCTTGTCCCAGGCAAGCGTGACGCCAACCGTGGCCGCCAGCTTCGTGAAATACTCGCGTGCGATGCCTCCCACCGAGCGCGGATCGCCGATGTCCACCGCGCTGAGACCACCGCTCGTCATGCCGCCGAGATGCCTGCCCGGCTCGGCGATGATCACGGATTTCCCCATGCGGGCCGCCTGCACCGCCGCCGCCACGCCACCGCTGGTGCCGCCATAGACGCAGAGATCGGATTCGATGACCGCCGCGAACGTGGTCGATGACAACAGTGCAAGCGCAAGGAGGAAGGTCTTCATGGTAGATTCGATTGGCAATCGAATGGTTTGGGTGGTTCGACTTCGATTGGCAATCGAAGCAACGGCTTGCGCCGCCGCGCCTTGCTGGTCAGGATGACTGACCAAGACGTGTGCTAAAACCATCCATAGGGGCGAAGGAAGCGTCGGCAGAGCCGCCATCTCTCTCCGTCGGGATGAGCGGAAGGCTTTCGCCAGAATGCAGGATGCCCGGAGATCGTGAGCTGTTAAATTTGCCAGGCGTCCAGCTCATCTCGCGGAGCGAGATGGCCACTTTGCTTCGCCTGATCGTCGCTGGCAGGCTTTCAAACACATCCTAGCTGGCATCAATGTCATGTGTCTTCGGCGGCGGCTTGGCGGCCTCGTCTTTGCGGCGGAAGAGCTGCCCGACGTTGAGGCCGAAGTAGGCCAGACAGTTGATGAGAAGGCCCGTGGCCGCCGCCTCGTCCAGATTGCCAAAGATCGGGATGTTGTCGGGTATGAACTCCGCGACGCCAAAGCTGATATTAAGAAGGTACAAGGCCGAGAGGATGCCCGAGGCGAGCACCAGGAGATCGCGAATGAATTTCATGAGAAGATGGGTAATCAGGAAGCGGCACCATCCTGCGCAGACTTGCGCCGCCGCGTCAAAACATCCTTGGGCGGAGATTGGAACGCCACCAAAACAAGCCGCTTGCCGGGAACCGCTCCAACCCGCTAAGATCAAACCCACCACAAACAAGGAAGCCACCATATGCCAGGTGCTAAAACGAAAAAGGAGTTGTCACCCAAGCAACGTGAAGAGCTGCTCAGGGCATTGAAGGCCCGTTTCGAGCAAAACATGCGCCGCCACCCAGGTCTCGAGTGGGCTCAAGTCCAGGCCAGGCTGGACGCCAGGACTGAAAAACTGGGGTCACTCCATGAAATGGAAAGCACGGGCGGTGAGCCTGATGTCGTGGGTCATGATCCAAAGACGGGAGAACTCCTCTTTGTCGATTGTTCCTCGGAAACCCCGAAGGGCCGCGTCAGTGTTTGTTACGATCTCGAAGGGCTGGAGTCGCGGAAGGAACACAAACCGAAAAACACCGCCATGGACATGGCGGCGGCCATGGGCATCGAGCTTTTGACGGAAGCACAGTATCTGGAACTGCAGCAGCTTGGGAATTTCGACACGAAGACATCGAGCTGGGTGAAGGCTCCCCCGGAGATTCGAAAACTCGGCGGCGCGCTCTACGGTGAGCGCCGCTACGGCCGTGTTTTCGTGGGTCACAACGGCGCGCAGTCTTACTATGCCGTCAGGGCGTTCCGTGGCTCGCTGAGGGTCTGAAGTTTTCCGCGCTTCCTTGACCCACTTGATGGCCTGTTGCAGCGCAACAGGACTAATTTTTCACCCACCCATCCTTCAGCGTCACCGTGCGATTGAAGACCGGCGCACCGGGCTTGGAGTCAATCGGGTCGGCGTAGAAGTAGGCGACGCGTTCGAACTGCCAGTGAGTGCCGGGGGCGGCGTCGTTCAGGCTGGGTTCGAGTTTGGCAGTGTGGATGACTTCCAATGAAGCGGCGTTGAGGAACTGGGTGAAGTCGCCGTCTTCACCGGCATCAGCGTCCGGGGTTTCGACGGTGAAGAGTCGGTCATACAAGCGCACGGGGGCGGCGATGGCGTGACGGGCGCTGACCCAGTGGATGATGCCTTTGGGCTTGGTGCGGCCTTCGGGCTTCTTGCCGTGGCGCGTGGCGTCGTCGTAGGTGCAGCGGAGTTCGACGATGTTTCCAGCATCATCCTTGATGACTTCCTGGCAGATGATGCAGAAAGCGAACTTGAGGCGCACCTCACCGCCGGGCTTGAGGCGGTGGAAGCCTTCGGAGGGGAACTCCATGAAGTCGTCGGACTCGATGTAAAGCTCGCGGCAGAGCGGCACCTGGCGTGTGCCAGCGGCGGGATCTTCGGGATGGTTGGCGGCCTCGAAGTGCTCGACCTGGTCCTCGGGGTAATTGGTGAGGACGACTTTGATGGGGCGCAGCACGCCGTAGGCACGGCGGGAGATTTTGTTCAAGTCTTCGCGGATGGCGTGCTCCAGCAGGGCGATCTCAGTGAGCGAGTTGAACTTGGTGAGGCCGATCGTCTTGCAGAAGCTGCGAATGGCGGCGGCAGTGATGCCACGGCGACGCAAACCGCTGATGGTGGGCATGCGCGGATCGTCCCAGCCGCTGACGAGGTTCTCTTTGACGAGGCGGAGCAGCTTGCGCTTGCTCATGACGGTGTAGGTGAGGTTCAGGCGGGCGAACTCGCGCTGATACGGCTGACCTGGCAGGCCATCGACGTTGTTGATGAGCCACTCGTACAGCGGACGATGAATCTCGAACTCGAGCGTGCAGAGGCTGTGCGTGATGGACTCAAGCGCGTCGCTGAGAGGATGCGCGTAGTCATACATGGGGTAGATGCACCACGCGTCGCCGGTGCGGTGATGATGCGCGTGCAGGATGCGGTAGAGGGCGGGATCGCGCATGTGCATGTTCACCGATGCCATGTCGATCTTCGCGCGCAGCACTTTTTCGCCCTCCTTGAACTCCCCTGCCCGCATGCGGCGGAAGAGGTCGATATTTTCATCGACGCTGCGCTCGGCGTAAACGCTGCGGGTGCCCGGCGTGGTGAGCGTGCCGCGATTGAGGCGCATCTCCTCCTGCGTCTGGTCATCGACGTAGGCGAGGCCTTTGGTGATGAGCTGCTCGGCGAATTGATAGAGCTTCTCAAAGTAGTCGCTGGCGTAGAAAAGGTGCTCGCCCCAGTCAAAGCCAAGCCATTTCACGTCGGCCATGATGCTATCGACGTATTCGACTTCCTCCTTGGTGGGATTCGTGTCGTCAAAGCGCAGGTGGCAACGGGAATTCGGCGAGTGCTCCTGGGCGAGGCCGAAATTGAGGCAGATGCTCTTGGCGTGACCGATGTGGAGGTAGCCGTTGGGTTCCGGCGGGAAACGGGTGACGACCTGGCCGCCGTTGCGACCGTCTGCGAGATCGGCAGCGATCATTTCACGGATGAAATCGAGGGAGGCGGGAGGTGTGGCGGCGGCTTCGGACATGGAGGGCGGAGTTTCCGCGCATGCGGAGGAGAGTCAAGCGAGGCGGTTCAACCACGGAATACACTGAACACACGGAAAAGTCAGATCATGATCCGTCTCTGGCTTCCGTGTGTTCTGTGTATTCCGTGGTTAACGAATCCAGGCTCTGGCTGAGGAGTGCTCTCGGCACTTGCACAGGAGCGGAATCCGTTGTTTTTCACGGGAACCATGTCCCATCCCGCCCCAGCCCCCACGCACCTCGATCTCTCGAAACTCGGCGAGCCTGTCTATCGCGGCTCCGTGCAGAATCTCTACGCCGTGCCGGATCATCCGGGCTTCGTGGTGTGCGAAACGACGCCTGCAGGCTCGGTCTTCGATGTGGGGTCGATTTTCAACATCGAGGGCAATGATTTGAACCGCGCGATCTTCCGCCACGCGATGTACTCGCGCCTCGGCAAGCCGGAGACCTGGCAGCGAGTGAAGGCGGCGATTGAAAAGACCCCGATGGATGCCGCCTGGCGCAAGGAACTGCTCAGCGGGCCGATGGAGCAGATGCTGGAGCGCGGCGCGCACACGCATCACATCGGCATGGTGGATGCGCAGACCGGCGAGATCGTGCGCGATGGCCTGTCGAAGAATCCGAGCTGCTACAACGTCGTGCGCCGCTTCCCGGTGATGCATCCGCCACAGCGGCATCTGCTGGGCACGCATGTGTTTGATTACGCGCAGTTCCACCAAAGCGCGACGTATGTGGTGCCGCTGGAATACATCGTGCGATTCGGTGTGACGAGCGGGTCGTCCATTTTAAAGAAGTATCAAAGCCTCAGCGACTCCGCGAAGCGTGCGTATGAGCAGGAACTCGGCCTCTCGAAGCCGATGGGCGTGTGGGAGATGCTGGAACGGCCGATTTACGACCTGACGAGCAAGTACGAGCCGGAAGACCGTGCCGTGAGCAAGCAGGAGGCGCTCATGATGTCCGGCCTGAGCAGCGAGGACTTCCTGCACACCGTCAAACTGGCCATCCTCGGTGGCTGGGCCGTGCGCGAGCTGCTGGAGAGCGCGGGACTGCTGCTGTGGGATCTGAAGTGGGAATTTGCCGTGGATCGCGAGGAACTGCTGTTCGTCGATACCATCGACGCCGACTCCTTCCGCGGCACCACCTTCCTGGATGTCGAAGGCCGCAAGCTGGTGATTCACTACAACAAGCAGGCGATGCGCGACTACTACCGCCTCGTGCATCCCGACTGGTATGCCGGGATCAATGAAGCGAAGGCCCAGGCGCAGAAAATCGGCGTGCCGTTCAAGCAGGTGCTCAAGGCCGGTCAGAACGAAGGCCAATGGCCGCAGACACCCGTGGTGGACATCGAATTCCTCGATTTGCAGGCCCGCAAGACCGCGCTGATCCGCCAACATGTCGCCTCGGAGCGTGATGCGGCGGCCATCCGGGCCGATTTGCAGGCCACTGGCGAGGCGGAGGTCGAATTCTACCGCCAGCGTGGTTTGCTGGGCGAGCTTCTGAAGGCAAACGCGGCGGGCTGAAATCACTTCGTTTTCAGGCAGACAAAGTGCTTGCGCCGAGGGCGGAAACGCCTATCAATCCCGCCCCTTCTTCGGGAGGGACGTGATTCCTGAGTAGCTCAGCGGTAGAGCGGGTGGCTGTTAACCACTAGGTCGTAGGTTCGAACCCTACCTCAGGAGCCATCAAATGGCAGAGTAGCTCAGGGGTAGAGCAGAGGACTCATAAGCCTTTGGTCGGGAGTTCAAATCTCCCCTCTGCCACCACCTTGATTCAATCCCCGCATGGTGGTGGGTGGACACAAACAAGCGGCCCGAAGGCCGCTTTAAAACGGAAGCGCCGAAGCGCGGAACCACACAAGCCCGATCACTTCTTTGGCGCGGGCGGCTGCTGTTTGGGATGACCTTCCAGTTTCACGACGCTGATGGCGCTTTCGGTGGGGAAATCGGCAGGGACTGCGGCGGTGCGCTCAACATTGCCGGTGGCGACCCATTCGGTGCCGCGCTGAAGGATCGTGTAAAAGCCACGGTCCAGCATCGAGTAATCAGCGTGGCCGAGCGTGGTGTGAAACACGCGGCCTTTGTGGTAGGCGAGCACCAGGTTGTTCGGCTCGTTCATCGCGGTGAGGTCGGATACTGCGGTGCTGAGGATTTCCACGTTCTCGCCCGGGCCGCGCAGCTTGCTGTAGAGCTCGTCCTTGGCATGCAGCCAGCGTTTGGGCAGGCCGCGCATGATCGGATGGTCCGGGCTTTGGGTTTCGACGACGAACTCATGCTGCGGGCCGTGCGCACCGCCGTTGCCCGCGCTGGTGTCGCGGAAGAGCTTGCCGTCCTTCACATAGAGCCACGGGCCGCTTTTCTCATTGCGACCGCCCCAGCCGCCGACGCCGATCATGTCATTGTATTCCTTCCAGTCAGGGAAGGAATTGTTCGCCGCATGCACGGAGACGAAGCCGCCGCCATCGGCGACATACTTCGTGAAGGCATCGCGCACGTTCTGCGGCCAGGGTTCGCCGTTGTAGTTG
>Ga0209573_1005038_pt1 | contig 12310 bp, 9 predicted proteins | sample TNRBio252014_DNA_FD_185870 | JGI IMG/M metagenome (GOLD analysis project Ga0209573, IMG submission 185870) | Wastewater treatment Type I Accumulibacter community from EBPR Bioreactor in Madison, WI, USA - TNR Reactor_6/25/2014_ DNA (SPAdes)... | ecosystem: Engineered > Bioreactor > EBPR >...
TAGCAAATTGAACGAGTCCGATGCAAAGGAGAATTTCTATGGCGGAGAATAATGGTAAGGGAAATGCCGTTGAAATGAGGGACGCCTTTGGAAGCACTCTGGTGGAGCTCGGAAAAAAATATCCCAATATGATCATGTTGGATGCCGACCTGCATACATCCTCCAAGGCAACCATGTTCAAGAAAGCATATCCGGATCGTTTCATTCAGGTTGGGATTGCAGAACAGAATTTGTTTGGAATTTCCGCAGGCATTGCATTAAGCGGTTTCATGCCGTTTCCCTCGACTTTTGCTGTTTTTGCCTCCCGACGCGCACTCGATCAGATTGCCATATCGATTTGTTTTCCAAATCTGAATGTAAAGATACCCGGCTCCTACGTTGGACTTCCCACGAGCCGTGCTGGAGCATCCCATAACTGTATCGAGGATATCGCTGTGATGCGTGCATTGCCGAATATGCGTGTGGCTGACCCGGCGGATGCTGCTGATTTGCGGGCCATCATGTATTCTGCGGCTGAAGTGAATGGTCCGGTGTATTTTCGAATTGCGCGGCTGGCGATGCCTTCCATCTTCGGGAACGACCATGTGTTCGAATGGGGCAAGGGAGTTCTTTTGCGGGATGGACGCGATGTAACCCTATTTGGCACCGGAATTATGACAACCTTTTGTTTGAAAGCAGCAGATCTGCTTGCATCTGAGGGAATTTCGGCTGAGGTGATTCACCTTGCTTCCATCAAGCCAATCGATGCGAATTTGATCGTCGAGAGTGCCGGACGCACCGGGTGCGCTGTTACCGCGGAGAATGCCACCATCAATGGTGGATTTGGATCGGCAGTTGCAGAAGTACTTGGCGAGGAATGTCCTGTACCCCATCAACGTATTGGCGTACGCGATCGTTGGGCCGACAGCGGTGGCATCAAGGAACTTTTTACTCATCATGGTATGCAACCAGAAGATATCGCTGCTGCAGCAAAGAAAGTTATACAACAGAAAAGCAGGGTGCGAACATGACCCTTCCCTCCGATCCCATGCGCTGGTTTTCTGAAACGTTACGTCTGACAGGAGTGGCGCATACTGCACCTGAAAAACAAGGAGTACCTGAATTTGTCGGCAAGCGGCTCGGGCTGCTCAATGGTTCAGCATGGGTTGTCCCTTGGGCAAATTATTTTGGCCGATTGTTTATTCCTGGTGCTCATCTGATTAATGTTGGCAACGAAGCAGTCCAAATTAATTTCATGGAAGCCCACGAACGCGGATTACCGACTCCACCACAATCAAATATAGATGCCTTTGTTCGTTATGCTCGTGATCTTGCTGAACTCGGTCATGTAGACGCCATTCTAATAACTTGTTCCACTATGAACCGTTCTTATCCTGCCGTGATGGATGCGATGAAGCCATACAATATTCCTGTCATTCAGATTGATCGACCGATTATGGAACGTGCTGTACAGCAGGGAGGCAAAACCCTGGTGATCGCCACTCATGGTCCAACGGTTTCCAGCACCCAAGCATTATTGAGCGAGACAGCAACTGAGCTCAATTCATCTATTGAATTTGCAGGTGAAACAGTGGAAGTTGCTTGGCATCGTCTGGCAGATGGTGAAGGGCATAACGAGCTATTAGCACGGGCTATTCGCGCTCATCAGAAGATCGAAAAAATCGACTCAGTTGTATTGGCACAACTTTCAATGACTGTCTTCCTGTTGAGTTACCCTGATCCATCAGCTGAGTTTGGCATCCCTGTCTTTACCAGTGGTCAATGTGGATTTGAAGAAGTTGCCGAGGTTCTGAAGCGTGCCTGAAATTGCCCTCCAAACCCTTCTGGCCGATTTGCCACCTGAACCGAAAAGCGTCCTGGGTGAAATCAAATCGATGATCGCGGACAGCCGTCGCAAGATGGTGGTACTGGATGATGATCCGACCGGAACCCAGACCGTTCATGATGTCTCCGTCCTGACTGAATGGACGATTCCCCTTCTACAGGCTGAACTTGAGTCTGATGCAAATGTATTCTATATTTTGACAAATTCGCGCAGCCTTTCGCAGGGTGCTGCAATAGCGTTGGGGCGGGAAATTGGTGAAAACATAAGAGAAGCAGTTAAACGATCCGGGCAGGATGTGGTTGTGGTCAGTCGTGGAGACTCAACGTTGCGCGGTCATTTCCCTGGGGAGGTTGAAGCGTTAGCAGGGGGGCTGTCAACCCAATTTGATGGTTTGATCATCGCTCCTTTTTTTAATGAGGGCGGCAGATACACCATTGCCGACATTCATTATGTAGTCAACAATGGACGTGCAATACCGGCTGGGGAAACTGAGTTTGCACAGGATCCAGTTTTCGGGTATTCCGAATCAAATCTGCGTCGATGGGTGACTGAAAAGACGGTTGGGCGGATTACGGAGGGGGAGGTTGAATCAATTTCCATTCAGGATATTCGTACTGGAACTGCTTTGCAAAAGTTGCTTGCATTAAGGAATGGACAAATTTGCATTATCAATGCTGCCTGTGATGCGGATATGGAACATGCTGTGTTGGATATCCTGAAAGCTGAGGCTTTGGGCAGAAGATATCTATATCGAACAGCGGCATCCTTCGTACGTGCTCGTGCTGGGATAGAAACCCGAAATTTGTTGACTGCTGCTGAACTGGCGACAGACTCTCGAACTGGCGGACTTGTGATTGTAGGATCATTTGTTCCGAAAACAACTGCCCAGTTGGAGAACCTTCGTGCGTTTCATGCCTTTGTTGAGATTGAATTGGATGCCCGGGAATTGTTGGATGAAAAACGGGCGTCCGGAGTTGTCGAACAAGCAGTTTCCCTAACCAACCAATCCATCACCGTCGGGCGTGATGTCTTGATTTATACCAGTCGGACACTTGTTACTGGTCAAGATGCACAGTCCTCCCTGCAGATGGGACATCGGATCGCAGAGAGTCTAGTGACTTGCGTACGGGAACTTGCTGACTGTCCACGTTTCCTGGTCGCCAAAGGTGGCATTACCTCCAGCGATGTAGCAACCAAGGGATTGAATGTTCGCAAGGCCCGGGTACTGGGACAGATACTACCGGGTGTTTCCGTCTGGCGGCTCGGGAATGAAAGCCGTTTTCCCGGTATGAACTATGTGGTTTTCCCAGGTAATGTAGGCAATGAACGTGGACTATCTGATGTTCTTGACAAATTGGGCGGTGCATCGTGTTGACATCCACCCAAAAACTTCTCTCACGGGCGAGATCTGAAGGATATGCTGTTGGTGCCTTCAATGTGTATAACCTCGAAGGAGTGCAGGCTGTCATGTTGGCAGCTGAGGAAGCCAAAAGCCCAGTGATTGTGCAGCTGCATCCACAAGCCATTAAGAATGGTCGCAGTCCACTGGTGGCACTGTGCCTGGAAGCTGCCAGAGTCACGCCAATACCGGTTGCCGTCCATCTGGATCACGCATCTCATCAGGATGATATCCGGCAAGCATTGAATTGGGGTATGTCGTCCATCATGGCAGATGGCTCCCACCTGGCATACGAGGAAAATATTTCCTTTACCAGACAGATATCCACCCTGGTGCATGACAAAGGTGGATTTGTCGAGGCGGAACTTGGGCGTATAAGTGGCACTGAGGATGGGATTATCGTAGACGATCTTGAGGCAAGAATGACCGATCCCTTCCAGGCACGAGAATTCGTGGCACGAACACAGGTGGATGCTCTTGCCGTGTGTTTTGGCAACGTTCATGGACATTATCCGGGAGAGATACATCTGGATTTTGATCGACTGGAAAGAATCAGCCATTCCTTGAATTTGCCTTTGGTGCTTCATGGCGCATCCGGGTTGCCTGAGGAGGATCATCATCATTGTATCGAACTTGGAATTTGCAAGTTCAACGTCAATACGGAAATCCGGGAAGCTTATCTGTCCAGCTTGATAGTGGGTCTTCAGTCGGATCCAAGATCGGATCTGCTGCAGTTGATGAAAAAGACTGTTAATGCAATGCGGGATGTGGTCATGCAGAAAATTTTCTTGTTCGGTTCTCAATCCAAATTGGATTAATGCGGGAGGTGCCTTATTGAGAAGCTGATTGATCCCATTGATGTTCTTCAAAACAATTACCCAACTGTATAGGAGAAGAAAATGATAAAAAAAATGTATTCGCTGTTTGCTGTGATGCTGGTTATTGCGGTTATTTTATCTGCCTGTGGCACGCCTGCAACACCTGAAACCGTTATTCAGACGGTGGAGGTTGAGGTGCCTGTGGAAGTTACTGCAGCACCTGAACAACCCCAGGCACAAGATGGCAAGGAATTGATCGTATGGTGGAGTCACTGGGCCAATGAACCGGCAAAAAAGGCTATGGTCGAGAAAGTCGTTGCAGATTATGAAGCAGAACATCCCAATGTGGATATTGTGCTTACTTGGTGGGACAAGAATCCACTTAAAGATGCCATCCGAAGTACCATGACAGCCGGTGGGGAAGGGGCCCCGGACCTGGTCTATTTTGAGAATGAAGTGGAATGGGTGGAAGCTGGCTGGATGGTTGATCTGGCAGATGCTCTTCCCTGGGAAAACTTCGATCCGATGGCGAAACTGGATGGCACTTATCCGGATCAGGGATTCCCCGGCAACTACAAGTTCAACATATCAAAAGTCACAAATATGCTGTTTTACAACAAGGATATCTTTGCTGAACTGGGCATTGAGGTTCCGGCAAATGATCAATTTACGCAGTCGGAATTCTTGGATGTGGTGCAGACATGCAGTGATGCGGGCTATGCTGGTGTGGCCGATGCCATTGGAAACCGTCCCTATCCCGGTGTCTGGCCTGTCCAATATGCACTGTTTTCCCTTGTTGGCCCGCAGGAATTTAATCTATTCAATTCAGGTAAAAAAGCCTGGGATACACCGGAAGCCAAAGCTGCTTTGGAGTACTCCGTCTCGCTGCGCGATGCAGGGCTTTGGCCCGCATCATTCAGTACCATGACCATTGATGAGTTCCATGTTTATTTCCATACTCAGCGCAAAGCCTGTATGTTCTACATTCCGACCTGGTATACCGGCCGCGGGTTCAAGGCCGAAAAAGATGGCGGTCAGGATCCGAACTGGCAATTTGGCATGTTGCGCTATCCGGCGATGGATAATGGGGTTGCCAATAATATGCTTTGGGCGGGTACCGAATCGGGCTTTGGTATTCTTTCCACGAGCAAGCATGTTGAAACTTCCCAGGATATCCTCGCCTATCTTGCCCAGCCCAAGTACGGGGCATTGTGGACCGCTGTAACAAACAGCCCCTCAATGATTAAATATGATGCATCAAAAGATTGGCCCGACAATGATACTCTGACAGCTTTGAACATTACCCCGGGTCAATGGGATTGGTATTGGAATGAGTATGACAGGGTATACGGCGGGATGGAACTGGGTATTGCGCCCACGGCGCGCTGCGGCGATTTTGACGCTGCTGTGGTCTCCGCGCTGAACGAAGGTTTGCCACAGGGACTTGTAACTGTGGATGAAGCTGTTGCGATGTTGGACGCTGCACTCTGCAAGTAATGGTTGTTTATGGGAACAGGGAAGTTGGCAAAAGCCAGCCTCCCTGTTCCTGGATGTATTGCACAGGACTGAAATTATGAACAGAAAAGTCTCCAGAAATCAATTCAAAACACGATGGTTGCCCATCTTGTTGTTCGTTGGCCCGGTCATGTTGTACTACATCGGATTCATGATTTACCCTTTTTTGGCAACCTTCTATTATTCTTTCAATACGATTGCCCCGATCAAAGGCGAATTGACTGTCACATTCGTGGGACTCAAGAATTACATTGATCTACTCGGTGACCCTATTTTTATTCAATCGGTTAAGAATACACTCATCTGGTCGATTGTTGGCCCGGTTATGGAAATCCTGACGGCATTGACTCTGGCCTTTTTAATATATTTCAAAGTTCCACTGCATCGTTTCTATCGTACGGCATGGTTTACGCCTCTGCTTGTTTCGGGGGTAATCGTGGGATTGGTTTTCCGCTGGATTTTTAACTATGAATGGGGGCTACTCAATGTATCCTTGCGGGCTGTTGGTCTGGATGATTGGGCACTGAATTGGCTTGGCAGACGGGACACCCCTTTAATGGTTGTTATCTTTGTTCATTATTGGGCCACATTTGGCTATTCCATGGTTTTGTTGTTAGCTGGATTGAGTGCGGTTCCCGAGGAACTGTTGGATGCAGCCCGCGTGGATGGGGCGAATCGGTTTCAGGTAATTCTCAAAATTATGATCCCCATTCTTTGGCCGACCATGATTACAGTACTTGTACTGTCCTTTATTGGAAAGATGCGTGCCTTTCATATTGTCTGGGCGCTGACCGGCGGTGGACCGTTGCACTTTACTGAGACAGTGGCAACCTATGTCCAGAAAAGGGCCTTTGGCTGGAATACTTTGGATCTTGGCTATCCATCCGCCATGTCGGTCTTGTGGTTTGGTGTTGTGATGATCGGGGTTGGGCTCATCAATCGCTGGCTTAAACGTCAGGTTGAGTATTAGGAGATGCGAATGAATCCATCGATCCGGTTAACCTCTCGCGATACTTCATTCATACATCGATTCCAAGGTATTTTGGGCAAAGGTGGGCTGACGATCATATTGATGGCTTTTACATTGATCGTTCTTGTTCCCTTTATTTGGATGGTGATCATGTCATTTCGAAATACTGGTGACATCCTCAACAATCCATTTGGCTTTCCGCAAACACTGGAGTTTGAAAATTATAGGAAATTGTTGTTTGATCCGGAAATTGGATTTGGCCGGTATTTTTATAATAGCATCGTGGTGAGTGGCGGAGCGTTGCTTGTGACGTTGATCTTGTCCACCATGGGCGGATATGGATTTGGCAGATCACGTTATGACTTCAAGTTTCGTGGCTGGGTCTTTGGGTTGCTGCTATTTGCGCTCATGTTGCCACCGCAGATTTTTTATATTCCACAATTTACCATGATGTCCCGTCTTGGCCTTTTGAACAGCTATTGGTCGTTGATACTGATCTATGCCGCCACGGCGCTTCCAGTGTCGACCTACTTGATGTCCACCTATTTTTCACAGCTTCCATCGGAATTGGAGGATGCGTCACAAATTGACGGCTGTACACATTGGCAAACATTCTGGCTGGTCATGCTTCCTTTAGCACGTCCTGCCATTTTGACTGTTACATTGATGAATTTCATGAACTTTTGGAATGAGCTGCTTCTTGCGATCACCTTGGTCACTGACCCAAAGATGCGCACCATTCAGGCGGCCCTGATGATGTTCGTGGGGGAGAATGGATCGAATTATGCGATCGCAGCCGCCAGCCTGGTTCTGTCCATGCTGCCCACTCTTATACTTTATCTGATTATGTCGGATAAATTTATCGAAGGGCTGACTGCCGGGGCAGTGAAAGGTTAAAATAAAAATGTGATGAGATAAGTATTCTGGTTTCTCATATCAAGAGTGAAACGATGCCCTGCCCTTTAGAAACTGTATATTGATTAAAAGCCAAGGAATCTAACCCTGTGCAGTGGAATTAAGAGCAGCAGAGATATGAATCTCCAGTGGTCCTAATTGTCGCCTGATTTGTGTTGTACATACTCGAATACGTGTTTCTGCCGCCTACATTCGCTTGCGAAACTTATACCCGAATACCAGATATGTACCCCGCTGGACAGATCCGATTGCGGTTGTGGTACTGAAAATGTTTGAAGGTAGTCGATTATAAAAATGGTCTGATGCACCCGTCCAGCGACTCATTAATCTGGAATACGCTCCAACTCTCGCCAACTGATGAAAGATCCAGTACTCGTTTGCATAGACTGCTCTCCTCCATAAACCACATAACCTTGATCTTCAGGAGTCGCTGCCAACTGGCGCCAGTATTGGAGGTTGTCAAAGTAACTGGTAGACATCGTTTTACCGGATTTGATCTCAACCGGCGTGATTCTTTCGCCATTCACCAATAAACAGTCAATCTCTTTACCATGATTGTCCTGCCAAAAATACGGCAGACGATTCTCGCCACGATTGAAGTTGCGCTTAATAAACTCATTGATGATTAGATTCTCAAAAAGCCCACCTTTTAAATAGTGCGAGTTGACCTGATGTTCTTCACGGATACCCAGCAGGGAACAAGCAATTCCCGTGTCGTAAAAGTATAACTTGGGTGATTTGACCAAGCGCTTGTTGAAGTTGCGATGATAGGGTTGCAGACGATATAAAATGTAGGAACTCTCCAAAATCGAGAGCCAGGCTTTGGCAGTATTTGGGCTGATCCCAGCGTCACTTGCAAGACTGGCATAGTTGAGCAATTGCCCGATACGCCCAGCGCATAACTGAGTGAATTGAATAAAAGAATTGATATCTCCGATGTTTTTCATCAAACGTACATCTTTCTCAACATATGTTTGTATGTACGCCGGATAAAAATCAGTGGGATCGATGTCGCGATCATAAATACGTGGATATAGACCTTTGAAAATCAGGTTTTCGTATTGACTTGCATCTGGTTTCAATTCTGCAAAAGATAGTGGCAGTAAGTGTAAAACAGCAGTACGCCCTGCCAGCGTTTGACCGATTTTCTCCATCAAAAGGAAGTTTGATGAACCGGTCAGAATAAATTGAATTTTTCGGTTCTCATCCACCAGCTTTTGAATGTAGGAAAACAAATCTGGAGTATTTTGGATTTCATCCAAAATTGCGCCATTCGGATAATTTGCGAGGAAGCCACGTGCATCGGTCAGCGCAATTTGGCGAATGTCAGGTTCTTCCAAAGATACATAAGGCAGGTTGGGAAAGGTAGCCCGCACGAGGGTGGTCTTACCTGATTGGCGGGGACCTGTGAGGGTAATGACTTGGAATTTCTTTGCAAGCGAAACCAGTTTGGTTGCCAAAGTTCTTTCGATCATGAGGGCACTCCACTGAGCGGAAAATAGTTGTCTATTTTTCTATTCTATCACAAACTGTACAAATATGCAATAAAATTGCGTAATTGTACAAACCGAAACTCGGCGATAAAAATATCGAACCGTATTGCTGGAGCATAGAATAAAACGCATCAGAGATTACCAAGGAGTTTAAAATGTCTCGCCGAGCAGCAATCTACATCCGGACATCGTCCGAAACCCAGGGCGAAAAATCCAGCCCGCTTGAACAAGAAGCAGATTGCCGACATCTTGCCCATGAAAAGGGATTACAGGTAGTTCATATCTATCGGGATGTGGAAAAATATCGGGTGGGGAACAGGCTGGTCGAACCATCGGGTAGCCGCTCAGATCGCCCTGCCTTGCAATCCATGCTCAAAGGCGCTACCAGGGATGAGTTCGATGTCATCCTTGCCTGGCGTGAGGATAGACTGTATCGTGGAATACGAGCGATGTTGACAGTCCTGGAAACCGTCCAGGACTATAAGATCGACATCTTTTTGGTAAAAGAAAATTTCGATTCCAAGATCGCTCCTATCCGTGCCTGGGTAGCCCAAATGGAATTAGACAATATGAAAGAACGGATGGAAATGGGAGTCAAAGCACGGTTGAAAGCGGGAAAAGCAAACACGGGACAGGATCGCTACGGATATATTCGCATAGGTGAAAATATCCATGTCCAAAAACAAGAAGCGAAATGGGTTCAGAAAATCTTTGAATGGTACATTCAGAAAACTCCCCTCCTGCAAATTCGACAACACCAGATCACTGGCAATGCTCCACAAAAGAGGAGCAGTATTCCCCGACACATCCAATGGTCCCGGTCCAGTATTCAGGCTATACTCAAATCTGCCAGAGAATATGCTTATGGCTTCAAAACCTATTCCCATGCAGGGCAAACCTTCCAAATCCCTGTTGTACCCATCCTCGATATATCCACTTATGAATTGTTTGTGAAGATGCGAGAAGAAAACAAAACCTACCCAAAACACCGCAGGCAAAATGACTACCTGCTATCCGGGCACCTGAAATGTGCCTGCAACCTGACCTGGCGGGCACGCACCGCCACCCACCGCAACAGTCGCAAAGGGGAGTGGGTGGAGCGCAAAACCCCGATCAGTACCTATTTCTGTCCGCAACCTCATAAGGAACTCAGACCGCCAGACTGTCCCAAATCCGTGAACGCCAGACGAGCAGAAACACAGGTCTGGGAGAAATTGTATGAATTCGTCATGAACCCGGAATTCCTGCATGCGCAAGCCCAAGACCTGGTCAAGCAACTCAAGCAAAGGTATGAGCGCCTACAAAAAGATCGAGGGCAGATTCTTGAGGAATTGGAAAAAGAGTCCAACAAGCGCCAGCAAGTGATCACGGAAGCCCGCATAAAAATGAGGGCGGATGCTGTATTTGATGCGCGGATGCGTGAATTGTATGCAGTAGAAGAACGATTGAAGCGCAGGCTAACAGCCCTGGAACAAGAGATGGACACCTATGTCAGGTTGGATTGGGAAGAAAAGGTCAAGGGGTATGTGATAGACCTTCAGGCAGGGATCGCAGAGTTGAATAAGGCTATCCCCAAGACTCCTGAAGAGCAGCATCGTGTCTTTTTGTTGAAAAAGCAACTGGTGGATGAATTTGTAGCAGAAGCGAGGATCGATGGCAAGCGGGATGTTCAGGTGGAGTTTCGAGCCAAGATCATGGATCAGGCAGTGAGTCAACAAATACTGGATTATCCGAATGGCGGTGAAATTGTAGTTCGGCTGTAATGAGTAGCCTATAAAAAGGATAACGCCTTGATAATCCTTTCTCAGGATTATCAAGGCGTTTTTGACATTAAATAAGCACTTCCCGATGTAGGTGACCGGGAAGTGCGGCATGATCTTTTATAGGAATAGGGTGTGGTATGTATTAAATGTGGTTCAACGTGGGTCGGAACTTATACCCATATGTATGATGTATGCCATACTGAGGGCATTATCCTGAGGATTTAGGAGACAGAAATTTACAGCCAATAACGTCTTAAGAAAGTTCCAAGTCTTCGCCAGCGACGGCACATACTCCGCCCGCAATGGTGGAATGCTCAGTTTCGAATTAATTAGCATGTTGGGCACAATGTGAAAGATTATAGCAAATCAGCCATCAAAATCGCACTTTTGGAGGATGCGGTAGCTTCCCTGCCATGCAATGGTTAATAGCATGCTGCGTCCCGAATCTTTTCTTACCCACACCCTTGTGCATCATCCGCATGGGCAGGCAGTCACGCGTATCCTTGCCGCAGCCATCCATGCTGTTGAACCGCAGGCAGCGATCCGCCGATTTGTTAAGTTGGATGGGAAAACGCTTGAAGTGGATGGACAAAAATATGATTTGGATGAAACGGGGCGGATTCTTATCCTTGGCTTGGGGAAGGCGTCTCTGAGCATGGCGCAACCCCTGGCAGATATGCTCGCGCCTCATTCTCCCCGCGGCTTGCTCATTCCAAAAGTGAATTTTCCTTTCCCTGTGGGCGGATTCGAGATTCAACCCGGTGATCATCCCGTCCCCGGTCAAAACAGTTTGCAGGCAGGCGCAAAAGCCATACGTCTTGTGCATGGACTTAATGAAAACGACCTCGTCATTTGCCTGATCTCCGGCGGCGGCTCTGCTTTGATGACCGCGCCGCATGCTGGCATCTCACTGCCTGAATTGCAGCAACTCACATCCCTGCTGCTTGCCTGTGGCGCGCGCGTGGACGAGATCAACACCCTGCGCCGTCACCTGGATCAACTCAAAGGCGGCGGACTGGCGCGCATGGCGTCTCCGGCGCGGGTGGTCAGTTTGATTCTTTCGGATGTGGTGAACAGCCCGCTCGAAGCAATTGCTTCCGGTCCCACTGCGCCAGACCCATCCACCCGAGCAGATGCGCTGTCAGTTTTGGAAAAATATGGATTGCAGGAAAAAGTTTCAGCGCCGATCCTTGCCGCGTTGAAATCCCTGCCCGAAACGCCCAAGCCCGGCGATGCTGTATTTGCGCGGACGCAAAATGTGATCGTGGGCAGTAATCTTCAGGCGGCAGAATCTGCTCTCCGTCAGGCGCGAAGCGAGGGGTTTCATCCGCACTTGTTGGGAAACGACTGGCAGGGCGAAGCGCGGGATGTCAGCCGAACCATAGGTCGGGTCTTGAAAACGACCGATACCGAACGTCCGTTTTGTTTGGTGGCAGGCGGTGAGACTACCGTCACCCTGCGCGGACGCGGGCACGGCGGACGCAATCAAGAGTTGGCGCTGGCGGCTGTGAATGAACTGAAAGGCATGGACAATGTGTTGCTGGTGACGCTGGCAACGGATGGCGAGGATGGCTCCACCGATGCGGCGGGGGCGGTGGTCAGTGGGGAGACT
>Ga0209573_1005039_pt1 | contig 12309 bp, 13 predicted proteins | sample TNRBio252014_DNA_FD_185870 | JGI IMG/M metagenome (GOLD analysis project Ga0209573, IMG submission 185870) | Wastewater treatment Type I Accumulibacter community from EBPR Bioreactor in Madison, WI, USA - TNR Reactor_6/25/2014_ DNA (SPAdes)... | ecosystem: Engineered > Bioreactor > EBPR >...
TCCGCAGCAAGAACCAGAGAATTTGGGCATATTAGTAGAACAAATACTAATATTAATAAGAATGGGGAAAGGCGCTTCATGGCGTTAAAAATACAATATTTTGGGTAAAAAAACCAATGTTTTCCCAGATATGGTGGTCGCTTTTAAATTTTTCTTGGCGTGATTTTTCAAAAGTGACATAATAACCCACTGGAAAAAACGCCTCGCGCGCATGCAAAAATTTTTAATCCTCTTGCTCATGTTGGTATGCCTTTTCGGCCCTATGGCGATCTTCGCTTGGGCCGGCAATAAGGCCCTGTCGGACTTCGGGCGGAGGCCTTCCGAAGGCGCGAAGGTGATGATCCCTTTTATACTGAAGCTCATGGGCGCTGCGTTCGCGGCGATCGGGATCCTGATGATCCTGCTCAAGGTTTTTGGGCCCGAGAGCGGGAATGAGCCGGTCTATCGGTTCAAGGACATGGACTGGCGGATCCTCAAGTGAGGTCCGCGGACCGGAAGTTTTGCGCCGCGCTGGCGGTGATGTTGGGGATCGGTGTTTGGACGGGTGCCGCGGGGGCGGTGACCCAGGGGGGATACGGCGGGCACGCGGTCATGCAGCCGCGTGAGCTCGAGGAACGGATCGAGGCCGGGGGAGCGGAACGTGTCGGTTTTTTCTGGGTGGACCTCAGGAACGAGGCCGACTACAAAAAAAGCTTCATCCCAGGTTCGATCAACATCCCCTTCAAGAAACTTTCTTTCCTGGCCGAAAAATTCTTTTCCAAGTCCGACGAGGTCGTCTTTTTGGGCTATTCCGACTCGGACCACGTCAGCGTGAACGCGGTCATTTTTATGAAGAACAAGGGGTTCACCCGCTGTTCCGTCCTTCAGGGCGGCATCGGCGCGTGGACCGGCGACCTCGAAACATCGGCACCCAAAGCCTCTGAAAAGGGAAAATAGCGATATGCAGCGTTCACGAACCGTCCGTCTGGCAGCCGTCGTTCTCGGTCTCACCCTCGCGTGCGGATTATCCGCCTGCGCGAAAAAAAATTCTGTCCGCACGGCCGCTCCCGGTTCCTTCGTAACGATCCGTTACGCGCTCGCCGCCGACAATGTCGTCGTGGTCGCGGACAACCAGCCCGAAGTGCTGAAACTCCGTGTCGGCGACGGCAAGTTCCCGGCCAAACTCGAGCAGAGCCTGATCGGCATGTCCGTCGGCGCCGCCAAGGCGGTTATGCTCAAACCTGAGGAAGCTTATGGGCCCGTCCGCAGGGAATTGATCGGGCGCGTGCCGCGCGCGTCGCTGCCCGCGGGCGACCTTAAGGAGGGGATGATGCTCGGCACCGGTCTTACGGCCGCGCGGATCGTCAAGATCATGGAGGACGGCACGGTCGTCATTGACCGGAACCATCCGTTGGCCGGAAAAAGTTTGTTCTATAAAGTTCGCGTCGCCGCGATCGAGTGACGTCGACATTCAACCGACAAGGAGATAAGAAATAACATGGCATCCACTCTTGGATTCGAAACCAAAAGCTCCGGCAAGGCGTCGGCGATCTGGATCGCCGCCGCGGCCGCCGTGCTCGCGATCGTGCTCATCGTTTGGAACATGGCCCGTCAGGGCAAGCCGGGATCGTTGAAGGAGCTCGCGCAGGGCGGCTCCGCGGGTTCCGGTACGACCTTGTGGCAGATCCTTGAGTCGGGCGGCATCATGATGGCGGTCCTCGGCCTTGTTTCGATCCTGACCGTCACGATCATCATCTACGCCTGGATGCGGTTCCAGCCGTCGAAGCTCGTCCCTGAAGACTTCTGCCATGAGCTCGTGCGCAACGTCACCGATCGCAAGTACGCCAAGGCGCGTCAGATGTGCCTCGAGAGCGACAACCTGATGGCGACCATCACGCTCGCCGGTCTCGACAAGCTTGAGCGCGGTCCGCGCATCGCGCGCGACTCGATCGAGCTGGCCGCCCGCAAGCAGGTCCTGGGTCTCTGGCAGCCGGTCCACTACCTTTCCGACATCACGGCGATCGCGCCGATGCTCGGTCTGGCCGGCACCGTCATGGGCATGATCGAGGCGTTCAACACGTTCGCGCTCAAGTCCGTCATGGTGAGCCCGCTCGTCGTCGCCGGCGGCGTGTCCAAGGCGCTCATCTGCACCGCGGCGGGCCTCATCGTCGCGATCACCGCGATGGCGTTCTACACCGTGTTCCGCACCCGCGTGCAGATCATCACCCAGACGGTCGAGGCCTTCACGACCGAGACCATCAGCGCGCTGCCGCGTGAAGAAGAGACGGAGAAGCTTTTCCGATGATCCGCCTGACGCCCCAACAGGAGAACGGCGGCGGCTCGCTCCAGATCCCGCTGGCGCCGCTCGTCGACATCCTGCTCTGCACGCTGATCTTCTTCATGGCGATCTCGGTGCTCTACCAGCGCGAGACCGAGCTCGGCATCCACGTGCCCAAGGCCGAAAAGGGCCAGGACGCCGCGCGCGCCGCGGGTGAGATCATCATCAACGTCGCCCAGGACGGCGGCGTGGTGATCAACCAGAAGCGCCTCGCCCCGGCCGAACTCCAGACGATGCTGACGAAGCTCAGCCAGCTCTACCCGAACCAGCCCGTCGTGATCCGCGCCGACAAGCGCACGTATCACGAAGCGGTGGTGTCGGTGCTGGACGCCTGCGCCGCGGCGAACATCTGGAACATCGCCTTCTCGACCTCCAAGGAATAGCCGAAAGATGAAGCGGCGACTGACGCTCCTCACGGCGGTCCTTCTCGGTGCATGGGCTTTGCCCTGCGCCGCGGAAGATGCCGTGAAGGCGCCCGCGGCCTCGGTGCCCGCGCCGGCCGCGGCCGCCCAGGCCGCTTCGGTCTCCGCTCCTTCCGGCAAATCCCTGCGGGACCGCCTCGACTTCGCCAAGGGTCTTTACGCGCGCGACATGTACGACATGGCGCTCGAAGAGTACGAGGCGATCCTGCGCGACACCGGGGCCAAGGAAGCGTCCGGCGAAGCGCTCCTCGGCGCGGGGGAGTCGCTGTTCTTCCTCAAGCGCTACCCGGAAGCCCGCGAAAAATTCCTGACCTTCGCCCAGCGCAACCCCGAATCCCCCGAAACGGAAAAGGCCCGGCTGCGCGCGGGCGAGACACTTTTGTACGAAGGCTCGAAGCAGGAAGCGTTCACGCTTTTTCATGAACTGCGCGGCGCCAAGAACGACACCGTCCGCATCGCGGCCCGCTACTACGAGGGCAAGATCAGCTTCGACCAGGGCTACATGAACGCGGCCGCCGCGCACTTTCGAGAGGTCGCCGAAGCTCCCAAGCCCGGACCCTACACGCCGTTCGCGCGTTACTACCTCGGCGAAGTGCTCCTTTCCCAGGAATTGTTCGAGGACGCCGCGATCACGTTCGCCGAAGCCGCCAAGGCGGACGATCCGATCGTGCGGCAGCTGGCGCGCATGGGCGGCGGTAAGGCGCTCGCGGCGAAGGACCAGCACGCCGAAGCGGCGAAGTTGTTCCGTGAGGCCGCCGCGCCGGGCGCCGACGAGTCGGTCGCCGAAGACGCGATCCTGAACCTGATGAACGCGCTGGTGAACGCCGAACGTTTTGAAGAGCTCAACCAGGTCGCCCAGGAAGAGAGCGGCCGGGTCCGCGATCCCAAGAAGCAGGTCGAGTTCAAGCTGCTGGCCGCCAAGGGCCTTTCCCGCAGCGGCAAAAAGGAAGCGGCCCAGGGCGTGTATCAGGAAGTGATGAAGGCCGAAGGCCTGAAGCCCGAAGAGACCCGCGCGGCCAAGCTCGGCGTCGCGCAGAACATGATCGCCCAGGGGCAGGCCGCCGAAGCGCTCGCGTTCCTCGAATCGCCGGACGCCCAGCAGAACCTGGCCGCCGATGAGATCCTCTTCCTGCGCGGAGAAGCGTTCCGAAAGCTCGGCAAAAAGGACGAGGCGCTGGCCGAGTACACGAAGCTCGCGGCGTCCGCGAAGTCCGACTTCCGCGACGAGGCGATGCTCGCTCAAGGATACCTGCATTCCGAGACGGGGGATTACGCCAAAGGCGTCGAGGCGTTCCGCGCGTACCTGGCCGCGTTCCCTGAAGCGGAGCTCGCTCCCAAGGCTTTTTCGGACCTCATCCTTTCGGAAGTGAAGCTCAAGGACCACGCCAAGGCGATCGAGGATTCCCAGCGCTTCCTGGACCGTTACCCCGCGGGCGCCGAGGCCCAGAAGGTCCACCTGCGGATGGCGGGTCTGTACACCGAATCCGGACGTTATGACCTGGCCGCCGAAACGTACGATAATCACGAGCGCCGGTTCTCCGGAGCGGTGAATCCCAAGGAGATCGAGATGCTCCGCGCCGCCAACGCCCAGCGGTCCGGCGACGTCCGCGGCGCGCTCAAGATCTATAAGAAGATCTCCGCCAAGGACCTTCCCGCCGAACGGTACGCGGAACTGCTCAAGAACCGCGCCTTCGGCTACATCACGCTGGAGAGTTACCGGAGCGCGGCCGCGGTGTACCTCAAGCTTTTTCGTCATTACGCGGCCCATGCCGATGACGCGCAGGCGTATCTCTGGACCGCGGACGTGTACGCGAACGCCGGCCTCGCCAAGAAGCTCGAAGAGGTGATGACCCTGTTCCAGGCCAAGTTCGGCGCGGACACGTATCCCGCGGAAACGGCTTTTTATCGCGCGGAGATCGATCTGTTGTCGGGCCGTCCCGGCGAGGCCATCGCGGGTTATGACCGCGCGCTCAAGGCGGGCGGCGAGCTCGCCGCGCGCGCGTCCTTAGGCAAGGGTCTGGCGCTGGCCAAGCAGGGCAACGGCGCGGCCGCCGAAGACGCGCTCGAAGACGCGCTCAGGCTCGCGGGGGACGACCATAGGCTGTCGGTCCGCGTGCGCGTGAAGCTCGGCGAAATGTACCTCGAGTCCAAGAACTACAAGGAAGCCGCCAAGACCTTCTTCGCCGTGGCGATCCTCTACGACGATCCCGAGACCGTGCCTCAGGCGCTCTGGGGGGCGGGACAAGCTTTTGAAAAAGCCAAAGACACCGAAAAGGCCGTCCAAGCCTACCGCGAGCTCCTGGAGCGCTATCCGAGCCACGCCCGGGCCAAGGACGCCGACCAACGCTTGAAAGCGATCACACGATGAAATCCCAACGGTCCGTCCGTTCCTCTTTTGCGATCTCTGCCGCGCTCCACGCGGGGTTCCTGTGCCTGTCCCTGTTCTGGTTCCTGCCCGGGGCCAAGCATATCGTCGCCGAGACGAAGAAGATGTTCGACCTCCGCCCGGTCACGATCGCCAAGGAGGACAAGTCCAAACAGCTCGTCCAGAGCTACATTGAGAACCTCAAGTTCGCCGATCCCGACTCCAAGTCGCGCGCGGCCGGCCCGGTCGGACCCGTGACCGCGGAAGATCTGAAAGCCCCGAGCTTCGACAAGGTCTTCGACAGCAAGCAGACCGTCGTCGCCGGCTCCGGCCCGTACAAACCGAACGTCCCGCAGAAGCTCCTTAAAGAAAATACGCCGTCCGCGCCGCGTGTCCTGGCCAAGAGCGCCCCGTCCCAGCACGTGATCACCGACAGCGCGTCGCCCGCGCCGGCCCTGCACTCCTCGATCGAGACCCCGGGCGCGTTCGGCGAGACGATGTTCGCCTTCACGCCCAATCAGGTCGGCATCCATGACCCCGTGTACAGCATGTTCTCAGGGTTGGGGCCCGGCGACGGCACCGGCCAGCGGATGATCGACGAGTTCATCCAGGTCCGCGTCGCGACGTACCAGGACCCGGCGGACGGCGAGAAGTATTACAAGATCATGATCTCCCCGGGCAAGGACGCCGATAAACTCCCCGTGATGAACAAGGAAGTGATCTTCCTCGTGGACGCTTCGCTCAGCACGGGCAAGGACCGGCTGGACCAGTTCATCCGAGGCATTCAGTACGCGGTCGCCAACCTGAACCCGGGCGACCGTTACAACATCTACACGTTCAAGGACAAGATCACGCCGCTTTTTCCGAAGTCGGTGGAGCCGACCAAGGACGCGGTCAAGGAGACGATCTGGTTCCTCAACAAGCTCGAGTCGAGCGAGCGGACCGACATCTACGAGGCGTTCCTCGAGACGATCCAGAAAAAAGCCGCCGTGAACCCGTCCTACATCGTCTTCATGTCCGACGGCCGGCCGACACAGGGCTTCACGTCCACCGCTCGCCTCATCAACGAGATCGCCCGGATCAACCGCAAGGCCCGCTCGATCTTCGCGTTCAGCGGCGGCACCCGGGTCAACCGGTACCTGCTCGACTTCCTGGCCTACCAGAACCGTGGATGGTCGGAGTACGCGCTCCGGACCAACGAGATCAAGAAGCGCATCTCCGAGCTCTACGACAAGATCCGCAACCCGCTCCTCATCAACGTGCAGTACCAGTTCTCAGGGTTGAACGAGCGCCAGGCTTACCCGCAGGACCTGCCGGACTTCTACCGGGACACTGAGTTCGTCGTGTACGGCAAGTTCACGGGGGAGGACAAGTTCTCGGTCCGCGTCGTCGGCGAGATCAACGGGGAGCTCAAGGAGTTCATTTTTTCACGGGCCCTTGCCGAAGCCGAGACCGGCGGACGCGACATCGCGGTCAACTGGGCCTTCAACAAGTTCTACCATCACCTGAGCCGCATCACGCTCGACGGTCCCAACGACGAGGACGAGCGGGAGCTCGACGCGCTCTCCGCCAAGTTCGGCATCCAGAACCCGTACGAGGTCTGATCCCGCGCCGTCCGGTCCGGCACAGACCCTTCCCGGGTCCGGGTTTACACTCCCACCCAAAGCGAGTAGAATAAGCGCTCTTTCGACAAGGTTTTTTTGCTGGAGTAGCTCAGTTGGTAGAGCGACAGTTTCGTAAACTGTAGGTCGCCAGTTCAATCCTGGCCTCCAGCTCATTTTAAGGAGACATCATGTCAGACATCACCCCCGCCATCACCGACGCGACCTTTAAGAAGGAAGTCCTGGAATCCGCGATCCCCGTCGTCGTGGACTTCTGGGCTCCGTGGTGCGGACCCTGCCGCGCGATCGCGCCGATCCTCGAGGAAGTGGCCTCCGGTCTCACGGGCAAGGCCCGCATCGTGAAGCTCAACGTTGACGAGAACAGCGAAGTCGCCGCGCAGATGGGCGTCATGAACATCCCGACCCTGATCATCTTCAAGGGCGGCAAGGAAGCCGACCGCATCGTCGGCGCCCTGCCCAAAGAAGCCCTGCGTGAGCGCATCTCCAAGCACATCTAAAAAAACCCGCCGGGCGGCCTCGAAGCGCCTGGCGGTCCTGTGTTCGGGCAACGGCTCGAACCTCCAGGCCCTGCTCGACGCCGAGCGTGCCGGGAAGCTGGGCGAGGCGCGGATCGGGCTCGTTGTTTCGGACCGGGCGGACGCGTTCGCGCTGGCCCGGGCCAATAAGGCCGGCAAGCCCGCCGCGTTCCTCGACCCCAAGGATTTTGCCGACCGCGCTGCGTTCGATGCCGCGCTCCTCGGCGTGCTCAAAAAAGCTGGGACCGACATCGTGGTCCTCGCCGGCTTCATGCGGATCCTGACCGCCGACTTCGTGAACGCTTATAAGGGAAGGATGCTCAACATCCACCCGTCCCTTTTGCCGGCGTTCAAGGGCGCCCACGCGATCCGCGACGCGGTCGAGTACGGCGCGAAGGTCACGGGCGTCACGGTGCACTTCGTCACGCCGGAACTGGACGGCGGACCGGTGATCTTGCAGGAAGCGGTCGAGGTGAAGGCGGGGGACACCGCTGAGAGCCTCGCCAAACGGATCCACGCGGTCGAGCACCGGCTCTACCCGCAGGCCGTGCGTCTTCTGGCCGCGGGCAAGGTCTCGGTCAAAGGACGTCAGGTCCGCGTCCGATAACTTTTAGTTTTTTCGATACGTCAACCCAACAGCTAAGACAGGAGACCCGAACGGTCGTCATGAAGCAAGCCAAAATTAAATCAGTGTTCGCCCGCGAGATCCTCGACTCACGCGGTAATCCCACCGTCGAAGCCGATTGTTTTTTGACCGACGGTTCTTTCGGCCGCGCTGCCGTCCCCAGCGGCGCTTCCACCGGCGAATTCGAGGCGGTTGAACTGCGCGACGGCGACAAGGGTCGTTACCTCGGCAAGAGCGTCCAGAAGGCCGTCAAGAACACGAACACCGAGATCGCCAAGGCGCTCAAGGGCAAGAACGCGTTCGATCAGAAGGCCATCGACGGGCTCATGATCAAGCTCGACGGCACCCCCAACAAGGGCCGGCTCGGCGCCAACGCGACGCTCGCGGCGTCGATGGCGGTCTGCCGCGCGGCGGCGGCCTCCAGCGGCGTTTCGCTGTTCCGCCATATCGGCACCCTGCACGGCAACAAGAAGTTCACGCTTCCGATCCCGATGGCCAACATCATCAACGGCGGCAAGCACGCCGACAACAAGATCGACTTCCAGGAGTTCATGATCGCGCCGGTCGGGGCGCCTTCCTTCAAGGAGGGGCTGCGATGGATCACCGAGATCTTCCACGCCCTGAAGACGATCCTTAAGAAAAAGGGCCACGTGACGGCCGTCGGCGACGAAGGCGGATTCGCGCCCAACCTCGGCAACGAGGAATCGCTCGAAGTGATCATGGAAGCGATCGCGGCCGCGGGCTACAAGGCCGGCAGCCAGATCAAGATCGCGCTCGACTGCGCGTCGTCGGAACTGTTCGACGAGGGCGGCCGCAAGGGTTACAAGTTCTGGAAGTCCAATCCCGGCCGCATCTTCTCGGCGGACGAGATGATCGGCATCTACGCGGAATGGGTCAAGAAGTACCCGATCTACTCGATCGAGGACGGCCTGGACCAGAACGACTGGGCCGGCTACGTCAAGCTGACGAAAGCCCTCGGCTCCAAGGTCCAGATCGTCGGCGACGACTTCTTCGTCACGAACCCCGAGCGTCTCAAGAAGGGCATCGAGATGAAGGCGGCCAACGCGATCCTCATCAAGGTCAACCAGATCGGCACCGTGACCGAGACGCTCGAAGCGATCCGCATGGCCCAGAAGGCCAAGTACGGCGTGATCTCCTCGCACCGCTCAGGCGAGACCGAGGACGCGTTCATCGCGGACCTCGCCGTCGGTACGGCCGCGGGTCAGATCAAGACCGGCTCTCTCTCGCGCACCGACCGGATCGCCAAGTACAACCAGCTGCTCCGCATCGAGGAAGAGCTGGGGTCCAAGGCCGCGTACGCCCGGATTTAAAGGCTCTAGGCAAGGACTTATCGGGACGGAGGACCACGAAAAATGAAACGCCGGTCGATCATGATCACCGTGCTCATTGGCGTGCTGCTTCTGTGGGTCTTCGTCCCGATCGTCACCAAGATCACCCGCCTCAAGGGTCAGAAGGCCGACCTCCAGGTCGAGGTCCAGCGCCTGGCCCTCCGGAACCTGGCCCTGGATCAGGAGCTCAAGCAGCTCAAGAACGATCCCGTCTACGTCGAATACATGGCCCGCCGCACCTTCGGCACCGCGAAGGAAGGCGAGGTCATCTACAAGCTCGTCCCTCCCGAAGAGCTCAAAAGAAGCCAGTAAAAACAGGTCCTGGCGGGCCCTCGCCGCCCTCGGGAACGCATCCAAACAAAGGTTGTATGAGGGGGGTCCCGGTGCTACAATACGCCCCTACCTTTCTTTCCCTTTATAAAAGACGACGCGGGGTGGAGCAGCCTGGTAGCTCGTTGGGCTCATAACCCAAAGGTCGTTGGTTCAAATCCAACCCCCGCTACCATATAACACGAAGAGCCATCAGGGTTTACGCCCTGGTGGCTTTTTTCGTTTTGATCCTCAAAATGCTACTATAAGCAAAGTTGTCAGTATCTTAAGAAGAATCACTTTCAGGGATACAAAGAGCGATGAGGCCTTGTGGACTGCGCCCGCGCTTTTTCTCCCGTTTTCCCCGGGACTACACTGTGAAAAAAGCGCTCACCAATCTGGCCGTCCTTTGCGTGACCGTCCTTGGGATGTGCATTCTGTCCGAAGGAATCCTCCGGTCATTTGTTCACCGTCTTCCGTTGGAATACCAGGCCTATCTTCAAAGTCCCCTTAAAGTGCTGGCTCAAGGCTCCAAAGTTGGTCCCCTGCCTCGGGATTATGTCTTGGTGCTTGGCGATTCGTACGCGCAGGGGGCAGGCGACTGGATGTTGTCAGCAGATAAATGGAAAAATCCATCCTTCAATACTCAATCCGTCCTGCATGAAATTACAGGAGGGGATTTTTTGAGCTTCGGGCAAGGGGGGGCGGGGAGTCTGGATAGTTTGGCAGTCCTGCCAGAGGTGTATCGGAGATTTTTTACGTCAACCCCGATGTACAAGCTGGACCCGCCAAAGAAAATCATCGCTTTTTTTTACGAGGGTAATGATCTTGCGGATAATATCCGCTCGATAGATTCTTGGTATCGACCTCAGTACGACGAAAGTCGGATGGGAGAAAGTGATTATTTTTCAGGTTTCGTCGAAGATCGTGTCAGATCCTCGGCCAAATTCCGCTGGTGGAACCGTTGGCTGTTCACCGAATTTATATTTAACCTGACTCAAAAAATTCTCGGAAAAGTAAAAACGGGCGGGCAGCCGGATCGTTCTTCCCCGAATGACCACATCGAAATCCGATTGAACGGCCAAATACACGTGATCCGGCATCAGATGGACGCCGTCATCGCGGACCTGCCGGCGACGCGGGTTCGAGAGGCCCTTTCTTTATTCCAGTCCTCCTTACGTGATCTGATGACGCGGAATCCACAAGTTGAGGTTACGGTGGTGTATATCCCGGCCGCCCTGTCCATTTACGACGTGGTGTCCGAAAAGGTTTCAGTTTTTACTATAAAAAGCAGGGGAGCGGTCCTTGATTTCAGAAATGTCCGGGCAGCCAGCGATAACGTTCGTCGATCAGTCAGGGAGATCGTATTGAGCGAAAAGGCTGATTTTATCGATCCTACTGAGGAGCTCCGAACCGTGGCGTCCGTCGAAATGATACACGGCCCCCGGGACTGGCTTCACTTTAATGAAAAAGGATATCGGACGATCTCCCGGATTCTTGCATCTAGAATTTGATTATCAATCTTGAAGGGCAAGAAATTGTCAGTTCAACAGGTCAAAATGCCGTTTGAGCACATCTTTTTGAAAATCCATTTTTCGTGACCTGTTCGAGCCTGCTTGTTAGAATGGCCCTATGAAGAAAGTCCTGCGCGTTCTGTTCCTCATGCTTGCCTTTGTCGCCTGCGCCCAGCTGGCGGGTGTCGAGCAGGCGTTCTGCGGGGACTCTGCAGTCGAGGCGGGGTGCGAGGACTGCATGACCTGTGCCGGGTATCAGCTCACCGGGGTCGAAGCGCCCTATTCGCCGCTGGCCGTTACTTTTTGCGCTGAGAGTTTTTCGAACTACGCTTTTCATCCCATCGAGAACCCTCCTCTGAACCTTTTCCGTCCTCCGATCGCCCGCTAGTTCCGCTTTTCCTTCACCATAGTTCCTTTTCCTAATCATCCGCCCTCAAGGGGCGAGGAGTCCATATGAAACGGGTGTTCTTTATTCTGCTCCTATCGTTCTGGGTTCACGGACCGGCTCTGGCCGATCCGGGCTTGGGATCCCAGGTCGCTGAGCTCAAGCTCATGGTCCAGGAGCTTCAGCAGACCGTCGTCCGCCAGCAGGAAGAGATCGATGTGCTCAAAGCGGCTTCCCAAGTCGCACTGAGCGCGCAGGCCGTCGTCGAGCCGTCCGCCATGGCGACAGCGTCTGCACCGACCGCGCCGGGTGTCCCGGGCTCCCCGACCCGGGGCCGCTGGAACCCGGACATCGGCGTGATCGCCGACACTGTGCTCAAGCTCGACAGTCCTAAGTCCGACGCCGATGGGGCCGACCGGGTCAGCGTCAGGGAACTGGAGCTTGTCATGGGCAGCGCCGTCGATCCGTACTCTCGATTCGACGCGAGCATCGGGTTCTCGGACCTGGAAGAGGTCCATCTCGCCGAAGCCTACCTGACGCGGTTCGACCTGCCGCTGGGCTCCACGGCGCGGATCGGCCGCTTCAAGCCCAAGGCCGGAAAAGCGCTCCTCTACCACCGCGACGTCATTGAGACCGTCGACTACCCGCTGGTCGTCCAGCGGTACTTCGGGGCGGACGGGCTGAACAAGACCGGCGTGGACCTGACCGCGCCGCTCGACCTTCCGCTCGATTCCGCGCATGAGGTCGCCTTTGGCGTCCTCGAGGGCGGTAACGGCGAAGGGGGGACCGCGTTCGGCGACACCCGTCGGAGGCCGACGCTGTATGGGCATCTCCGGAATTTTTGGGACGTGTCCGAGACGTCCAATCTCGAGATCGGAGTCACTCA
>Ga0209573_1005040_pt1 | contig 12309 bp, 11 predicted proteins | sample TNRBio252014_DNA_FD_185870 | JGI IMG/M metagenome (GOLD analysis project Ga0209573, IMG submission 185870) | Wastewater treatment Type I Accumulibacter community from EBPR Bioreactor in Madison, WI, USA - TNR Reactor_6/25/2014_ DNA (SPAdes)... | ecosystem: Engineered > Bioreactor > EBPR >...
GTGCGGGCGGCGCGCGTGCCGTCGACGCGGTGCACGCTGTCGTCGCCCGGGTCATGCAGGCCCATGCCCTTGCCGTTGTCGTTGAGCACCACGGCGCAGCGCCGCTTCAGGCCCCACTCGCCGGCGCTGCCGACGGCGCCGTAGACCCCGCGTGACCCCGAGGACGGCCCGGCGACGATGCAGGGTGCCGCCGGGTCGAAGTTCGAGGGCACCTGCACGGCGATGACGACGCGCTTGCGGCCGCTGCCGTCGTCCAGCGTCGCCACGTACTCGCGACCGGGAATCAGCCCTTCGCCTCTGGCGTCGTTGCCGGCACTGTCGAGGTTCGGACCGTACAGCCGGCCGTAGCCGCCGTTGGCCGAGGGGTCGAGGATGGCGCGGTAGTTCGAGTGGATCGCGTTGCGCCGCAGTTCGGCCGCCGTCGGGTTGGCCGGGTCGGCGTAGACGGGCGCGGCGCCCGCGCCCAGGCCGGTGCGGCCCAGCCCGCCGGTCAACAGGTCCTGCGTGGCCGCCGTGGCGCCCGGCACGCCGGCGGCCACCGCGGCGGCGGGGTAGTCGGTCACGCTGTGCGTCGCCAGGCCTGCCGGCAGCGTGTTGAGCACGATCTGCTCGTCGTCGCTGCCACTGCTGCAGGCGCCCAGCGCCGCCGCCGCGACGGCCAGGGCCGCCGCGCGGGCCACCGGGTGGCGTGGAGTCATCAGGGTCGGCACGGTCTTCATCGGGGTTCTCCTTTCAGGGGTCGAGGTTCGGTCATGCGGGCGCTCTGCCACGAGGGTGGCCACCCGGGTGAAGGGTCGGCCGCGGCGTGGCGCGCAGGGCGTTCGGTCAGGGTGGGAGGTGCCGCGCCTCCCACTCGCGCAGCGTCGTCTTCAGCACCTTGCCGTAGTGGTTCTTGGGCAGTTCGGCGACAAGGCGGTAGTGCCTGGGGCGTTTGAAGCGCGCGATCGACTGCAGGCAGTGGGCGTCGAGCGCCGCGCTGTCCAGTGCCCCGCCGCCGGTGTCCGCGGCACCACCTTCACGGGCCACGACATAGGCGACCACGACTTCGCCCCATTCGGGGTCGGCGCGGCCGATGACGGCCACCTCGGCCACCTGCGGGTGCGTCAGCAGCGCTTCCTCGACCTCGCGCGGGTAGATGTTGCTGCCGCCGCTGACGACCAGGTCCTTGCTGCGGTCCAGCAGCGTCAGGAAGCCCTCGGCATCCAGCCGGCCGACGTCACCGGTGTGCAGCCAGCCGTCGCGGACCGCTGCCGCGGTCGCCTGGGCATCGTCCCAGTAGCCGTTCATCACGACTTCGCCGCGCACGCAGACCTCCCCCGGCTCGCCCAGCGGCCGCTCCTGGTTGCCGGCATCGCGTATCGACAGCTCCAGCATCGACTGCGCCACACCCACCGAGGCCAGGCGCTCGCGCCAGCGAGGGTGGCCGCGGTCGTCGATCAGCGCGCGGCCGAGCACGGTGATGGTCATCGGGCTCTCGCCCTGGCCGTAGATCTGCGCAAAGTGCGGCCCGACGACCTCGAGCGCTTCCTCGATGTCGGCCAGGTACATCGGCCCGCCGCCGTAGACGATGGTGGCCAGGCCCTCGGGCCGCCGGCCGCGCCGCCGCGCGGCCTCGACCACTCGCCGCACCATGGTCGGGGCGGCAAAGAACGAGGCATGGCGCCAGTGCGCCGCCAGGTCCAGGCACTCGTCGCCGTCGAAGCCGCCCGACAGCGGCACCACGTTGAGGCCGCCCTGCAGTACATAGGGCAGGTGATACAGGCCGCCGCCATGCGACAGTGGCGCCGGGTGCAGCATCACGTCCCCGGGCTGCACGGCTTGCACGCTGGCCAGGTAAGCCAGCGTCGACCAGCGCAGTTGCCGCGCCGCCAGCACCACGCCCTTGGGGCGGCCGGTGGTGCCGCTGGTGTAGAACAGCCAGGCCGGGTCGGACTCGCCACGCGTCACGGGGCCGGACAGGGGCGGGGCCGCAGTCGGCCACAGCGCCGGCGGGGCGGTGGCGGTCGCGTCCTGCAGGCCAGCCTCGGCGAGCGCCGCCCGCAGGGCGTCCAGGCGTTCAGGCTCGGTGACGACCAGCCGCGCGCCGCAGTGGCCGACGATCCATGCCGTCTCGCGTGCATGCAGCTTGGCGTTGACCGGCACCAGCACCAGGCCGGCCCACCAAGCCCCCCACATCAGCGGCAGGACCTGCGGCGCATTGCCCAGGAACAGCACGACGCGGTCGCCCGGCTGCAGGCCGCGGGCCGCGAACTCGCCGGCCAGCGCCGCCGCCTGGCGGGCGAACTCGGCATAGCTCGCCCACGGCTGGTCCCCCAGGGCAATGGCGGTGCGCTGCGGGAACAGGCGGGCGCTGCGTTGCAGCCACAGCGCGAGGTTCATGACTTCGCTCCTCGATGCGGTCGGCCATGCCATAGAGTAGATCCATGGCCCGCCGAGACGCCAGTCGTAGAACTACGCCGGAACAATCCCGCCCTGCGGTCGCGCCCACGATGCCGGCGTCCGCATTGCCGTCATCGCTGCTGCAGCCGCAGGCGGCCGCCGAGCTGAGCCCTCTCGGCCTGATGCTGTCGAGCCGGCGCTGCATCCTGTGGTGCAACCGGCGCTTCGCCGACCTGTTCGGCTATGCGCGCGAGGAACTGATCGGCCAGTCGCTGGCCATGCTCTACCCCAGCGACCTCGAGTACCGGCGCATCGGCGACCGCGGCCTGCGCGTCATGCAGGAGACGGCCCGGTACCAGGACGAACGCCTGATGAAGCGGCGCGACGGCCTGGTGCAATGGTTTCGTGTGCACGGCCGCGCCGAAGACCGTGCCGACCCCTTCCTGCTGGCCTCCTGGGTGTTCGAACCGCTGGCCGCCGGCGTCGATGTCGACCGGCTGACCCCGCGCGAGCGCGAGGTGCTGGCCGGCATGGCGCGCGGGCTGACCGCCAAGTTGTGCGGCAAGGAGCTGGGCATCAGCCCGCGCACCGTCGAAAAGCTGCGCGCCCGGCTGCGCGAGCGCTTCGGCGCCCACAACGCCGCCGAGCTGATGAGCCGCGTCGGCGGGCTGCCGCAATGAGCCCGGCGCGGCGCCGAAGCTGCTCGCTGGCCATGCTGCTGCTGTCGCTGGCGGTTGGCGCCGCGGCCGGCCGCGAACTGCCCGCGGGCTGCGACCTGGACTTCCGGGTCAGGGCTCTGCCTTCGGCCCCGTCGCCGGCCCTCGAGCTCGAGCTGAAGTTCGACGCCGCAGGCCGCCGTGAGAGCGTGATCCGCGTCGTGCCGGACTGGGCCGGGGTCGACGACTACGCACGAAGCCATGTCGACTGGCAGGCGCTGGGTGCCGGCCAGAGCGTGCAACCGTTGGCGCAGCCGTTCCGCTGGCGGGTGCAGCACGAGCCAGATGCGATCGTGCACCTGCGCTGGCGTGTGCGCAGCGCGCTCGCCGACCCGGAGCAGGCCCTGGTGCAGCCGCAAACCACGCTGTATCGCACCCAGGTCGGCGCGCGCGGCTTCCAGTTCTTCGGCCATGGCGTGCTGCCTTCGGTCGAGCACTGGGGCGACGACCGCCCGGCCCGGCTTTGCCTGACCGTAGAGGCCTTCGATGCCCACAGCCCGGTGTTCGGCACGCCCGGCCTGTCGGCCGCAGGCCAGCCCTTGCACTGGCGGCTGACCGGCTCCCATGCCCGCCTGCGCCATGCCTTCTACGGCAGCGGGCCGATGTGGCGCCTTCACGAGCGCACGTTGCGCCGCGGCAGCCTGGCGCTAGCGCTGCGCGGCCACTTCCCGCAGATGGACGACGAGGCCTTTGTCGACGCCACGGCCCGGCTGGTGGCCATGCAGCGCGACTTCTGGGGCGAATCGCAGGACGCGCACCAGTGGGTGGTGCTGACACCCAACCACAGCCCGCAGCCCAACAGTGGCGGCACCCTGGTCGACCGCGTGGCGGTGCTGCACGCACCGCTGGGCTTCAGCGCCACGGATCCGGCGTTCGAGTTCCTGGTGGCGCATGAGAACCTGCATCAATGGTTCCCGCAGCGCTTCGGGACGCATGGCGCCGGCCAGCGGGGCGAGTCGGACGACGGCGGTCCGGTTCGCGACGTGCCGCACTACTGGTTCTCGGAGGGCTTCACCGACCACTACACCTACAGGCTGCTGCTGGCCAGCGGCCTGTGGGACCTGGACCGCTACGCCGAGCAGCTGACGCGGCGTGCACGCGCCTATCTGGGTTCGCCCGCGCGGCAGATGAAGGCGTCGGACATCGCGCCACGCTTCTTCAGCGACCGCGAAGCCGGGTCGCAGCTGTACCGCCGCGGTGAACTGCTGGCCCTGCGTTGGGACGCCGCGCTGCGCCAGGCGGGGCGCGGCAGCCTGACGACCGTGCTGCAGGGCTTGCGGCTGACCGGCACCGCGTCAGCGCCGGCCGAAGCGGCGTCGGAGCGCGTCATGCGCGCCGTGTCCAGCGCGCTGGCCGGCAGCGGCGTCGACCCTCGCGAAGAGGTCGAGCGCCACGTCATGCAGGGGGCCTTGCTGCCGCTGGACTCGCCCGGCTGGGACCCGGCCATGGGCCCCTGCCTGCAGCGTGTCGAGGAGGAGGTCCCGGTCTGGCAGCTGGGGTTCGACCGCGCCTCCTTCGACAGCCGGGTGCTGCAGGGCGTGGATCCGGCAGGCCCGGCGCATGCCGCAGGCCTGCGCGACGGCATGCGGCTGGAGGGCTTCTCGGTTCACGGCGGCGACACCGGCCGTGACGCCGTGCTGCAGGTGCGCGACGCCGCCAGGCCAGGCACGGCGGGTGCGCTTCGCGAGGTGCGCTATCGGCCGGTCTCGGGTACGCCGCAACGCCTGCCACGCTGGCGGGCCTGGCCCGATGCGGCCGTCGAGGCGGCCTGCCAGGCCTGGATGACCGCCCGCTGAGGCAGCCGCAGGCGGCGCCCGCTGCCGGGGTCAAGGCCGTTCGAAGCGGCCCTGTGCGTGCATCCGACCTCCTCGAGGTCAGAGCGATGCTCGCCCGAGCATCGCGGGGACTTCAGGGTCACACGGGTCGATGCGGCCTAGGGTCGGCGCGTGGCCTGCGCGAGGGCCTGCGCCTGCAGACCCAGCGGGTCGCGTCCGGACGGGTCCTCCCAGTGGCGGTAGTGCGGCAGTGCGCCGAGGCCGCTGTCCAGCGACTCGCCGGCCACGCGGGTGCCCAGCGGTGAGCGGCCGCTCTTGTCCAGCCACTGCGAGTAGTGCGGCAACTCGCCCAGCCCGCTGTCGAGCTTCTGGCCCGCAGGCGCGCCGGACGGCATCTGCGCGGTGGCCGGCAAGGCCAGGACAAGCGCCGCCTGGACAAGGGCGGTGCGGCTGCGGGAGTGGATTCCGGGCATGGGATGGGCTCCTTCGGGGGTGGGCGGCGGGCGCCCCGCGGGCGTGGCGACAGGCGGCCCATCCGCTCTTTCGGCCAGCCAGGTCGTGCGTGCAGCGGTTTGCCGCTGGCCGGCTGCGATGCCGTGACTTCCGGCGCGAAAGCGCCGCAGCCCGGCCGCAACCGTCAGCCGGCGATCAAGGCGTTGCCGGACCCTGCAGCACCAGCTCGATGCGCCGACCCAGCCGTGCCGCCTCGTCGGAGGCGCCGCGGCCGAGGGCCTGCTGCTGCTGCAGGCGCAGCCAGGCCAGCAGCGGCCGGCGCCAGCCCTCGCCCGACGCGGTGTCCACCGCGACCTGCAGCACGGCCGGCGTGGCGCGCCCCTGCCGCAGCCACAGGGCGGCGGCCACCAGCCGCGACAGCGGGTCGGCCGTGCCCAGCAGCGCGGCCAGGTCGGCCTCGGGCGAACTGGCGGGTCCGGCCAGCGCCTGCTGGGCTGCCGGCAGCAGGGCGCGCTGCCCGCCGCGCAGCGTGCCCGCCAGGTGGTCGGCATAGGCCACCTCGGCGGCCGGCGCATCGGCGCGCAGGCGCTCGAACCCGGCGCAGGGTTCGACCACCAGCGCCGCCACGGCGGCGGCGCAGCGCATCAGCTCGGCCCGGGCCATCAGGTCGGTGCGGCCGCTGCGCGCGATCTCGCCGCGCGCGCGGTCGAACTCCAGCGCCGCCACGCGGTCCTGGCCCGAGAGCTGCGCCTCGACCGCCCGCCGCAGCGACGCGTGGGCGCCGAGCTGCCAGTCCGGCGGCGGCGTGCCGGCACAGGCGCACAGCAGCAAGGCCGCAGCGACCAGGGTCGTGACAAGGCGTGCCCTCATGGCAGCTTGATCTCCGCATCCCGCCTCAGCGGCCACAGGCGGTTGACCTCGTGCACCAGTTGCTCGACCTTGCGCAGGCTGGCCTCGACCTCGGCGCGCAGCGTGCCCAGGTCGGTGCTGGCCACGCGCGCATTGCGCGCCAGGCCTTCCGCCTCCTTCAGGACCGCGTCCACGCGCCCCAGGCTGGCGCGCGCCTCGCCCAGCAGCGTCTGCAACTGCCGCACCGCGGCCTGAGAGTCGACCACCAGTCCCTGGTCACCCAGCAGCCGCTGGTCGACACGAGCGAGCGTGCCGTCGGCCCGACCGACCAGCCCGTCCAGGCTGGCCAGCAGGCGGTTCGTCCGCTCCAAAGCCGACACCACCTTGGGGGCTTCGCGGCCCAGCAGCATGTCCAGCGCCCCGCGCTGACCGGCTGCCTGCCCTTCGAGCCGGCCCTCCAGCCGCGAGGCCAGCCGTTGCACGCTCTGCAGGGTGCCGGCCAGCGCGGACTCGGCGCCGGTCATTGCGGTCAGGTTGGCGACCAGGGTGCGCAGCTCGATCATGATGCGCGGGATCTCGGCCGTGGCATCGCCCGACAGCAGGCGCCGCTCGGCCTTGTCGGGCAGCGGCGGGTCGCTCAGGATGCCGCTGTAGGCCTTGATCGCCGTGCCGCCGACCAGGCTGCGGGTCAGCGTGAAGACGCTGGAGCTGCGCAGCCAGCGGGCGTCGCGCGTCGGCACGTCGACCAGGATGCGCGTGCTGCCGTCGTCGGCCAGCTCCAGGCGCTGCACGCGGCCGATCGGGAAGCCGGAGAAGGTCATGTCCATGCCGACCTGCACGCCTTCGGAGTCGTCGGCCACCAGCACCAGGCGCTGCGTCGGCTCGAACACGCCCCGTGCATGCAGAACGAAGCCGACCGAGGCCACCACCAGCACCGCCAGCAGCAGCAGCAGCGCCGAGGCCTTGCGCTCCAGGGCGGACGGCAAGGGGTCGGGGGGTGGCGAGCCGGCGGCCTGCATGGTCAGGCGCACCCCATCACAGGTAGTTGCCGGCCAATGCGGCCAGCTCGATCAGCAGCATGGCCACGAACATGCGCACCACGCCCTGCAGCTCGAGCCCGGTCAAGGCGTCCAGCGACCCCTCGCCGAAACGCCCGTGCAGCGCAGAGCCCAGGGGCACGACCGACACCGCCAGCGCCATGGCCGACACCTTGAGCACGAAGACCACCGACACCGCGGGGCTGAAGACATGGCCCACCATTCGCGTGAAGCGCTCCAGCGCCCAGGGCGACAGCCCATGCGCCATCACGTAGGCCAGCACCAGCGCCACCGCCGACGCCACGGCAGCCATCAGCAGCACGCCGAACAGCCCGGCGAGCGCTCGTGGCGCGATCTCGCCACGCAGCTCGTCGCCGCCGAAGGCATGGTCGCCGCTCAGCCGGCCCTGGTGGCGGGCCATCGCCAGCTCGCCCGCCATCGGCACGGTGACGCGCAGCGCGACCGCGAAGGCCGCCGCCAGCGGGATCAGCTCCAGCACCAGCGCACGCACCACCACCTCTAGCGCCACCTGCGACAGCCCGTAGCTCTGGGCGCTGACCAGCACGATCCGGATCACCACCACGCTGAGCAGCGCCGACAGCAGCGTGAACCAGGCCAGCAGCGGCAGCGACGCCCGCACCACATGCAGCGACAGCACGCGCCGCCAGGGTGCTCGATAGGTCGAGGGCGTCAAGCCCAGCGCCAGCACCAGCGCACCCAGGTGCAGGATGTGCCACGGGGTGCGCAGGCGGCGCCACAGGCGCTGGGCAAACGGGCGTTGGGGCCAGGCCGCAGTCGTCATTGCGGGAATCATAGGCGTGCGGCGGCGCGGCATGGCCGGGCCGCGTGCCCGCTGCCCGCCCTGCGGCGTGGTTGACGGCCCGCGGGCTTGTCGCAATGATGCCGCCGCCGCATGCGCGGGCCATGCCGGCCCGCGGCCGGCGGGACGGAAAGCGCCGCGATGACCTCAGCCGACTTCCAGCCGAACCTGCGATTGCCCGACCCCGCGATCGAGGTGCTCGACGAGCGCTTCCTTTCGCTGCGGCTGCTGTCCGGCACCGTCGAGCGGCTGGCCACCGGCTTTTACTGGGCCGAGGGGCCGGTCTGGTTCGGCGACGGCCGCTACCTGCTTTTCTCCGACATCCCGAACGACCGCATCCTGCGCTGGGACGACTGCTCGGGTCAGCTGGCCGAATTCCGGCGGCCGTCGCACAACGCCAACGGGCTTGCGCGTGACCGCCAGGGCCGACTGCTGGCCTGCGAGCACCGGACGCGTCGTGTCACCCGCACCGAACACGACGGCCGCATCACGGTGCTGGCCGACCACTACCGGGGCAAGCGGCTGAACTCGCCCAACGACATCGTCTGCCAGCGCAACGGCGCGGTCTGGTTCACCGACCCGCCGTTCGGCATCATGGGCTGGTGGGAGGGGGAGCCGGCCGAGCCCGAACTGCCGCACGGGGTCTACCGAATGGACCCCGACGGTGCCGGGCTGGCCATGGTGCTCGACGACCTGGCCGGCCCGAACGGGCTGGCGTTCTCGCCCGACGAGAGCGTGCTCTATGTGGTCGAGAGCCGCGCCAGGCCGCACCGCCTGATCTGGGCCTGGGACGTCGATGGCGAGCGCCTGAGCGGCAAGCGCCTGGTCGTCAGCGCCGAGGGGCCGGGCGCCTTCGACGGCATCGCGGTGGACCAGGCCGGCAACCTGTGGTGCGGGCTGGGCAGCGACGGCTCGGCCGCCGCGCAGCCACAGGCGCTGGACGGCGTGCGCGTCTACGACCCGGACGGCCGCGCGCTGGCCCACATCCACCTGCCCGAGCGCTGCGCCAACCTGTGCTTCGGCGGCCCCCGGCACAACCGGCTCTTCATGGCCGCCAGCCACTCGCTGTACGCGCTGTACGTCAACGCGCGTGGTGCTGCCTGAGCGCGCCGCGGGCATGCGGTCGCGCGCGCCGCGGCAGCGCTAGAACAGCGCGCGCACCAGGGCCAGGCTGAGCGCCGGCACGAACAGCAGCAGCAGCAGCCTCGCGGCATCCCAGGCCAGGAAGGGGAACACGTCGCGATAGGTGTGCGCCATGGGCACGTCACGCGCCAGCTTGTTGACGACGTAGACGTTGAGCCCGACCGGCGGCGCGATCAGCCCGATGCCGACCGTCACCAGCACCAGGATGCCGAGCCAGATCGCCTTCTCCTGCCCCTGCAGCCCCCAGAGATCGAGCCCCATCAGGGCAGGAAACAGCACCGGGATGGTCAGCAGCAGCATCGACAGCTCGTCCATCACGCAGCCCAGCACGACATAGAGCGCAAGCACCGCTGCCACGATGGCCAGCGGGGGAAGCGACAGCTGGCCGACCCAGCCGGCCAGCGCCGCCGGCATGCCGGTCAGCGCCAGCGTGGCGTTCATCATGTCGGCGCCGAGAAAGATCATGAACACCATGGCGCTGGTCTCTGCCGTCGCCGCCAGGCTGGTGCCCACCGTCTGCAGCGTCAGCTCCCGCGACGCCAGGCCCGCCACCAGCGTGCACAGGGCGCCGACCGCGGCCCCTTCGGTGGGCGAGAACAGGCCGGCGTAGATGCCGCCGAAGACGATCGCGAAGACCGCGGCGATCGGCCACACACCCGCCGCCGCCCGCCAGCGCGCGGGCCTGTCGGCCGCCACCACCGCCGGTGCCAGCCCGGGCCGCAGGCGGCAGACCAGCGCCAGCACGAGCAGGTAGCCCGCCATGGCCAGCAGGCCCGGCAGCATGGCCGCCGCAAACAGCTTGGCGATGTTCTGCTCGGTCAGGATGGCGTAGACGACCAGCGGCACCGACGGCGGGATCAGGATCCCCAGCGTGCCTCCTGTGGCCAGCGTGGCGGTCGCCAGGCCACCGGCATAACCATGCCGCTTCATCTCGGGGTAGGCCACCTGGGTGATGGTGGCCGAGGTGGCGACCGAGCTGCCGCACACCGCGCCGAAGGCGCCGGCCGACAGCAGGCTGGCCATGCCCAGGCCTCCGCGCACATGGCCCATCCAGGCGGCCGCAGCCTGGAACAGGCGCCTGGACAGCCCGCCCTGGGTGGCGAACTGCCCCATCAGCAGGAACAGCGGGATCACCGACAGGTCGTAGACCGTCAGCCGCGCCACCGCACTGCCCTTGAGCAGGTTGAGCAGCGAGTCAGCGCCGGACATCACGAGGTAGCCGACGGCGCCGGGGATGAACATGGCGGCGGCGATGGGGATGCGCAGGGCCATCAAGGCCAGCATGCCGGCGAACATCGCCAGGCCGACGGCGGTGGGATTCGACATCCCTGGTTCAGGGCGAGGGTGGCGAGGCGCCGGCGCCGGCGGGCGGCTCCGGCGGGGCGGCCGCGGCCGGCGGCGGCACTGCAGGCCCGCGCTCAAAGACCTGCACCAGGGCCACACAGGCGGTCAGCGCGAGGCCGGGTGCCAGCGAGGCGTAGGTCCACCACATCGGCAGCTCGAGGTTCATCGAGGTTTCCTGCGCCTGCCGCGTGGCCCATGCCCCTTCGGCGCTGCGCCAGGCCAGCAGCATGCACATCAGTGCCAGCAGCAGCGCGCCCGCGCTGTCGAGCAGGCGCTGCATGCGCGCGTCGACGCGGGAGGTGAAGAAGTCGACCACGATGTTGCCGCGCTGCGCCTGGCACCAGGGCAGGCCCAGCGACAAGGCCAGCCCGATGCCGAACTGCACGAGTTCGACATCGCCCAGGACAGGCCGGTCGAAGGCCGCGCGGCCGACGACGCTGGCCACCACCATGGCCGCCACCAGCAGTGCGATCGACGAGCCGGCGACCGCGCAGGCCAGGGCAAGCCGCCGCAAGCCCGCGCTCAGGGCCGGCATGCGGTCCGCCGGGTCACTTGCGGTGCCGGGTCAGCAGCTCGCGGGCGTCCTGCAGCATCTGCCGGCCGGGCAGGCCACGCTTGTCCATGTCGGCCACCCACTCGTCGACGATGCCGGCGCTGACGGCGATCCAGCGGTCCGTCTCGGCCGGACTGAGCGTGAAGATGGTGTTGCCGCGGTCGGCAGCCGCCTTGCGCCCCGCCGCCTGGCTTTCGTCCCAGATGCGGCCGATCTGGCGCGACAGCGCCGCACCGCTGTTCTGGTCGATCACCTTCTTCAGCTCGGCCGGCAGGCTGTCGTAACGGGCCTGGTTCATGGCGAACACGAAGCCGGCCGAATACAGCGCCGGCCGGCCCGGATCGGTCTGCGTATGGAACCTGGTCATCTCGTGCAGCTTGAAGGCCGGAATCACTTCCCAGGGCAGGGCGAAGCCGTCGATCGTGCCCTTGCCGATGGCGTCTGCGACCCCGGTCACCGGCATGCCGACCGGCGTCGCACCCAGCCTGGCCATCAGCTTGTTGGTCTGCCGCGTGGGCGCACGCAGCTTCAGGCCCTTGAAGTCCTCGAGCGACTTCACCGGCTTGCTGGCGGTGTGCACATAGCCTTCGTCGTGCACCCAGGTGGCCAGGATACGGGTGCCCGGGAACTCCTTGAGCGCGTGCTTCTGCAGGTACTCCCAGGCGGCGGCGGCCGCGACCTCGGCGCTGTTGGTCATGAACGGCAGCTCGAAGACCTCCATCGCCGGGAAACGGCCCGCGGTATAGCCCGGCAGCGTGATCGTCAGGTCGTCGACGCCGTCCTTCACGCGGTCCACCAGCTGCGGTGGCGTGCCGCCGCCGCTCATCGCCGGCAGCAGCTGGCAGGCCAGGCGGCCGCCGCTCTCGGCCTTGATCTTGTCGCACCAGGGGCCGATGACGCGCTGCGGCGCCATCGCCTGCGGCGGCCAGATGTGGTGGAACTTCAGCAGCTGCTCCTGCGCGAGCGCAGGCAGGCTGGCGGCCGCCAGCCAGGCGGCGACGCAGGGGGCAAGAATCCTGGGCATGGAAAGGCTCCTGTCGGGCAATGGAAGGACGGTCGGCGGCTCAGAGCTTGTGAAGATATGAATCGTGCCCGCGCCGGGGTACCCAAGGGCCGTGGGCTAGGCGCGGCGCGCAGCCCGTGTCGGTGACACGGGCCAGCGGCGCTACGACGCCCACGGCCCTTGGGTACCCCGGCCCTATGGGTAGGGCCCCAGAAAGGGCCCACTCGTCGTTGCGAA
>Ga0209573_1005042_pt1 | contig 12308 bp, 11 predicted proteins | sample TNRBio252014_DNA_FD_185870 | JGI IMG/M metagenome (GOLD analysis project Ga0209573, IMG submission 185870) | Wastewater treatment Type I Accumulibacter community from EBPR Bioreactor in Madison, WI, USA - TNR Reactor_6/25/2014_ DNA (SPAdes)... | ecosystem: Engineered > Bioreactor > EBPR >...
CTTTGTCATGAGCTGGTTGGTCGTTTCTTTTTTGTGCAATATCAAAGATACGCTTTCCAGCTCTTCTTTTCTTTAGACCGTAGGAGCTAACCACTAGGATTCATGCAACAACGCCTATTGAATCACACAATAGATTATTATCGCTATTTCGATGCAACTAAGCAGGCTGAATTTTTATACGATTGTGTCATAGATACCATCCAAAATATTATACCTGATGAAGTATCTTACTTAACCAAATACGATGAATTTAAGCGATACGTAGAAGGTGATTTTGAAATGCCCGACCAGTTAGTCGCTTTATTGGTCCGATTTTTAGAAACAAATGGCGGTCAGCTATCAAAACGGGCTAAGGAAAAAGAATTCATGGATTTAAAAGAAAGTGAAATTGAAAAAATTGAAGCGCGCTATCAGGAAATATTCTTGTAACATGCCTTGCAGGGTACTTGCTTTTATCGGCTGACACGAGTATTTTGCAATGTTTAGGACTCCGTTTACTAAACTTCCAAACGTAAAAACGTAAAACCCACACCATGCTCAAACGAAGTTTAAAAATCACCGGAATTACTTTAGGCACATTCATTGGCCTTATTTTGCTGTACCTGGGCACCGCTTTCTGCTTGTCGAGGATTACCGTAAACGATGATGCCGTCGCCAACAATGACGTAACCATCTACATTTTATCCAACGGGGTGCATACCGATATTGTGCTTCCAATCAGGACGGATTTAATAGACTGGAGCCGGTTGGTGAAATTTGAACATACCGAAGGCAAAGACTCCACCGCGCAGTTTATAGCATTTGGCTGGGGCGACAAAGGGTTTTATTTAGAAACGCCGACCTGGGCAGAATTGAAATTCAGCGTTGCGGTCAAAGCGGCTTTTGCCCTGAGCACCTCAGCGGTTCATGCGACGTTTTACAAAGACATGAAGGAGTCCGAAACCTGCAAAAGCATCAGTATCAGCCTGTCCGAGTACCAACAACTGATTGATTTCATCTCCTCCAGTTTTCAAAAAACGGCAACCGGCGAATTGTTTCACATCCAAACCACTGCTAACTACGGGCAGCATGACGCCTTTTATGAAGCCGTTGGCAGTTACAGTTTGTTCCACACCTGCAATACCTGGGCCAATAATGCATTAAAGGCCTGCGGGCAAAAAGCGAGCTTGTGGACGCCGTTTGACACCGGGATTTTTTATCATTACGAGTGATTATAAACAAACAAACAAGCAAAATGAAAAACATCATCCTCCTGCTCCTGGTCTCCTTGAGCTTAAACTGTACCGCCCAGCAAATCATTAAATTCAATTTGGATTTTGAAATCAATGTGCCGGGCAAATCGCTTCCCGAGGGCTGGATTAAATGGGGCCGCTATAGAATGGGCGGGGACACAACAATTACACATTCCGGGAAATGCGCTGCTATGATCACTTCCGATGGGGAGAGTAGCGAATTCGGAAGCATGGCTTATTTAATTCCGGCCAATTACGAAGGCAGCTTCATCCAGTTGGAAGGGTTTATGAAAACGGAAGAGGTGAAAAATGGGTTTGCAGGCTTGCTGCTGCGCGTTGACGGCGAGGGGACGACCCTGGCTTTTGACAACATGGAAAGTCAAGATGTCAAGGGAACGCAAGATTGGAGAAAATACACCATCAGCCTTCCTTTTCCGGAAGGCGCTGAGCAAATTTATGTGGCAGGTATTCTGGTCGGGAAAGGGAAAGCCTGGTTCGATGATTTTGTCCTGACCATTGATGGAAAAAACGTGCAAACCCTTGAAGAAAAAGCGAAAGCGAGTTTCAAAGCCAATTTGGACAAAGAATTTGATACAGGATCCGGGGTGAAATTTCCGGAGCTTACCGGGGAATTGATCGCCAACCTGGAATTATTGGGCAGAATCTGGGGCTTTTTGAAGTACCACCACCCGGAAGTCGGCAAAGGGAATTACAACTGGGATTACGAACTTTTCCGGATACTGCCGGAATATTTGGAAGCTCCTGACGCTTCAAAACGAGACCAGATTTTGTTGAATTGGATAGCGCGATACGGGCAAATTGTGCCGTGTGAAAAATGTAAAAAAACAGCGAGGGATGCCTTCCTGAAACCAGATTTATCCTGGATAAAGAACAGCGGGATGATTTTAACTTTGGTGACAAAGCTCAACGAAATTTACCAAAACCGGCATCAGGGCAAACATTTTTACATCCGCATGGCGCCGAATGTAGGCAATCCGGAGTTTTTGAACGAAAATGCCTATGCCAACATGCCTTATCCCGACGAAGGATTCCGGTTGCTGGCGCTTTATAAATACTGGAATATGATTCAGTACTTTTTTCCGTATAAACATTTGATGGATAAAGATTGGAACGATGGACTGAAGGAGTACATCCCCAAATTCATGGAGGCCAAAGACGAGTTGGAATACGAACTGGCTGCCGTGCAACTCATCGGCGACATCAAGGACACCCACGCTAATTTATGGGGCGGCAATGATAAGATACAAGAAGCGAGGGGGAGTTTTTATCCACCTTTTCATGTTCAATTTATTGAGAATAAATTAGTTGTAACAGACTACTACAACCCGGAATTAGCAGCGGTTGCCGAACTGAAGCTTGGAGACGCAGTTACCCACATCAACGGAAAAACGACGGAAAGCATCGTGAACAGCCTCAGGGAATATTATCCTGCCTCCAATGATGCGGCCAAAATGAGAGACATTTCTACCGACCTGTTGCGCTCAAATAACCGGCAAATCAGCATCGAATATGTTTCTGACGGGCAAAAAAAGCAAAAGGATTTAATGCTTTACCCACAGGATAGCCTCAATATGTACAGGTGGTACAGAAGAGATAATGAACTGTGTTATAAACTTTTGGATGGAAATATTGGCTACGTAACTTTAAAATCCATCAAAGAAAAAGACATTGCCGACATCAAAGAAGCTTTCAAAAATACCAAAGGCATCATCATTGACATCCGCAACTATCCCTCCACATTTGTTCCTTTTTCGTTGGGCTCTTTTTTCCTTTCCTCTTCAACGCCATTCGTGAAATTTACAAACGGGAACATAGATAACCCAGGCGAGTTCACTTTTACAGATCCAATTGAAATTCCAAAATCCAAGGAGTCCTTTCGGGGAAAATTAGTCGTCATTGTCAACGAGCTTTCTCAAAGCCAGGCAGAATACACCGCGATGGCCTTCAGGGCCGGTGACAACACCACCATCATTGGGAGCACGACTGCGGGCGCAGACGGGAATGTTTCTGCCATATTGCTGCCCGGCGGCCTGAGAACCATGATTTCGGGAATCGGTGTTTATTACCCGGATGGGAAAGAAACCCAGCGGCTTGGGATTGTGCCGGATTTGGTCGTGCAACCAACAATAGAAGGCATCAAAAATGGGAAGGATGAATTGCTGGAAAAAGCGATTGAGCTGATCAAGAAATGAAACGGTGGTTTTTATTGGCTGGAACGGAACCCTTGATATAAAGAGGTTTTGTACCTTGCGCCCTGTAAGAGCTTGTTGGGGTTTTCCTCAACAAGCTCTAAAAAAAGAGCACAATGACCATCATTCAATCCATCATCATTGCCATCATTGAGGGCTTAACAGAATTCCTTCCCATTTCTTCTACGGGCCACATGATCCTGGCTTCCACCATCATGAAAATTCAGGATGATGCATTTGTAAAAACCTTCGAAATTTCGATACAGTTGGGCGCAATTCTGGCGATTGTACTGATGTATGCAAAACGGTTTTTACAAGGAATTTCCATCTATTTAAAATTGGGATTTGCTTTTTTGCCAACAGCAATTATTGGATTCCTCGCGTATGATTTCATTAAAACCTATTTGTTTAATTCAACCATTGTTTCGATTTCGCTGATCGTTGGCGGGATCATTCTGATTTTGATTGACAAAAAGGTGGTCGAACAAAAAAGCAGCACCATTGACCTGGAAGACATTTCTTACAAAAGGGCTTTTTCCATCGGCCTCATCCAGTGCTTTTCCATGATCCCCGGCGTTTCGAGGGCTGCCGCAACCATTATTGGAGGGGTTTTCAACGGATTGGATAAAAAACAAGCCACGGAGTTTTCCTTTTTGCTCGCCGTTCCAACCATGTTTGCAGCAACCGGATATGACTTATTGAAAACATCCATCAGTTTCACAAATCACGAACTATTTTTATTGGGATTAGGACTGGTTATCGCTTTTATCACGGCATGGATTGCGGTGAAAATATTTTTAAAGATTGTTGAAAATTATGGATTCAAGCATTTTGGATATTACCGGATTGTTATTGGAATCTTATTTTTAATCTTGATAAAATAAGAGCTTGTTCGGGACTTCCTGAACAAGCTCTATGTGTTGACGTTCATTAAAAATCCCTACACATCCACGTTCGCATACCGGGCATTTGCCTCGATAAACGCGCGGCGTGGCGGCACTTCGTCGCCCATGAGCATGGTGAAGATGCGGTCGGCTTCCAGCGCGTCGTCCACGGTCACCAATTGCAGGATGCGCTGCTCCGGGTTCATGGTCGTTTCCCAAAGTTGTTCGGCATTCATCTCTCCCAAACCCTTGTAGCGCTGTACATGCACGCTGTCTTCTTTACCGCCCGCATATTGCTCAATGAGTGCAGCGCGCTCCTGTTCGTTCCAGGCGTAGGCCGAGTTTTTGCCTTTGCGCACCTGATAAAGTGGCGGCGCGGCGATGTAGACGTGCCCTTTTTCCACCAAAGGCCGCATGTAGCGGAAGAAAAAAGTCAGGATCAGCGTCGTGATGTGGCTGCCGTCAACGTCGGCGTCGCACATGATGACGATCTTGTGGTAGCGCAGCTTCAGAATGTTCAGGATACGCTCACCGTCTTCACCTTCTTCAATGGTGACGCCCAGCGCCGTAAAGATATTTTTGATTTCTTCGTTTTCGTAAATCTTGTGCTCCATCGCTTTCTCCACGTTGAGGATTTTACCCCTCAATGGCAGAATGGCCTGGATGTTCCGGTCGCGGCCCTGCTTGGCGGTTCCGCCGGCAGAATCCCCCTCAACGAGGAACAGTTCGCTGTCTTCCGGCGAGCGCGAGGCGCAGTCGGCCAATTTGCCCGGCAGACCGCCACCGGCAAGTACGCCTTTGCGCTGCACCATTTCGCGGGCTTTGCGCGCAGCGTGGCGGGCTGTGGCGGCTAAGATCACTTTTTCAATGATCTTGCGCGATTCGTTGGGGTTTTCTTCCAGGAAGTGCTCCAGCGCTTCGCCAAGACAACGCGACACGATGCCGGTCACCTCGGTATTGCCCAATTCGCCTTTGGTTTGACCCTTGAACTGGGGTTCCGGTACTTTAACGGACACGACTGCTGTGAGGCCCTCGCGGAAGTCTTCCCCGGAAATTTTAAATTTCAGCTTTTTGAAAAAGCCGTTGTTTTCACCGTAGTTGGTGAAGACCCGGCTGAGTGCCATGCGAAAACCGCGCACGTGCGAACCGCCTTCGCGGGTATTGATGTTGTTGACGAAAGAGTACACCATTTCAGTGAACGAGTCGTTGTACTGCAGCGCCACTTCCACTTCCACGCCGTCTTCTTTGCCGATCACATAAATCGGTTTATCCGTCAGGCGGTGTTTGGCATTGTCTAAATACAAAACGAACTCCTGAAGGCCGCCTTCGGAGTGGAAGGTTTCCGTGCGGAATGTACCGTCTTCCATTTTTTCACGCTCGTCGGTCAGCGTCAGCGTGAGTCCTTTGTTCAGGAAAGACAATTCCCGGATGCGCTGGGCAAGGATGTCATATTTATAAACGACCTCTTCGAAAATCCCCTTATCCGGCCGAAACGTCATGATTGTGCCAGTTTTATCGGACGGGCCGATGTTTCTGACTTCGTTCAGCGGTTTGCCTGCGGAGTATTCCTGTTCGAAAACACTGCCTTCGCGGTGGATTTCGGCGCGGAGGTATTCCGAAAGGGCATTCACGCAGGAGACGCCCACCCCGTGCAGACCACCGGACACTTTGTAAGTGTCTTTATCAAACTTTCCACCGGCGTGCAAAACCGTCAGAACGACTTCGAGCGCCGACTTTTGCAGCTTATCGTGCAGGCCAACCGGGATGCCCCTTCCGTTATCCCGTACGGTGATGGAATTATCGGTGTGAATGACCGTTTCGATCCGGTTGCAATACCCGGCTAAGTGTTCGTCAATGGAGTTGTCAATGACTTCCCAAACCAAATGGTGCAAGCCCTTCGCATCGGTACTGCCGATGTACATGCCCGGGCGCTTGCGCACGGCTTCCAAACCTTCAAGTGCCTGAATATTATTGGCATTATAGTCGCCAGTCTGTGCGCGGAGTTCCTCTATTTCTTTTGTGATTTCCATGGTGCAAAGGTACGAAACAGTTTCGTAACTACATCGCTTAGATGAAGAGAAGATAGCAGAACAAACCGGGCGCCTTTCAAACATATTTGGTAAAGGGAATCTGGAATTTTGTAATTTTCGAGATCAAATTTTATGCGGCTTTTTCAAATACAGTTAATTTAAAATACTCTTTTGAATATGAGATGTTTATCTACTTTGCTCCTGATTGTTGCTGCTTTTGTGTCGGCGCTTCCTGCTCAACCCACGAACCAGGTTAAGATCTCCTTTGAATGCAAAGCGGGAAGCGAGTTTATGGCCATTGGTCACACTGTTTTTCCGATCTGGAACAGCAAAAACGTAAAAATCACCCGCGCCGAATTTTACATTTCCGAAATTGAATTGCACCATTCCGGCAATACTTCAACGCCCCTCGCCGACCAATACCTGCTGGTAGATGCCAGTGATCCATTGGTGGAATTTGATCTGGGCGACTGGCCTGTGGATGCCATACAAGGCGTGACGCTGCACCTTGGTGTGCCGTCAAGCGTTAACCATCTTGACCCCACCACCTACCCTGCCGACCATCCGCTCGCGCCACAGAATCCAACCATGCATTGGGGCTGGGCGGCGGGCTATCGCTTCATGTGCATCGAAGGCAAAGTGGATAATAACACCGATGGTGTGCCCGAAAGCACTTTTGAGTACCACAACTTAGGCGATGCTCTCTATAAAACGGTCGAACTGACGGGTATGGCAGAAGCAGAAAATGGCCTATTGCACCTGCATTTCACATTAGACTACGCTAAGTTGTTTAACAATATGCCCATGACGGGCAACCTCCTTCAACACGGAAGTAATGGCGCAAACAACGGGATGATGGAAAATGGCGCCACACAAGGTTTCATCACCATGCCTGCTGTATCACCGAACCAGGAAGTCACCATCAATTCGCGCAATATATCAGCCTCGCCGAATCCGTTTTCAAGCGAAACCCTGATTCGCTACGAGCTTCCGGCTTCGGATGCGTTAACTTTAGTCGTGACCAATTTATTAGGCCAGGCGGTACACACCCAAAACGGCCTGCCGGCCACGGGTACAGTACACTTTGAAAAAGGAAATTTGCCGTCCGGGGTTTATCATTATGCCTTTTTTGAAAACAAGGAACTACTGGCACGTAAAAACTTTATAATCAGCGAATAAACAATGAATCAGGCTTTACGACAGATTCGCCCGGGCTTTACCCTTCATAGCTGTAAAATGGAGTGGTGGCTGCTGGCCGTAAGCGCCTTGTTTCTGTTTTTTTCTTGCCGGAAAGAGCAAACGCCCTTCATCCAGCCTGTATATGCGCTGCATGTTCCGGAAGGTTTTCCATATCCGCCGGAGATTCCGGCAGACAATGCATTGACCACAGACCGAATTGCTTTGGGCAAACGGCTGTTTTACGACCCGGTTTTGTCGAAAGACAGCACGCGCTCCTGCGCATCGTGCCACCACCCTCAGTTCGCTTTTTCTGACACGACTGCGGTGAGCATAGGCGTTGAAAACCGGCTTGGTACGCGCAATTCCCCTTCGCTGGCAAACGTAGCCTATCAAAAAAAACTACTCCGGGAGGGCGGCGTGCCGACTTTGGAAATGCAGATTCTTGTCCCTATTCAAGAGCACAATGAGTTTGATTTTAATATTTTGCTGGTCGCAGAACGGCTCAACCGGATGCCGGAATACGTCGCCATGGCTGAAGCTGCCTACGACCGGGCGCCGGATCCTTTTGTCATCACACGGGCGATTGCAGCTTTCCAGCGAACCCTGCTGAGCGGGAATTCCCCTTACGACCAATGGTTTTTTCAGGGGGTCATTACGGCGGTTCCGGAACCCGCTAAGCGCGGCTACGCCCTGTTCCAAAGCGAAAGATTGGCTTGCGGGAAATGCCATGAAGGCTTTTTATTCACCAATCAAACTTTTGAAAACAACGGACTTTACGAAGTCTACCCCGACAGCGGGCGCATTCGGTTCACAGGGTTGGAACCGGATCGGGCTTTATTTAAAGTGCCCAGCCTTCGCAACGTAGCCTTGACCGCGCCTTATATGCACGACGGCAGTGTACCAACCTTAGCAGCCGTAATTGATCATTACCAGACCGGCGGAAAACCGCACCCGAACAAAAGTGAATTGCTGCGACCATTCATGTTGACGATGCAGGAACGGGCAGATTTGCTGGCGTTTTTGAGCAGTTTGACCGATCAGGGTTTTATCAGCAACCCTGCTTACAGGAATTAATTAGATAATTAGATTTTTATGAAAAACCCAGCTTTCTACCTCCTCTTTGCAATTGCCTGCATCTTCATCGCCTGCGACCCGGATGACCCGATTGAAACGCCGGCAACCTATGACCCAACGCCTTACGATTTAAAAATTGGCGATTTTCCGACGCCGGATTTGCCTGCCGATAACACCTTAACCATTGCGGGCGTGCAACTGGGCCGTATGCTTTTTTATGAGCCGCTGCTTTCAAAAGACGGTTCACAGGCCTGCGCCGATTGCCATAAACAGCAAGATGCTTTTTCAGACATCCGCAGGTTTAGCATAGGCGTGGAAGAATTGCCCGGAAAGCGACAAGCCATGCCGGTGATGAACTTAGCCTGGCACCAGAATGGCCTGTTTTGGGACGGGCGTTCCCCAAAAGTGCGGGATCAGGCACTGAGGCCGATTCAGGATCCGCTCGAAATGAACGAAACCTTGTTTAATGCCGTAGCAAAATTATCGGCGGAGAAAAAATACACAGATCAGTTTATCCGGGCATTTGGCGATGCCACGGTGACGCCGGAACGCATGGGGCTGGCGATGGAGCAGTTCATGCTGACGATGGTGTCAAATAATTCAAAATACGATCAGTACCTGCGCGGAACCACAACCTTATCGGCTGCTGAAGAGCGCGGCCGGGTGCTGTTTTTTAGCGAATTTGACCCAGTGGGTAGCGGGCGGGGCGCAGAATGTTTCCATTGTCACGCGGGACACAATTTCACAAACGACGAATTCATGAACAACGGCCTCGATACCGACGCTTCGATGACCGACGAGGGCCGCCAAAAAGTGACCAACAACCCGGGCGATCGCGGAAAATTCAAAACACCTTCGCTGCGCAACATCGCGCTGACCCCGCCTTACATGCACGACGGGCGCTTTGCTACATTGGAGGAAGTGCTCGACCACTACAACACCGGGGTAAAAAACTCTTCAACTATTGAGTTTATCCTGCAATACAACCTGCAACCCGGCGGGCTTCAATTGACTGAATTGGAAAAAGCAGATTTGATTGCGTTTTTGGGAACGCTGACGGATACGGATTTTTTGATAAATGCGGCTTTTCAATCGCCGTTTTAGCCTCTATCGCATTGCCATAACGGGCTCGTTCGGATGTTGAGTAATTCTATGTCAGCATGAACCAGTCCCATGTGTTGTCTTTTGATCATTGATTGAAATATATACAATATGTCGGAAGTTTTTCCAAATTTTATATACCATTGAAAACAAGCTCTATGATCCAGAGGTTTTCCAGATAGTCACTAATATTGTTGTATGACGCTATTCATCAAAAATATGGTTTGCATGCGCTGCATCCGGAGCGTTGGCCGCTTAGCGGCAGAAGCGGGTTTAGAGGTACAGCAAATTCAATTAGGCGAAGTGCCCCTGATGGCTGAGGCTACGGATGCGCAATTGGCAGATTTTCGGAAGCGGCTTGAAAACGAAGGATTTGAGCTATTAGACGACCGGAACAAGCGCTTGGTTATGGAGGTTAAAAATCTAATCATCAATGAAATACACCACAATTCGGGCAAAAAAACCGAAACGGTGAATTTCTCCGATTTCCTCGCTAAGGAAACAGGGCATGAATATTCGCAGTTGAGCAAGCTGTTCTCCGCTGTGGAGAGCCTGACCATTGAGAAGTACATCATCGCTCAAAAAGTCGAACGGGTAAAAGAATTGCTGGTGTATGACGAACTGACCTTAAGCGAAATCGCCTGGAAAACCGGCTACAGCAGTTCGCAACACCTGAGCAACCAGTTTCGGCAGGTGACGGGCCTGACGCCAACGCAGTTCAAAGCCGAACACCGTAAACACAGACGAAAACCGCTGGATGAGGTGTGAGCCAAAATCTTGTACACCTCTCCCATAATTATGTACTGCCACACCCCCCTCAAGCCCACATCTTTGCAGTGTTAATTTAATAAAAACGCTGTAAATCATGACACACGAATATTTAGTTTCCGGAATGACCTGCGCAGGCTGCGTTGCTAAAGTCAAAACCCAGCTTGAAAAAATAGCCGGTGTAACGACTGCTGCTGTTGGCTCTGATGGAAAGGTGCTGGTGACTATGAACCGCCACATTGCGACAACCGAATTGCAGGGCGCGCTGCGGGAATTTCCCCAATATCAACTCAGCGAGGCCGTGGTGAAGCCGCCCGTTGTTGCTCAGGCGGAGGAAGGCCTTCAGCGCTCCTTTCTGGAAACGTACAAACCAATTTTACTGGTGTTCGGCTATATCTTCGGCGCAACGTTGCTGGTGGAAGTCGCAGCCGGCGGCTTCGATTGGATGCGCTGGATGCGGCACTTCATGGCCGGGTTTTTCCTCGTTTTTTCATTTTTCAAAATGCTCGATGTTCCGGCTTTTGCCGCTTCTTACAGCAGTTATGATGTGGTGGCGCGGCGTTGGCTGGGCTGGGGATATGCCTACCCATTTGTAGAACTGACGCTGGGTATATTGTTCCTGATCAATTTCAATTCGTTGATTACGAACAGTCTGGCTTTCTTAGTAATGGGCATCAGCACCGTGGGCGTCGTCCAAAGCTTGTTGGCCAAACGACGTTTTCAGTGTGCCTGCCTTGGCGCAGTATTCAACCTGCCAATGAGCAACATCACCTTGTTTGAAGACGTGCTCATGGTAGCGATGTCGGGCGCAATGCTGTTGCTGCATGTGTAAACCACCTTTTTATTTATAAGTATTGCTGTGGGGTGTTTTGCCGTTTTAATAAAAACAAAAACTTCAAACCATGAAAGAAAGCTATGGCACCTTATCGGAAACCATTAATGGCCTGAAAAAAGAAGGCTACACGCTGGATTTTAATATCCGCCAGGAATGCTTAGTCTGTTCCATAACCAATACGGTTTTATCGCCGGATGATTTTGAAATTGATAAGGTTTATCGGTTTGAAGGGATGTCTAACCCGGATGACCAGGCCATCTTGTATGCGATCTCTTCTCCCAAATTTGCCGTAAAAGGGGTTTTGGTGAATGGATACGGCATTTCTGCGGATGACGCAACGGATGCGATGATTGAAAAATTAAAAACACATCACGAACAGTGAAAGAAATGGCAAATCACAAAGGTCACGGTGAAAAACCAAAAGACCATTCGCAGCACAAGGGCGCAAATCACCCTACTCATACCATGCCCGACGGCACAGTTATGCATGGGGCAACGCACGGAGGTGGCCATGCCGGCCACGATCACTCCGCTATGATTGCGGATTTTTTGAGGCGGTTTTGGGTGTCCATGATCCTTACGATTCCTGTGGTGGCGATTTCCCCCATGTTTCAAATGGCCGTCGGGTATCATTTCGATTTTCCGGGGCGCGATTGGGTATCTGTGGCGCTTGGCAGCATCATCTATTTTTATGGAGGCCGGCCGTTTTTGACAGGACTTTGGGATGAAATAAAAAGGCGCAACCCGGGCATGATGACCCTCATCGGAGTCGCTATTTCTGTGGCATTCCTTTATAGTACGGTGGTTGTGTTTGGATGGGTAGAAGGCATGGACTTCTATTGGGAGCTTGCCACGCTTATCGTCATTATGCTGCTTGGACACTGGCTTGAAATGAAATCAGTAGCCGGCGCTTCGAAGGCCCTGGAGTTGATTGTCAAAATGTTGCCCGCGGAAGCCCACATGTACCACGGCGATATGCTGCACGATATGCGCGT
>Ga0209573_1005043_pt1 | contig 12306 bp, 12 predicted proteins | sample TNRBio252014_DNA_FD_185870 | JGI IMG/M metagenome (GOLD analysis project Ga0209573, IMG submission 185870) | Wastewater treatment Type I Accumulibacter community from EBPR Bioreactor in Madison, WI, USA - TNR Reactor_6/25/2014_ DNA (SPAdes)... | ecosystem: Engineered > Bioreactor > EBPR >...
CCCACGCTCCGTGATCAGGCGTACAGCTTCGATCTTGAACTCTCGTCCGAACCGTCGTCTTCGCATCGGCCACCTCCGGTATCATGAAACACCCAATCTCGGTGTCCACGAAACCGGCAGCAGGCCAGTCGACGTGTCTGAAGTTGGGGTATTTTCGGTTCTCGAACCTTGTTGGCTCGCTTCTCGCGTTCCTGTCACTGATCTGCTGAGCTCACCCTTCGCAGCAACTTTCAGTTCTCCCAGAACCTCACCCGCGGCCTTCGCTGCTGCCAGACGCTGGACCATGGCATGGACACTGCTGTTTGCCTGCGCTTCCTTCGCCTCGGCCTGCCAGCCTTTCAGGCTCTCGGCGACTTCAGCCCTGTCACGCCTTGTCTCGGGGATGCGGATGGGGTTGGCGCGCGCTGTGGCGATCCGTTCCCTGGCGTTGGTGATAAGACCGGCATTGCGGGGATCACTGGCATAGGCGCGGTCCTGCTCCTTGCGCTGTGGTCTCGGCGTCTCCGCCACATCGACGATGGATTTGTCCTTGGGACCATAAGAGCGGGATGAAGCCTGTTCCGCCGCACGGGTCGCCACAACCTGCAATCCATGCTCACGGGCATGGGCGGCGTAGGTCACCCGCCACTGGCTGAGATCATTCGGGCCGGGATGAAGCTTTATCCCGCTTTCACTCCGCACGGCGACAATCGCATGGGCATGGATATGCCCGGCCTCTGCCTTGTCCGTATGCACCCCGAACATGAACTTATGTTCAGAGAACTGGGCATGGAGGAACGAGCGAACGGCATTGGTGAAGGCCTTCACATCAGTCCCTGACTTGGCCGAGACCACCATATGCATCGTATCCCTCGGGGTCTGGGACCTGAGATGCCGTCCCCAGTCACGGGTGACATCCCGGACATCATCAGCCGTGGCCATCCGCTTGCCCTGATGATCGAGGGCAGGGGCGCGACTGACCAGTGACGCGAGCTTGGCGCCCAGCGCGTCCTTCCCATGCCCCGGTGTCTGCGGCTCGATGCTAACGCCATGCGCGGGATAGCCCGTCGCCGTTTCAATACGCGCCTTCATGGCGGCTTCCGAGCGTGGATCAAACGCCTTGCCAACCGGCGCGTCCTCCGTCGTCCCCAAGCGCTTCTCGACAACCCGGATGCGGGAAGCGAGGGCAGGAGAACGACGATCTGATGTGTCAGCGAAGGTCTGTGAGGGAGATGCCTTTGAGGACGAAGCAACAGCGGCAGCCTCAGGCTCACCAACCGCAGTGCCCTTACCCTTACCGCGCTCTTCCGGGGTGATGCCCCGCGCCATGACGGCAACAACGCGCGCCTCGAGGATCCCGTCCTTCTGGACATCGACACGATACGCATGGCGATGTCCATCGAAGGTAGCACCGACAGCGGAGGAGAGCAGGGCGTGGCCCTCGTCACTGTCGCGCACACCGCTGAGCTGCACCCTGACCGCCACCACATCCTGGCTGGGCATGCGCTTTTCGAAAGAACACGACCAGGCCTTGATCTCCTCGGCCACGGCTTCCTTGTCCGGCAGTCTCACTCCGTCATGGGTCTCAAGCTCGACCTCGTCGCGCTCCACATACTGCGCGCTCGCCGTGGCCCGTGCCGCGCCATGGGCATAGGACACCACCTTGACCACTGCCGGCTGATAGCCCCGCGCCAGCAGCGCCGCCGTCGAGACAGAACCACCTGCAGAGCCGAAGCCGGCGCCCGCGCCGAGGCCTGCACCGCCACCACCGGAATGACCACGACCCAAAAGACCTGAGCCGGCCCCACCAACAGCTCCAACACCGGACTGCGCGCCACCCCGCGCCGTGACACGCCCCAGCCGACGCCGGCGCTCCTCGTCCTGATCCCCGGTGATCGTGCGCGAGGCGAGACCGGAGAAGGCCGCACCCGTAGGAGAACCGCCACGGGAATGACTGAGATCACCCAGCCCACCCAATCCTCCGAACCCCACCTTCCGGCCCACACCAAGGCGCGCCGCCAGAGCCGCATTCGCGGCAATCCAAGGCGACGGATCAAAGCCGGAGGAGGAGGGGCCAATGCTCATTCCGCAACGAGCCCGCCAGCGATCGTGGCAGGGGTAGGCACAGAGAGAACCAAACCACTGGATGACACCGCAGGAGGAATGGCAGACGCGCTCTTCCTCTTGGCCGATCTCGAAATCACCGAAGCAGCGATACCACCCTTCGCTGCACGCGACCTGACCAATACCTCAGCGTCTTTTTTCTGCACCACCAGTCCCGCACGCTGACGCAAGGATGCAGATGCGGCACCAGACGCCTCGGCCCAGACTGACAACTCATCATCCAGCGACGCGATCATCTCCTGCAGGCCGCGCCACACGGGTTCGCTCTCCGTGATCCCGACCGCATCGCCACGATGGATCGCATGCAGCACCTGCATCAGGTTCCTGCCGACCATCCGGACCTGACCCGTCAGCGCCTCGATCCGCTCCACACCTCCAGCCGACAGGGCAGGGCCGACATCCACCGACGCACGCACCAGCCGGCGCACCAGCTCGGACTTGCCGACGCCGAACATCTCCGCCGAACGATCCATTATATCGCACTCTACGGCCGACAGTTCGACACGCAGCGAGCGCTTCTCCTCCCGCCCTGCCTCCCGTCGCGTCATCTCGGTTCCAATCCGCAATGCGTTGAATCAGTTCGATTGACGCCAGATGAAATCACATACCCAGCGTCAGCGTCCTCTGGTTTGAACAACAAACCGGTATCTTGTCAATCAAGAACAAACAATATATTGCATTACATGACGATGCAATATGCCGAGAGGACACTCCCCGAAGGACCGCTTTCCGCCAAGGCGGGGCAGGCTTGGATTTTCATCGCCTCGCGCTCCCTTTGACTTCAGGAGCGCGGCCCGCCAGGTTCGGGCACGCTCGATTTTCAGCACCTCTCGAGAGAGCCTGATTGTTTTGGTTATCATTCTCTGATAAGTATTATGTATGGAACGCGACCAGACACTCGACACGTTGATCGATCTCGACGGGCTTGTGTTCGTGGTCGACCAGTCAGGCCAGCACTGGGTCAAGTTCGAAGTGCGGAGCATCACACCGACACGTGAGAAGCCGCACGGACTTGACTATAGCCTGACCCTGCATGGCCCATCAGGCGAGCGCTTGGTAGGCTTCGACAATGCCCATTCCGTCAAAGCCAGCGAAGGCCCGGGCGGCAAACGTGAAGCCTGGGACCACAAGCACCGGCTTAGGACGATCCGTCCCTATGACTATGTCAGTGCCGCAGCATTGATCGAGGATTTCTGGAAGCTCGTCGATGACGTGCTTGAAGAACGAGGAGTGAAGCGATGACAACCCTGACGATCGGCATCCTCCCTTACGATGAGATGAAGGCGCGCACGCTTGCCATTGCCCGAGGCCAGTTCAAGCCGGCTCCGGACGATCCCAAGATCTGGCTACCCTCGACCGAAACGCTTGGACGCATCCTGTCAGGCCCCAATCGAGCTTTGCTCGCCGAAATCATCCGGTCGAAGCCACAGTCTATGACGGAACTCGCCGAGCGCACGGGCCGCAAGGTTTCGAACCTGTCGCGGACGCTCAAGACGATGGAGCGCTACGGTCTTGTGGCTCTGCGCAAGGGGAGCGATGGCCGCCTTGCGCCTGAAGTGCCCTATGACAACTTGACCGTGAAAGTGCCAATCTCAAGCGCGGCATGAAGCCGTCATGGATCACCAGGCCTCCACAGGTGGATTGGTGATCCCTTTGGCCAGAGGGGGCAGAGACAGAGAAATATAAATTATTGTATTTATTAACTATATCGCTGTTGTCACTAGGTTTAAGTGTCGTCATCGGAGCAAAGTAGAAGTGTCGCATATCGGGTGTCACCGGGACATAAGAGTAGGTGCGAACGGTGCAGCGCTCAAGGTCATTCGGCGGCATGAGCCGGTGTCTGTTCGGTGCGCCGCTGGTTGGCTCGAGCCGGCAATGGCGGGCGCCCCGGCGACTTCTTGCCCGTTGGATGATAGCGCGTCCGCTGCTTGCCGATCTTTGGCGCCTGGGGCGGTTCCGATGCCTGCAACGCCTTGGCATAGGCCAAAGCCGCACCCAGGTGCTTGTTCTCTGTGATCGCCGCGTGCGTGATCCGCTGCTGGTCAGGATCAAACACCCGATAGGGCAACGAATGGCCCTTCCAGCGCACATCAAATCGCCCGTCCGCCCAGGCATAGGTGTCAACATACTTGCCCACCAGCGAGCGCGTCACCTCGGTCTCCTCCAGCATGACCCGCTTGCGTTCATAAGAAAACGTCAGCTGTTGGCCAACGTATCGCTCATCCGTAAGCGTCCGGTCAGTGTGGTGAGGGCTGCATTTTCAGGTTCCACGGCAGGAGATCGTGGATTCTGTTGATTGGGTGGTCGGCGATACGTTCGAGGACAGCACGCAGATAGGCTTCTGGATCGAGGCCGTTGAGTTTCGCGGTCTGGATCAGGGACAGGATGCCGGCGGCACGTTCGCCACCTTTGTCAGATCCCGCGAAGAGCCAGTTCTTGCGGCCGAGCGCGATGGGCCGGATGCTCCGCTCGGCAGCGTTGTTGTCGATCTCGATGGTGCCGTCGTCGATGAAGCGTCCGAGGGCCTTCCACCGGGTGATGGCATATCGGATTGCCTCCGCCGTGCCGGATTTGCGCGGCAGTTGCTCCAACATCCCGTCCAGCCAGGCTCGCCAGGCCTCAAAGCGCGGCCTGGTCTGCTGTTGCCGAATGTCACGGCGTCGGTCAGGCGGAGCACCGCGGATAGTGGCCTCGATGTCGTAGAAGGCGCCGATGTGCCGGAGAGCCTCCTCGGCAACGGGTGCGGGCCCGGCTACCGTGAGATCGAAGGACTTGCGCCGCACATGCGCCATGCAGGCGGCTTCCAGGATCGGCGGGAACTCCCCGGGCTTACGCGGTTCATACAATTCCCTGAAGCCGGCATAACCGTCGGCATGGAGCACGCCCCGGAAGCTTGCCAGATGGGATCGAGGATGCTCGCCTTCCTGTCGGGGGAGTAGAAGTAACAGACGGCGGGCGCCGCCGGATCGGCCCATGGCCGCCCGTCACGGACATAGGTCCAGAGACGGCCGGTTTTTGTCGAGCCCTTGCCCGGCTCGAGGACCGGTACCGGCGTATCGTCCCCATGCAGGCGATCACCGGTGAACACATGCTTGCGTAGCGCTCCGATCAGTGGTGCCAGCAAGCCGTTGGCCTTGCCGACCCAATCAGCCATTGTCGAGCGGGCAAGATCGACGCCCTCGCGGGCATAGATCCCGGACTGGCGATAAAGCGGCAGGTGATCGCAGTATTTGGCGATCAGAACATGCGCGATGAGCCCCGGACCCGGCTTGCCGCGTTCGATCGGCGGCGTCGGCATCCTCGCGGAGATCTGGGTGTCGCACCCCTTGCAGACGAAGCGGGGCTGATGATGCCGGATCACCCGGAAGGACGCCGGCACATAGTCCAGCACCTCGCTGATCGTGGAGCCTGCTTTGAGGAAGTCTCTGCCGCCACAGTCAGGACAGGCACAATCCGCCAGTTCGTGCACTACATCGTGACGCGGCAGATGTTCCGGCAAGGGTTGGCGCGACGGTTTTGCCCGAGGGGTGTCTCTTTCCCCGGCAGTGATGGAAGCGGTTCCCTCCGAAGCCGAGGCTTCGATCTCTTCGAGAGCCAGTTCCAGCTGCTCGATAGCGCGATCGACTTTCTCCGATGAGGCCCCGAAGCGTGAGCGCCTCAGCAATGCCAATTGCGCTTTCAAAGTCTCAATCAATGTATCTCGCGCCTGCAATCGCAGGGTCTGATCGGCCAGTTCCTTTGCTTGCGTGACAATGATGGCCCGGAGGGCATCGACATCATCAGGCAGGTTGGTTGCGGCTGGGATCATCGGCAAACCATAGCTGATTTGCCCTGTTCATGACACAGACATCTCGTTGTAATCGTTTGTCTTTATACCGATCTCGCCGGGGGCGCAGACCAGGACGGCCGTCGCCAATCGATCCCTTCCCACAGCATCGCCAGCTGAGCCGCCGTTAGTCTGGCCGTCCCATCCGCCGCCGAGGGCCATGGGAACCGGCCCTTGTCCAGAACCTTGTAGTAGAGGCAGAAGCCCTGGCCGTCCCAGAACAGAAGCTTGATCCTGTCACCCCGCCGGCCACGGAAGGCGAACACCGCACCTGAAGTCGCCTTTTGCCGCAACTGCGCCTGCACCAGAGCGGCGAGGCCATCGATCCCCTTCCGCATGTCGATCGTCCCGCATGCCAGATAGACCCGGGCACCTGATCCCGGCCCGATCATGCCTCTTCAACCACGCGGATCAGGGCGCGTAACGCGGCTGGATCAAGGGAACTGTCGAACTTCAAAATCCGGCCGCCCTTGCAGTGGATCTCGATCCTGGCGCTGCGGGCAGCCTTGCCAGTCTTCTCACATCCTGCTGAACGGTCGGACCGAGATGGCTCTTCTGGTGCAGCCGCGACAATCGTCACCGGCAGGAACGAAGGGGTATCCCGGTCACCCGTTGCGGCAAGACGAAGCGCACGGCGCCAAGCGTAAATCTGTTGCGGCAGGATATCGTGCTGTCGGGCAACGGCAGAAACGCACTGACCGCTTGTCGCAGCCTCGAGCAGGATCGCGCGCTTCTGCTCTTCCGACCAGACCCGGCGGCGCTCGACCCCCGTTAAAATCTCAACACGCCCCACAGTGAACCTCGATACCTCACTAAATACGGAACTAGTGACGTAACTTCAGGCACAAGGCCGAAATCCAAAAGGCTCCCTCACCGGACGCTTACGCTCATCCCGCCAGCACAGGATGTCGTTCAACCGGTCCGGCGTCTCGGTCACGGCACGATGCAGGTTGTCAGGGCGGGCAGGGGTGCGGGCAAAGCGCGTATTATGACGCTGGATATACCCCGGCAGCCAGGCGTTGCCCGCGTCCATGCCGGTGACCCCGTCAAGCCGCATCTCCTTGATCAGGCGATCCTGCAACGTCCGGTTCTTGCGCTCGACACGCCCCTTCGCCTGGCTCGAATTGGCGCAGAGAATCTCGATGTTCAGCTCCAGCAGGGCGCGGCCGAACTGCGTCGTCCCATGCCCGGACTTGGCATCCTGCCGCGCCACCCGGAACACCGAATGCTTGTCTGAGTAGAAGGCGACAGGCTTGCCGTGATCGTGCAGATAGCCCGCCAGAACCTCAAAATACGAAAACGTGCTCTCCGACGGAACAAATCGCATCTGCTGGATCGCGCCGGTCGCATCGTCAACCGTCACAATCAGTGTGCAGGGATCATCCCGGTTCTCGAACCAACGGTGCTCCGAGCCATCGATCTGGACCAGCTCGCCATAACACTCCCGCCGCAATCTCGGCCGATGAAACACACGTCGCTGGGCGCGCGACAGCCAAAGCCCATCGGCAACCATCCATTGGCGCAAGGTCTCCCGCGAGACATGAACGCCGTCGCGCTCGGCCAGCTTCTCGGCAGCCAGCGTCGGCCCGAAATCAGCATAGCGTTCACGGACGATCGCCATCGTATAGTCGCGCACGCCTGAATGGATCCGGTTGTTCGACGGGCGACCGCACAATCGATGCCGGATCGACGCAGCGCCTTCGTCACAGAAAACCTTCAAAAGCCGCTGAACCTGCCGCGTGCTCAAACACAACACCGACGCAGCCTCAGCCGTCGCCATGCTGCCTCCAACAACGCAGGACAGAACCTCGATCCGGTGAATATCGCGCTCGCTCATCAGCACCCATCCCATGTCGCCATCTCCCATCCATCAAGCGGAACGGCGACAATCCAACTTTGCTCAGGTGCGACAAGTCTACTTTGCGGCTACACAATCTGTTCGCGTAAGGTTAGTTATGGAACTTACGATGAATTTCGAGGGCCACTTTAGGCCCCTTAATCCAGCAGGCCGGTGATCCCGGAAAAGGCGTAGACGAAAATCAGCAGACCGAACAACCTATGGAAGTAATAGTAGTTTCGGCCAACCTGACCGATCATAGGATACTTTGCCCAATGGTCATGCCATCCGACAATGGGGATGAGGCGATCTAGCGAGAAAAAAATGTCGTGGATGTTGATCTTGAAGAGGCCGGCAAAGAAATCGCCCCATGACATTGGAATGGTCGCACGCTTAAACCCGCGCCGCATGACGGCCAACAACACTGTTCCAATAAACAGAAGTGCTACCAGCATGCTAATTACAGCCAAGATTTTGTTTTCTGAATAGGCCTGCATATAAAACCCCACCGCGATCACCGCAATGCAACATAGGAATCCAAAGGCCACCGCAATTCTCGCAACGTTTGCGGCCATGGATGGCAACACTCGCTCCTTCGGCGCATTCTTGAGAACGCTCCGCTGAAATTGTTTTTCCGTCGGTGGCGATTGCACGTGAGGATAGGCTCGATAGAGCGCGGAGACCCATGCTCCGGTAATCAGCAACAGGAGTGCAGCGACCAGCGCATTCTCGTTTTTGAAGCCCCAATGCAGTGGCGCTCCGAGGACGAGTTTTACCTTGTCGATAAAATCATCGGCGCGCTCCTTTTTGAGGCGGCTTGCCTCGATCTTCAGATCTTTGGCTGCATCCGAAAACCCGGCATTGTCCATCAGGCGTGCAATAGACGTGAAAGTATCGAGATTGAGATTTTCAAGCGACATCCGCCTGCCAAGCAGTTGCGAGCCCTCCCATTGGCCGGCTCCAGGGCTCTTCAGCCATTTGAGCAGATGTCTAGACTCAATGCCAAACATGGGCGTAGCCGAGGTCAATTTGCCAGTTGCTGCGACCTTTTGGGCAGATTGTTTGTTGCCATCTCCAGGCAAGCGAACATGTTCCAAATTCGTAAGCCTGTTGCCGATCCCCTCCAGCCGCATACTGTCGAACAAGGTTGGAACCGGTTCATAGTCTGCAAGGTCCTTTGCAGGCTGCTTGCAGTCCTGTAAGGAAAGATCGACAGCATTTGCATGCAACTGCCTGATCGTGGCCCCCGACAAGCTGAACCGTGGTCTGCCATTCAGGGCGCGGACTGTTGGGGTTCCCTCATCCATGGATTTGGGGTGGCACCAAAACAGCCCCATATCCTCATATCCCAGCGCCAGACGCTCAATTCTGGCGCCTTGAAAATCTACCGATCCCCTGACAATGCCAGCCATGATAAGACTGTCTACGCGGCACATTGGGCATTTCAGATCGCCGATGAATGCGCCAGTCATTTCCAGTATTCCAATCTTCGAAAAATCTAAATTCAATTCTTGATTAAATATATTATATTTATAAGTTTTATTTTTTGATTTCGGGCTTTTATTTGCGCCGTACCCATAAAATAAATCTTCAAATGAATATAATTTCAATAAATGATTTGAAATTATGTTTTGATATTTATTATTATCTTCTATTCCATCAACTTCTTCTGATCGACCAAAATATATATGATCTATATTAGATAACGAGTACTTTATATTATTGATAAAGGAATTAATATAAGATATGTTTCTTGTGTTTAATCCAAAATAGCTCATCTTAACATTGATAAATAAATTTCTGTGCGTAATATTTTGCGATATATTTGCTCTTGATATATTAAACTCACATATATTTCCAAATACAACATCCCTGAAGTGCACGCTACCCGCAGTCAGTGTGTTGCCCCGGAGGTATGCGAAGTCGATATTTTGACTGCAATCGCCGCCAATACGCTCCTGATGCAGCACATTGTTGAACCAGATCGCCGACCATTTTGAGTTAGAAATATTCAACTCTCCGCTGAGAACCGCCCCCGGAAGCCAGTCTTTTCTGAGGGCGAGTTCGACGACTTCATCGTGTAGGGCGATACCAGCCTCGCTTATTGCTTGCCGGCCGTGCGCTTTCTTTTCTGTATTACCAATAATTGGTATTCTGATGTTTTGATGATGGCGAGGGCCGTGATGATTGCCCACAATCAATTCCCGTGTAGATTCAGTGCTGTCAAGCATCAGCGAATTCAATGTGCGGATGCCGTTGAGGTTAAGGTCGGCTTCTAGACGTGAATTTTGAATGTGAAATCTATCAAAAGAAGCCCCGTCGACGTCAGCTGACTTTTTAATTGAGCTAGCAAAAATAGAAAAGCGACATATTGAAACGTCACGTAATTTCAAATTATCGATATCAATGTTACTTGCATTAAAATATGGCAATATAGAACGTTTAATGAATATTGATTTCAGATTTTTATTGTCAATAATTGGTATTATGTTGAATTTTGCGTCCAAATATGAGGATCGTAGATTTTTTGTTACGCAATGTTGCAACTTATATTCTTCTGCGATGTGACCTATTGCTTGAAGATAATTTTGGTAATTATCAACCCTCTGTTGGGTGGCCTCTCCCTCAAACTCAGGAAGACCATAGTCTTGATGCTCAAGAATGATGCAATCAATGTCAATCTCGTCCCAATTGCGGGCCACAATCATGGCGTAGAATAGCTTATTGATGATCCACGAGGAAACTCGCCCGAATACGCATATGCCATTACTCTCAGCGAGCGAAACTTTGAAAGTAGCCTTGCCGGATTGGGGAGCGCGACATAGTTCGTCAAGTGCATCCAATGCCCTTTGATCGATATAGGTCATGCGCCGCGCTTCATTCCGCGCATTGGCAACGTCCTTGCAGACGATATCGAATGTTGCTGGTGAAATTTGCGCGTTGGCCGGCACCAATGAACCCAGAAACAGCACACATATCAACAACATCAGCCTAGCCATAAATTTGGTCCTAATTGGAATTTCATTTTCAAAGCGTTGCCAGATTCAGAGTGAAACGGTGAAGTGGCAACGTCAATATCACTTCGTCACTCAGGGTGTTGGACGATCTGAGGGTAGAACAAGATCTAACGGCTCACTCCTTCACGCCATCCCACCCACGAACCCCTCCATACGGTTCGCGTGGATGAGCGCGATGCGGACGACGCCACGGCAGGTGCGCTTGGAGCATAGAAGGTGGGCCTCGATCTGGTCGAGATAGGCGTGCGTGAACTTCGGGTTGGTGCCGAGGCTTTCACGAGTCTCGTAGCGCGAGTGCCCGCAGGCCCTGCAGGTGATCTCGAGCCGGGTTTTGGCGTCGAGATCGGAGAGTTTGATATCGGTCTTCCAGTTCATCACCAGAAATCCTCCGCTGAGGGGATGCGCGTGTACGAGATCTTGCCGCCGGCATAACCGCCGGGCGGCGGCGTCCAGGGACCGACGCTGACAAGGGTCGCGCCGTATTTCAGGTTGAGGCTGTCGATGGCGTCGGTTGCCTGCTCCCAGCGCCGACGGGTGCGGTCGTCATCAAGGAGGATATCGAGCTGGCGCTCATCGGCCTTGGTGAGGTCAAGCAGCGTGACATGGACGCGGATGACGTCCGAACGGCGCGGCAAAGCGGCGAGCGCGCCCTGCCAGAGAGTTGCAAGGGCTTCGAGAATGGCCTGATCATCGCGAACGGCAGGAAGCGTGAGCGCGGACTGCCAGGAGGTGTCGCGCAGGCTGAGCCAGAGCCAGAGGCGGCCAGCATACCACCCTTCCCGTCTGAGGCGCCGCGCCGCCTTGACGACGAGGAGGCGAGATGCGTCCCGCGCCTGCTGGAGCGAGCGATGTCCCGGTGGCAGAACCCGCCCGTGGCCATACATCCCCCTGCCCTGCGGCGGTGTCTGCACATCATAGCCGTGGAGCGCATACCAGAGCCGCTCCCCCGTGACATTCCCCCAGAGGCTGCGCATCTGTTTCGGGGCGGTCGCAAGGAGTTCGGCGACGGTGAATATCTTCGCGGCATGCAACCGCTTTTCGAGCCGCAATCCGATCCCCGGAATATCCCCGAGGCTGAGCGCAACCAGCGGTCCAGGCATTTCGGCTGGATTCCAGATCGCCAGCCCGTCCCCGTAGCTGTCGCCCGACCACTTGCCGGATTTGCACGCCATCTTCGCGAGCTGTCGGTTCGACGCAAACCCGATGGAACAGGTGATGTAGGGACCGATCCAACGCTTCAGTCTGGACTTGACGCGGTCACCCAGTTCTACAGGGTTGGCACGGTCAGATGCCTCGACGTCAGCTGTCAGCTCATCGATCGACTTGATCGCAGCGATCGGTATCACCGCCATGATCTCGGCAATGAGAGCGTTGTGCGCCCGGCGGTAGAGATCAGGGGGTCGCCTCAGAAAACGGAAAATAAAGCACGCTAAGCCGGTTGCAGTGGCCGTAGCGGCCTGAACTTGCCCGCGCCGATCTTGGCGCTGCTGCGCCAGAGGTAATCGCCGGTCAGGTTGATATGC
>Ga0209573_1005044_pt1 | contig 12302 bp, 12 predicted proteins | sample TNRBio252014_DNA_FD_185870 | JGI IMG/M metagenome (GOLD analysis project Ga0209573, IMG submission 185870) | Wastewater treatment Type I Accumulibacter community from EBPR Bioreactor in Madison, WI, USA - TNR Reactor_6/25/2014_ DNA (SPAdes)... | ecosystem: Engineered > Bioreactor > EBPR >...
CGCCTTCAGGAAGGTGACGAAGCCCTCGCGCGCGACATCGACCAGCGCCGCCGCATCCATCAGATCGGCATCCGCATGATTTCGTCATAGGCGGCGACAACCTTGTCGCGCACCGCCACCAGCGTTTCGAGCGCGGCCTGGCTCTCGGCCACGGCGGTGACGACATCGACCAGATCGGTGCGCTGGCCGGCCGAGACCTGCGCGACGGCGGCATCGGCGCCGCGTCCGCTTTCGGCCACAGCGCCGGCGGCCCGGCTGAGCAGTTCGGCAAAACTCTGGCTGGCGTCGGCGCCGGCGGGGGCGATGGGCAGCGTCTGGCTGGCGGCATAGGCCTGGGCGACGTGGGAAACGGCTTTGGCGGCAAGGGTCATGGCGGGCTCCGGGGTCAGATCTTCAGGATGTCGAGGGTGCGGGCGATCATGCGGCGGGTGGCGCTGATGACGTTGACGTTGGCCTCGTAGGAGCGCTGGGCCTCGCGCATGTCGGCCTGTTCGATCAGGGTGTCGACGTTGGGCATCGAGACAAAGCCGTTGGCATCGGCGGCGGGGTGGCCGGGCTCATAACGCGGGCGGAAGGCCGAGGCATCGGCGCGGGTGCGGCCCAGCGCAACGCCGGGGGCCTGCGCGGCGGCATCGTACCGCCGCTCGAAGGTGGCGATCTTGCGCCGGTACGGCTCCTCGCCGGCTCTGGTCGGGGCGGAATCGGCGTTGGCGATGTTCTCGGCGACGATGCGCATGCGACCGGACTGGGCGCGCAGCCCCTGCGCCGCCAGAGCGATGGATTGAAAGAAGGTCGACATGGCGGCTTACCCCCTGCGCCCGAGCGCGGTTTTGAAATAGAGAAGGCTGTGCTGGTAGAGCTGGGTCAGCGTCTGGTGCTCGACCTGCGTCTCGGAAATCTTCATCATCTCGTCTTCGAGATTGACGGCGTTGCCGCTCGGCCGGGTCTCGAAACGCGCCGCGGCGGTCGATCCGGCAGCGGCGCTTCCCGCGCTGGCGATGTGTCCGGCCCGGGTGACGGCCAGCGCCGGGCGCGCCGTCGTGCCGGGCTTTTCAAGGTCGCGCGGCGTATATTTCGGCGTATCGGCGTTGGCAACATTGTCGGCCAGGGTGACCGATCGCGCCTCCAGCCACTTCATCCGCGCCCTGATCTGCCCCAGCCCACCGATGCTCGCCGACATTGCGCCTCTCCCTGTTGCTCAATCAAAAGTTGCAGTGTGGGCAAGATTTGCCGCAGGCATGGTTAAAATTCCGTTAAGCTTTGCCGTGACAGGGTGTTAACCAAGTCTTAACCTTTGGGGCGCGGCGCGGGGTAACCATGCTAGAGTGGCGGCTCTTGCGACCATGAGCGATTTGAGCGCTGAACATGCAGCAGTTGGTATCGGTTCTGGGGCCTGAGGGCTCGAAATACGTGATCTGGGTGCTGGTCGGCATCGGGGTTCTGATCGGACTGGGCGTCCTGATCTGGCTCGGACTGGCGGTGTTCGGGCGTTCTCTGAACATGAGTTCGGGCGAGCGCCGGGGCCAGCCGCAACGCCTCGGCATCACCGGGGCCTTCACCGTCGACCGCAAGGGGCGCAAGCTGGTGATCGTGCGGCGCGACAATGTCGAGCACCTGATCCTGATCGGCGGGCCGAACGACGTGCTGGTCGAATCGAACATCGTCCGGGCGCAGCGACCCGGCGCGCGCGGCCGCGAGGTCGAGAACACCGATCTGATCCTGACCGAGCCGGCCCCTGCCCCGACGATCATGGCCGCGCCGGCTGCCGCCGCCGTGCAGCCCGCGCCCAAGCCGGCCGCCCCTCCGGCGCCGCCGGTTCAGCCGGCACCGGTCGAGCCGACCGTGGTGGTGCGCGCGCCCGTGGCGCCGCAGCCCGCGCCCCCGCCGCGCCCGGCCGCCCCGCCGCCGATCAACCCGGCACCGCCCGTGCCGCACCCCGCGCGGCCGCAGCCTGCCGCCGCCGCCCCGGCCCAGCCTGTTCCCGTGCCGGTTGCGGTGGTGTCCCAGCCGGCCCCGCCGCCGCCGGTCGCTCCGCCGCCTCCGCCGTCTCCGGTGGCCCCTCCGCCGCCGCCGGTCGAGGCGCCGGTTATACGCCGCGCCGCCACCGATCCGATGCTCTCCGACATGGCCAAGCGTTTGCAAAGCGTGCTGCAACGCCCCTCGCAGACGACGCCGCCGCGCCGGCCCGATCCTGCCGCCGCCGTCAGTGCCGAGACGATCCCGATTCCGCTGCCGTCCGCCGCACGTACCGCGCCCGAAGGCCCGCCGCCGCCGGTTGCGCCACCGCGCACGCCCACGGCGCCGCCGCCCCCGGCAGCAGGTCCCGCATCCCCGGCCAAGTCCGCCGCTCCGCCGCCTGCGCCGGTGACGCAGGGGAAGGCCGTTCCCGTTCCGCCCCAACCGGCCGAAGCTTCAACGATTGATTCGTTGGAGGAGGAGATGGCGCGGCTGCTCGGCCGCCCCGGTCCTGACAAGGCTTGACGCGACACAAACGCTTTCAAACATCGCTATCGGGTGCAGGCGCGGTCTTCCTTCTGGGGGCCGCGCAGCCCGTCATGGCGCAGGATTTCAGCGCCCTGCTCGGCTCGGGCGGGTTGAGCGAGCGGGCGCTTCAGCTTGTCGCGCTAATCACGGTGCTGTCGCTGGCGCCGTCGATTCTGGTCATGGTCACCTCGTTCACCCGCATCGTGGTGGCGCTGTCGCTGCTGCGCAGCGCGATCGGCGCGCAGACGGCGCCGCCCAACACGGTGATTACCGCGCTGGCCTTGTTCCTCACCGCGTTCGTGATGTCCGGCACCTTTCAGGAAGCCTACGACGCCGGCGTCAAGCCGCTGGTTGCCGGGCAGATGCGCGAGGCGGAAGCGTTCGACAAGGCGACGCGGCCGTTCCATGCCTTCATGCTCAAGCATGCGCGGCCCAAGGATGTGGAGCTGTTCGTCACCCTTCAGCGCGGGCCGAAGCCGGAGAGCGCCGAGGCCATTCCGCTGACCACGCTGATCCCCGCCTTCATGATCTCCGAACTGCGCCGCGCCTTCGAGATCGGCTTCCTGATCTTCCTGCCGTTCCTGATCATCGATCTGATCGTCTCCTCGATCCTGATCTCGATGGGCATGATGATGGTGCCGCCCGTCATGGTGGCGCTGCCGTTCAAGCTGGTGTTCTTCGTCGTGGTCGACGGCTGGCGGCTGATCGTCGGCTCGCTGGTGCAGAGCTTCGGCTAGCTGCCTCTCGACAAACGCCTGCGAACGCGCTTGAACGACGGCATGACCGACATTCTTGCCAAGATCGAACAGACCAAGCGGGCGGAGATCGCTGCGGCGAAGGCCGCCGTGTCACAGGCCGAGATCGAGCGCCGGGCCGCCGCCGCGCCGGCGCCGCGCGGCTTCATCCGGGCGCTGGAGGCGGCGCACGCCGCCGGCCGCTATGGGCTGATCGCCGAGATCAAGAAGGCCAGCCCGTCCAAGGGGCTGATCCGCGCCGATTTCGACCCGCCGGCGCTGGCCCGGGCCTATGCGGCCGGCGGTGCGGCCTGCCTGTCGGTGCTGACCGACGGGCCGTGGTTTCAGGGCGCCAACGACTACCTCGTGGCGGCGCGTGACGCCTGTGCCCTGCCGGTCATCCGCAAGGACTTCCTGTATGAGCCTTACCAGGTCTACGAATCGCGGGCGCTGGGGGCGGACTGCATTCTGGTCATCATGGCCAGCCTGAGCGACACCGAGGCGCGGGCGCTGGTGGACACCGCGCACGGGCTTGGCATGGACGTGCTGGTCGAGGTGCATGACGCCGGCGAACTGGCGCGCGCGCTCGCCCTGCCGGCGAAGATGATCGGCATCAACAACCGCGACCTGCGCTCGTTTTCGGTGTCGCTCGATGTCTCCGCGAGATTGGCGCCGACGATCCCCGAGAACCGGCTTGTCGTCGGGGAATCGGGCATCTTCACCGCCGAGGATTGCGCGTTTCTCGAACAATTCGGCATCCGCACCTTCCTCGTCGGCGAAAGCCTGATGCGCCAGGACGATGTTGCCGCCGCGACCCGCGCGCTGATCGGCCGCGGGCTGAAAAAGGCTTTGATATGAATGAGTTGACGCATCTTGATGCGACCGGCGCCGCGCAGATGGTGGATGTCGGCGCAAAGGCGGTGACCGAACGGGTGGCGATTGCCTCCGGTGCGGTCGTCATGCAGCCGCAAACCCTTGATCTCATTATGCATTCCGGCCTCAAGAAGGGCGATGTGATCGCCGTGGCGCGGATTGCCGGGATCATGGCGGCCAAGAAGACACACGAACTGATTCCCCTTTGCCATCAACTGCTTATCAGCAAAGTCAGCGTCGATATCGTGCCCGACACCGCCCTGCCCGGCCTCCGCGTCACCGCGACGGTGAAGGTGACCGGCCAGACCGGCGTCGAGATGGAGGCGCTGACCGCCGTGTCGGTCGCCTGCCTGACCGTTTACGACATGGCGAAAGCGGTCGATAAAGCCATGGAAATCAATGACATACGCCTTATGGAAAAAACTGGCGGCAAGTCCGGCAGCTACCGCGCGGAGCCGCGCTGAAATGGCCGGCAGCCCCCTTCTGCCGGTGGCCGAGGCGCTGCGCCGCATTCTCGACCGAGCAGCTCCGACAAACGCCGAAATCGTGCCGATCACGGCGGCTCGCGGCCGAACATTGGCGACATCGCTGGCCAGCACGCGCACACAGCCGCCGTTCCCCACCTCGGCGATGGACGGCTACGCGGTGCGCGCCGATGACCTGACGGATCCTCGCAAGCCTTTGACATTGCTAGGAGAAAGCGCGGCAGGCAAAGGGTTTTCCGGGACCGTGGAGGCCGGCACCTGCGTGCGCATTTTCACCGGCGCGCCGTTGCCGCCCGGGGCGGACACCATTCTCATTCAGGAAAATGCCAACGTTGCCAATGGCTTGGTAACCGCAACCCAGGCCGAGCCGAAGGGCCGCTTCGTCCGTCCCGCCGGGCTCGACTTCAAGACCGGCGACGTGCTGCTGGAGGCTGGCACAAGGCTCGGTGCGCGCGAACTGGGCCTTGCCGCAGCGATGAACCATGCCAGCCTGAGCGTGCGCCGCAGGCCGCGCATTGCCATCCTCGCGACCGGCGATGAGCTTGTTTTGCCTGGGAAAATTCCCGGTCCGGACCAGATCGTCGCATCCAACAACATTGCCGTTGCCGCCGCCGCGGAGGCCGCCGGGGGCGAGGCCGTGCTGCTGGGAATCGCCACCGACACGCTTGCCAGCCTCGAAAATTCGATCCGCGCCGCGCGCGCCTGCGGCACCGACGTGCTGGTGACCATCGGCGGGGCCTCGGTGGGCGACCACGATCTGGTGCAATCGGCCTTGGTCAGGGAAGGGATGGATCTGGGATTCTGGCGCATCGCCATGCGCCCGGGCAAGCCATTGCTGTTTGGCTCCCTGGGGCCGATGCGCATTCTCGGACTGCCGGGAAACCCTGTCTCTTCAATCGTTTGCGCGCTGATCTTCCTGCAACCCCTGATTCGCGCACTGCTTGGCGACCCGTGCGCAGCGGCGGATATTTCAGAACCAGCCCGGCTCGGTGTTGCCCTCGGTCCGAACGACGAGCGGCAGGATTACGTGCGTGTGCGGCTGGGTTCAGGCGCGGACGGCCTGCCGGTGGCAACCCCGCATCAGCGACAGGACAGTTCGATGCTCTCCACGCTCGCCGCCTCCGATGCCCTTCTGATCCGTCCTCCCTACGCCCCTGTGGCCGCAGCCGGCGATCTCTGCCGCATCCTCCGGCTCGACCGGCTCGATTGCTGACTGGCTCGACAAGATCAGGCTTGCAGAACGCAGCGGGAACGGCTAAGAACGTTCATGATTTGTTTGGATGGTCGTTCTAGGGTCCGATCATCACCGAACTGACCAGGGCGGGCTGTCATGCTGACCAGAAAGCAGAGCGAATTATTGCGGTTCATTCAGGAGCGTCTCGCCGAGAACGGCGTTCCGCCGTCATTCGACGAGATGAAGGATGCGCTCGATCTGAAGTCGAAATCCGGCATTCACCGACTGATCCTGGCTCTTGAGGAGCGGGGGTTCATCCGCCGGCTGCCCAACCGGGCGCGTGCCATCGAGGTGTTGCGCCTGCCCGAATCGGCCAGCGGTGCCCGCCCCGGCCGGCAGCGGTTCAGCCCCAGCGTGATCGAAGGCGACCTTGGCCGGGTGCGCCCGCCGGCCTCGGCCTCGGCACCTCCGCCCGAGTATGACGAGGTGCGTTCCATCCTCGTGCCCGTGATGGGTCGCATCGCCGCCGGCACGCCCATCTCGGCAATCCAGACCCGCAGCCATACGATCAACATGTCTCCCGATTTCCTGTCGCATGGCGAGCACTACGCGCTCGAAGTGCGCGGGGATTCGATGATCGAGGCCGGCATTTTCGACGGCGACACAGTCGTGATCCGCAAGCAGGATACCGCCGATACGGGCGACATCGTTGTGGCGCTGATCGACGACGAGGAAGCAACGCTCAAACGTCTGCGAAAAAAGGGCGGCGCCGTGGCGCTCGAAGCGGCTAACCCGGCGTTCGAAACGCGCATCTTCGGGCCAGACCGGGTTCGGATCCAGGGCAAGCTGATCAGCCTGATCCGGCGTTACTGAGGCTCTCCGGCCGGGTCCTGGGCCTGCGGATCCCATGGCTGAGGTGTCAGGTCAGCTTGCGCTGGCGTTGACCCCGAGACCGGGGTGAGGGGCGATTGGGCATTGGACGTGCGACGTGTCCAGGGCCTTTGCTGGCGCGGATTGCGTGCGGTTTCGAGGTGCGGCGCATCGGGGTTGTCGTAGACGTAGGTGGCGCCGTAGGCGGCAAAATGCTCCCGGTCATAGATGCGCGTGGTAGTGGAGCAGGCTTTCGGCGCGCGGAGCGCTGTGATGATCACCTGAGCGCGCTCGCAGTCCTCGGCGAAGGCGGCCGGGTCAATGACAAGGGCGACGAAGTGCCCGCCTTGCGCCCGGGTGGTGCAGCCCATGGCGTCGCAGCGGGCGGCGGCGGTCAGGGTCGGGTCCCGCGGCGCACGGGCATCACGATCCCCCGGCAACCATTGCTGGAGGGCAAATGTGGAGCGGGTCTTGCCAAGCAGGGTCATTCGGCCGTCAGGGCCTCGGACCAGTGCGGTCGTGCCGGTGGCATCGAGGATCAGGTCCGGGCGCTGCGCCTGCCCGGCCAGCAGGATGCCGCCGGCCAGCACGGCGACACCGCCGAGGCGGAAGACCGGGGTGGTCATCAGGGTGAGGATCAGCAGGCCAAGCGCCATGATGGCGAGGGCGCCGGAACCGAACCGCAACACGGTCGCGACAGAGCCGGAGAGAGCGGCCACCCAGATCGCGAACTCCTGAATGCCGGCAACGCCCCGGCCCATGATCCACCAGATGGGTGCGTCGAGGCCGAGCGGATAGAGCACCACGCCGATGAGCGCCGAGGGCATGACCACGAAGGAGCACAGCGGGATGGCCAGGAGGTTGCCGAGCATGCCGTAGGGATTGAGCCGGTGGAAGTGGTAGGCCTGGAACGGGGCGGTGGCGAGGCCGGCGATGACGCTGGTCAAGAGAAAGCCGACGAGAAAATGGCCGACACGCCAGCTCCAGTGCGTGTGCTTTTCCGCTTCCGCCGGGGAGAGCCGATCCTGCCGGTAGCGCCTGTATTCGCCATAGGCGACGAGCCCGGAGACGGCGCCGAACGACATCTGGAAACTGGGGCCGAGCACTGTTTCGGGCCGCAGCGCCATGATCAAGAGGCCGGAAATCGCCAGATTGCGCATCGCCAGCGCCGGGCGATCAACCAGGATGGCGCCGAGCATCACCAGTGTCATGATCAGCGACCGTTCGGTTGCCACCTCGCTGCCGGAAAAGACATCGTAGGCAACGGCCCCGGCCATGGCGATGGCGGCTGCCCATTTCTTGGTGGGGTGGCGGGTGGAAAAGCCGGGAAACAGCGCCAGCAAAAGGCGCGCAATCCAGAAGAACAGGCCGGCCGCCAGCACCATATGCAGGCCGGAAATCGAGACGATGTGATAGATGCCGGCGGCGCGCCAGTTCTCGTTATCCTGTTCGGCAATCTGCCCGCGTTTGCCGGTGATCAGCGCTGCGGCGATGGCGCCGGTCGAGCCCCCGACGACGGCGATGATCCGTTCGGTCAGGGCGTTGCGCCCCCGGTCGATGCCGGCGATGAGGCGGCTGAGCAGCGGAGCGGGCGCCAGATCCGGTTTTGGGGTGATGGCGCCGGTGACAAAGCCGACGGCGCCGAGACGCTGGAAATAGGCCTCGCGTTCGAAATCGAAGCCGCCGGGCACCGAGGCCGGGCCTGGCGGGGTCAGGCGCGCCTTGAAGCGCAGGCCAGCGCCGCTTTCAAGCTCATGGCGCCCGCGCAGGGTGACGCGGATGCGTTCGGGCATCCGCTCCACCGCCGGGTCCATATCCTGCACGACAACCACGATGCGGGCGCCGTAAACGGTGCGATCGACGATCTCGATCCGCCCGTCGACCGTGACGAAGGCCGGCGCCGCCAGCACGGGCGCAGCGACAAGCCGCGCGCGCAGGATGCCCGCGGTCATGCCGCCAAACAGCGCCGCCAGCGCCAGTGCCGGTCCCATGACGCGCAGGCTGGCCCGGCCAAACCCGGCCACCAGCAGGGCGGCAAGGCAGAGGCCCGACGCCATCGGCAGGGAGGGTTCTGTCTCGGCCGCGAAATAGGCGACGATGCCGAGACCGAAGCAGACGGGCAGCCACAGGAACGGGCGGCGGCGGTCCACTTCGGTCTGAATGGCGCGATGAAGCAGGCGCGAGATGGCGCCGGGCCAGTCCGGCCAGCGGGCGCTGGCGCGGCGGCCGGTGCCCTGCCCCAGTGCGATGGCGATGGAGCGCGGCGTTTTTCGTGGTTTTCCGCTGTCGGCCGGCCCCGCCACACGGCTCTCCTGTTGTACCCGGCGACGGGCATGCTACAGGGGCGCACCATATCCACAAGCCCCTGCGGGACCCCTGCCCGATGTCCACACCCGTCGTTACCCGTTTCGCCCCCTCGCCCACCGGTTATCTGCATATCGGCGGCGGCCGCACCGCACTGTTCAACTGGCTTTATGCGCGCCGGTTCGGCGGCAAGATGCTGCTGAGGATCGAGGACACCGACCGCGAGCGCTCGACCGAGGCGGCCATCGGCGCGATCCTCGACGGGCTCACATGGCTGGGCGTGACCTGGGACGACGAGCCGGTTTTCCAGTACGCCCGCGCCCAACGGCACCGCGAAGTAGCCGAGGCGATGCTGGCGGCCGGCAAGGCCTATCACTGCTACGCGACGCCGCAGGAACTGGAGGAGATGCGCGAAAAGGCGCGGGCCGAGGGCCGGCCGATGCGCTATGACGGGCGCTGGCGCGACCGTGACCCCAGCGAGGCGCCGGCCGGCGTGAAACCGGTGATCCGCCTGAAGGCGCCGCTGGACGGCGAGACCGTGGTGGACGATCTGGTGCAGGGCAAGGTGACGTGGTCGAACAAGGACCTCGACGATCTCGTGCTGCTGCGCTCGGACGGCAACCCGACCTACATGCTCGCCGTGGTGGTGGACGATCACGACATGGCGGTGACGCACGTGATCCGCGGCGACGACCACCTGACCAATGCGGCGCGCCAGACCCAGATTTATCAGGCAATGGGCTGGAGTGTGCCGCAGATGGCGCATATCCCGCTGATTCACGGGCCGGACGGGGCCAAGCTGTCCAAGCGCCATGGGGCGCTCGGCGTCGAGGCATACCGCGCCATGGGCTACCTGCCCGAGGCGCTGCGCAACTACCTCGTCCGTCTGGGCTGGAGCCATGGCGATCAGGAGATCTTCTCGACCGAGGAGATGAGCCAGCTGTTCGACCTGAAGAATGTCGGCCGCTCGCCGGCGCGCTTCGATTTCGCCAAGCTCGAAAACCTCAACGGCCACTACATGCGCCAGACGCCGGACGCGGAGCTTCTGGCGCGCTACGAGGACGTGCTGGCCACCCACCCGGACAAGGCGTTTTTTGCGCCGCACCTCGATGACGCGATGCGCGGCAAGCTGATGGCTGCGATGCCGGGGCTGAAGGAGCGGGCCAAGACCATCCTCGAACTGATCGACGGCTCGCGCTTCCTGTTTCAGGCGCGTCCCCTGCCGCTCGACGACAAGGCGCGGCAGAACCTTGACGAGGCCGGAAGGGCGCGGCTGGCGCTGCTGCTGCCGGCGCTGGGCGCGGTGGAGGAGTGGACGGCGGAACGGCTCGAACAGGCGGTGCGGGAGGTGGCGGAAGCCAGCGGCGCCAAGCTCGGCCACCTTGCCCAGCCGCTGCGCGCGGCCCTGACCGGGCGGGCCACCTCGCCGGGGATTTTCGATGTTCTCGCCGTGCTGGGGCGGGAGGAAAGTCTCGCCCGCATCGCCGATCAGGCACGTTCTACCAAAATCTAATAACCTTGGCGGAGCCTTTCCGCCAGTTTGTGACGGACCAACTTGAAGCTTTTGCTGCATTGCAGTACGCAAGTGCAAACCGTGGACTGAAACCGGCGCTAGGGGCGCCAACCGGAGGTCTGAATGACTGCCTCAAAGGGAACCTTCACCGTCGGCGCCAGCACTGTGGACCTGCCTGTCCGCTCGGGCACCATCGGCCCTGATGTGATCGACATCGGCGCGCTGTACGGCAAGACCGGCATGTTCACCTACGACCCGGGCTTCACTTCGACCGCGTCGTGTGAATCCCAGATCACCTACATCGATGGCGATGAGGGCATCCTGCTGCACCGGGGCTATCCGATCGAGCAGCTTGCCGAGCACGGCGACTTCCTCGAAACCTGCTTCCTGCTGCTGCACAACCATCTGCCGACCGCGGCCGAGAAGGTCGACTTCGTCAACCGCGTGACGCGCCACACGATGGTGCACGAGCAGATGGCCCGCTTCTTCCAGGGCTTCCGCCGCGACGCCCACCCGATGGCGGTGATGGTCGCCTCGGTCGGCGCGCTCTCGGCCTTTTATCACGACTCGATCGACATCTCGGACCCGCATCAGCGCATGGTCGCCTCGATGCGCATGATCGCCAAGTTCCCGACGCTGGCGGCAATGGCCTACAAGTATCACATCGGCCAGCCGTTCGTGTTCCCCAAGAACGATCTCGACTACACCTCGAACTTCCTGCGCATGTGCTTCTCGGTGCCGTGCGAGGAGTACAAGGTGAACCCGGTGCTGAGCCGGGCGCTCGACCGCATCTTCATCCTGCATGCCGACCATGAGCAGAACGCCTCGACCTCGACCGTGCGCCTTGCCGGCTCGTCGGGCGCCAACCCGTTCGCCTGCATCGCGGCCGGCGTCGCCTGCCTCTGGGGCCCGGCGCATGGCGGCGCCAACGAAGCGGCGCTGAAAATGCTGGCCGAGATCGGCACGCCCGACCGCATCCCGCATTTCATCGCCCGTGCCAAGGACAAGAACGACCCGTTCCGCCTGATGGGCTTCGGCCACCGCGTCTACAAGAACTACGACCCGCGCGCCCGCATCATGCAGCGCACGACCCACGAGGTTCTGGCCGAGGTGGGTGACAAGAACGACCCGCTGCTTCAGGTCGCGATGGAACTGGAGCGCATCGCGCTGCACGACGAGTACTTCATCGAGCGCAAGCTCTACCCGAACATCGACTTCTATTCGGGCATCACGCTGAAGGCCATGGGCTTCCCCACCTCGATGTTCACCGTGCTGTTCGCCCTGGCCCGCACCGTCGGCTGGATCGCGCAGTGGAAGGAAATGATCGAGGACCCGCATCAGCGCATCGGCCGTCCGCGCCAGCTCTACACGGGCCATCCCAAGCGCGACTACATCCCGATCGCCCAGCGCAAGTGAGCGCCGGCCATCACCAGACAAGGGCGCCGCGAGGCGCCCTTTTTTGTTGCCGACAGGCATCCGTTTTGCGGCTGGCCGCGTGCGCGGCAGGGCGACCGTTTTCAAACCACCATGGGGCCGCCGCGAGGTGCCCCTGTTTGTTGTGCAGCAGATGGAGGCTGCGCACGACCGGGGCCGACCAGACGGGCAGAGGGGCCTGCGTCGCCCGCCGCATGCCTCAGGCGGTGCGGCCGTGCCGGGCGGTCTGCAGCACGATTTCTGCGGCGGCTGCGCTGGGGTTGTTGCCCGGCACAGCCATGGCCAGATCGAGCCGGCGGAAGGCATCAAGCTGCGCCTCGCGCTCGGCGCCGCCCTCGATCAGCGGCAGCATCGCCGCTGCCAGCGCTTCGGGGGATGCCGCCGCCTGAAGCAGGATGGGGGTGACGTCCTCGCCCAGGATCAGGCTGGGC
>Ga0209573_1005047_pt1 | contig 12295 bp, 7 predicted proteins | sample TNRBio252014_DNA_FD_185870 | JGI IMG/M metagenome (GOLD analysis project Ga0209573, IMG submission 185870) | Wastewater treatment Type I Accumulibacter community from EBPR Bioreactor in Madison, WI, USA - TNR Reactor_6/25/2014_ DNA (SPAdes)... | ecosystem: Engineered > Bioreactor > EBPR >...
GAACGCGGGGGGTCTCGACCGAGCGGCGCGGTTCTCAGCCGCGGCGGCAAACCCCTCTGAAACAACGTGCTTTTCCCGCTGGCGGATCGGCGGTGAGAGTGTTCCGGGCGGGGTGTCTGGCGGAGCGAAAGAACCCCGCATCCAACCGTCTCTGTTTTTGTGATTGTTTTTCAGTGGATTGAGAATGACGGGTTTCCCGGGTCCGCGGGCGCCTGATTAGATCTCTCGCGCGACGCGGAAGCCCACGACGCGACTCTTTAACTCCTGCGGGCACGGTAGTCGCGCTGCCGGATGCCGCTGCCGCGGCAGTGACTGCCAAGATCCGCCTCGCACTACCCGTGGACCTCCTCCCGGTCGCGGGCTCCCGTCCGCGGCCGCCCCAACGTGACCGGGGTGCCACGCGTCAGCGGTCCACTGCCAGACGTTACCTTGCATATCCAAGAGATTCCAACTGTTGGCCTTTGTTTGTCCGACTTCGAAGGTGCGTTGCAGAGCACCCCCGGAATCACCGCGCAAGATGTCGCGTTGCCCAGCGCGGGCGGCATACTCCCATTCGGCTTCCGATGGCAGCCGGTATCTAGCGCTTGTCTGGCTCGACAACCACCTCGTGTAGGCGATTGCCTCGTGCCAGCTCACATTGATCAGAGGCCGCTGCTTTCGACCCCAGCCGGCGTCGTCTGTCACAGAGTAGCCCTGAGCGTAGCAATATTCGTCGTACTCGTTGAAGGTCACCGGCCAAGCGCCGATTGCGAGGCGACGCCCGAAGGTGATCTCCTGTTGTGGGCCCTCGTCGGGCCAAGCGAGGGGATCGTCGGCGCGCGACCCCATCAAGAACCAACCAGCTGGCAGCACAACCATGACGGGACACCACGATTCGTGGATATCCTGGAACTTTTCGAGATCGGCAGCAGTCGCAGTATCGATTAGCGGTCGCTGCGGCCCTTCCGCAACACCGGGAGCAGCACCCGGCTCCTGACTAAGGGTATCTTCTACCACACGGCGGACGCCCCAATCGCCGCCCGAGGAGCCTGGGGCTTTTGCGGCAGCAAAGGCGACCGCCTCCATCTCCTCCTCCGGCCACTGTCGCCCTCGGATAGGTAGGGAGCGCATCGATCCCAGCCGGGGCTTGACAACACTGGGCTGCCCCGTCAGACGCCGATAGAGATCCTCGTAACCCTTCTCGGTATCGACGACGTACCGGGTCCCGCCCTTGATCGGCGTCGGGATCTGTTCAGGCGAGGCATTGGAAAAGAGGACCGGCACGAACTTGTCGCCGACCGCGCCGGCGTCGTAGAGGAACTGGCGGATAATCCGCGCTTCCCATACGACACCCAAGCCCGTGCCCCCCTTCTCGTGACCACTGACCCGACGGTGATAGGTCTCGGTGCAAATCATCAGCACGATGTCGGCGGCGGCGATCTGCCGCTCGCACCAGAGCGGCCAGCCCTCCGGTGGCGAGACGTTGTACTGATCGATCTCCGCATCCACGCCGTCGGCCCTAAGCCGGTCGGCAAGTGTCTTCACGCGTTCCTGGTGCTCGACCGTGTCGTGGCTATAGCTGATGAAGACCTTGGGCGGCGCGCCGGTCATCAGACTTTGACCGGCACACGTCGGCCGTCCAGCCTATCGGCGTCGGGCATGTTGGCGGACAGCAAGCGCCCGCTCGGGAAACGACGCCCATGCGAATGCCGGTGACTGACGACCATCGCCTGCTTCCCCCACACTTCCCCTCTTCGGCAAACAAAATTAGCACCCAAAGCGCCGCATTTCGACAGGCTTCTCCGATGGCTTGCGGGGTGCTGCGACAACTCCTGGCGACTACATTGCAATCGGGTCGAGCCGGGAGGCTCCCGCCGACGCCTGCGGCCGTCGAAGTTCCAGGTCTGTAACGTGCTATTACTGAAGTTTGGCCTTGTATTGGAGTGTATCGCCGCTTGTTGCCATAACTTTGAGCTCTGCGTAGACTCAGATCAGGTACCATAGCCGGATTGCGTTTATGGCGACGGCGGCGGCGAAGTTTCTGGCGAGTTTGCCGAAGCGTGTCGCTGTTCGGCGATAGTCTTTGAGGCGGTTGGCTGCTTGGGAACTACTGAATAGACGGCTAATATTAGCAAGCTGCAATAATGGGCGCGGTCGACTGTACGCCTTGCAGAGGCACCCAAAGTGAGCTATCAAGGCAATAATAGGGTGGGAGCGGGGATATGGGGGAATACGTTCGATGCGTGTGGTCACCGCCATTTCGTCGGCGGCGATTGCGGGATCAAACGTCGTGGACCGCCGCGAGTCGCCGTATTGTCCCGATTGCAGCGGCGGCGGCGTGTATACTGGGGGCGCGAGTGGCGGTGGCCGCGGGCGTCGTCCCGGTCGATGACTTCTTGTCCAGCCCCGCTGTGAAATCGTTCCGCGAGGGCCGCTACGCCGACGCAAGCGAGGAATTTGAGGCGCTGCGCAGCCAGCATCCGGACGATCCCAACGTGCTGCTCAATCTCGCGTCCAGCCTCCGCCGGGCGAACCGACTGGTCGTCGCCAAGCAGGTGCTGCTGCACGCTGCCGACGTCGCGCCCGACGCTGCCGAGATCTACTATTATCTCGGGCTCACCAACTACAAGCTGGATGATTTGGAGGCAGCCGAAGCGGCGTGGCGCAAGACGGTGGAGTTGGCGCCCGACACCACGGAAGGCCAGGTGGCGCAACAGGCGCTGGACGAGTTGGCGCTGAAGCGCAATCAGCAGGCGGTGGTTGAACCGGACCGACCTTGGAACGCATACGCGCAGATCGGCGGCGAATACGACAGCAACGTTACCGCCGGCAAAGGCGGCGAAAGGGACGCTGCGTTCCGGCTGCCACTCTACCTGCAAGGCGACTACCGCCTGTTTCGCGAGGGCGGCTTTTCGCTCCTGGCCGGCGCCTGGGGCTATCACGCCAACAACTTCGGTGATAACGCTGACAACTTCGACCTGAACGCCGTAGCACCCTCGTTGCGGGCGACGTATGCGTTTCGCATCGGCGACGTAGCAGCGGAAGCCGGGCTCGGCTATGAGTACGAGCGCGACTGGCTGCAGGACGATTACTTTGGCCAGCGCCACGAAATCAGGCCGAGCGTCAGCATCACCTGGGATGATCCGCGCCTGCAAACCGTTGCCTACTACGCTGCGCGTTTCGAAACATTTTCCGAGAAGGGCGATGTTTCGTCGATCACTTCGCGCAACGCCGTTACCAACGTGGAAGGCGTCCGCCAGTTCGTCTTCTCCGACAACCATCAACATTATCTGACCGCAGCCGCGGAATTTCGGCAGAGCGGTGCGCACGGCGCCAACTTCAACTACGACTCCTACGCGGGAGAGCTGGGTGTGTCGCTGGCTCTGCCGCTGGCGTTGCGGCTCGACCTAACCGGGCGATATGAGTATGAACGACATCCGGACTTCCAGGCGGACGAGAAACTGAAGATCGACCGGCAGGTTTATTCAGTCGGGCTATCACGACGTTTCACGGACCAGCTTACCGCCTCGCTGCTCTACTGGTATCGCAACGATGATGCAACCGTGGGTGCGTTCGCTTATGATCGTAGCGTTGCTGGTTTCTACCTGGGATACAAACTGTGAGGCGAGCATGAGATCCTGCGAAGATAGAGTGCACGGCAGCCGGATTGACGTCCTGCGCTGGACGGCTCCGCTCGCTCTCGCCTTGATCATGGCACTGGGGCCACCCGTCGACGGTGCCGCCCAGACAGATGCTCCGCGGCCGCCGCTGATTGACTTGGACCGGGCGGCGCTCGATGACCCGGATCTGATTCGCTTGTTCGCGTCCGTTCCGCATCCCTGGCCAGGGCCACGCGGGCCGCAGCCTTATAATCAGGTGCCCCCGCAGGCGCAACGCGACTTCCGCCCGGCGCCGGTAACGCCTAGATCGCCAGGAACGGGAACGTTTGACCGACTTCCAGCGGCTTCCGCGGCCACAACCCCGACGCGCTAGGGGCGGACGCCGCACGCCGTGCAGGCAGTCGGACCTAGGAAAAGGGGCCGAGTTGGGGGGCCTGCGCCGAGCTTGGAGGGAAGCTTACGATGTGGCAGCATTTGGCGCGTCTTGCGTGTCTGCTCCTGCCCGTTGCCGTTCACGCCGGCGAACTAAAGCAGCACGGCTTTCGCGAGCGAACGGAACCGCGGCAGGGCGTCCTGCTTGCGCAGGCCGCGTCCACGCCACCTGTTAGAAGTCACGACACAGACTCGGGACGCGCTGTACCGGGAGGCGGTCCGGATGGACCGGGTGTGGTACCGCCACCGATAAACTTTGGCCGTCCGGGGCCCCCGCCCCCACCACCACCGGCGTCGCTACCTCCGTTCGTCCCCAAGCAGATCCTGCTCGTAGTACCCTTAACCTCAGCAGATGATGAGACATCAGCGCTGCGACAGCGGTTCGAGCTCCGCGTTGAAGATCAAGCAGCGCTGGAAAGCCTGGGCAAGCTGGCCCTCCTTCTTAGCTGGAGCAATAAACAGGACCCGGTGGAACTGACGCGGCAGTTCGACGGCGAGTTGAGGCGGCAATTCGGCGGCGAGCCGCCTGTCTCGTGGGCACAATTGAATTGGCTCTATAAGCCGCTGACGCAGGCCAGTGCGGCCTCAGCCGGCAGCGATTACGCGAGCGAGATGCTGAATGTCGAAGCTTTACGCGGTCTTGCGAGCGGACAGGACGTGCTGGTGGCGCTGGTCGACACGCCTGTCCACCAAAGTCACCCCGAGTTCGCCCACGCCGACATCGTCAACAACCTTGATGTCACGGGCAAAGATGGCGGCACCGATATCCACGGAACCGCCGTGGCGAGCCCGATCGTCGCGGCGAGCCAACTTAGCGGCTTAGCACCCAAAGCCAAACTTCTCGTATTGGGTGCTCTCATGGAGCACGAAAAAAACTTAACGGCGGCGCAGTCCTTCTTCATGGCAAAGGCCCTCGACATTGCCATCAAGAACTGCGCGCAGGTGATCAACATCGCCGTGGCAACGGCCAGCAAGGAGGATGAGTTGATCAACCAGCTGATCGACACCGCGGTTCAGGACGGCGCCGTCGTTGTCGCAGCCAACGGTGAGGCGGGCCGAAATAAGAGGAAGAGCTACCCCGCAGCGCTGCCGAACGTCATCGCCGTTAACGCCGTCGACCGCGACAGGCGGCTATTTTCGCGGGCATCCACGGGATCGTACATCTCGCTTGCTGCACCGGGCGTGGACGTACGAGTTGCCTGCCCCCCCGACAAGTACTGCGCCAACAACGGCTCCTCGATTGCTTCCGGCTACGTTAGTGCAATTGCAGCACTGATCTTGGAGAAGAGATCGGATCTGGACGCGCAGGGGGTCCGGGTGCTGCTCGAGCGGACGGCCATCAATCTCGGCGATAAAGAGGAATACGGCAAGGGACTGGTCAATGGTGTGGAGGCTCTGCGCGAGGCGCTGGCGGGTAGATGACCGGGAGTGGGGTGGTGCGCTGCCACCGAAATGCCTGCCCGGCCCTCTCAGTCCGAGTTCTGCTTGTTGCGGCCCTGATTTGTGGCCTTCCTTTGCTCAAGCCCGAGCGATCTGCAGGGGCCGATGGGGCTGGGGCGGACGACGAGGCAGGACAGCTGACGACCGTTCTACAGCTGACGACCGTTCTTAAGACGTCCACCGACCCCGTCGCCCGCAATGACGCACTGAAGAGGCTCCGTGATCTGGGAGGCGTCGCACAGAATGTGCCGCAACTGCGCGCCATCATCACCGATGTGACGGTGCCGCAGCTGCGCGCCATCATCACCGATGTGACCGACGAGGCGATGATTCGTGCCTCTGCCTGTGACACGCTGGGCGTTGTCGGGACGGCGGATGACGCGACCCTGGCTGCGGTGACCCAGGCGATTACCGGCCGCGAGCGTAACGTCCGTCACGCCTGTATCCTAGCCTTGGGTCTTCTCGGTCCCGGCACAGAGGGCATGCTCTCTCTATATCTGCGCGACCCCGACGATGCCAGTGTGCGGCGCGTCGCGGCACAAGCCTTGGGACTTTTGCAGCCGCGCAGGACGGATACGGTTGGTCTCCTTGTGGAAGTGTTAAAGAAAGACGAACCGATAGTTCAGCGCCGCGCGGCGGAAAGCCTGGGTGTAGTAAAGACGGCATATCACGTCGCTGCGAAAGAGCTTATCGCCTTCCTGCAACGCTCACCGCAAACGACCGACCAGGAAGCGCGGCAGGCCGCAGCTCGATCGCTGAGCCGGATCGCCTTTACCGTGCGCGACTTGCCCCAAGGCCGCGCGCTTCTGCCCGATATGAACGAAGCGTTGGCGCTGCTGCAGAACGACGCTGATGCAGATGTCCGCGCCGAAGCAGACAAGGTGGTGCTTGCAATAGAACGCATTTCGTCGACAGAAACCAAAGAAGTCAAAGTGCCGGAACAGTCGGATAATCCGCCTGACCATTGGACTCTCGATCCGTACGCCCTGACATTGGCCGCTGCCGTGGCTCTCTACGCCACGGTGCTGCTCACGCTGCTAGGGATCTATACGCTCGCGCCGGCAAAGCTCCTGTATCTCGCCGGCCTGGATCGCGCGGAGGATGCATCGCATCTCTCCTCCCGCATCCGATCTGCGGTTCGCACCGTGCTGTTGCTGGGCTCGCTCGCGCGCCGCGACCGCGTCCTCGATGCGTGGGTCGCACGCAGACTGCCCATGGTGCGTTGCCGGTTCGAGGAAAGCGAAGCTGTGCGTAAGCTGGGACCGCGCGTGCCGCTGCCAGTGCTGGTGGACGATCAACTTGTGGAGGACGTCGGTCCCCTGAGACTCCAGCCCGCGTTCCGGTCGGAGGTCACCTACCTGTTGATCCACGGCGAAGGCGGCGTCGGCAAGACGTCGCTCGCCTGTCAAATTGGCCGGTGGGCGGCGTCGGTCGCGGCAGGCGCCCGCCTGGCGGAACATCCGATGCTGCCGGTGCTCATCGACAGCGACTTCACTTCGGATGGCGATCCGCCTGCAGGCAGCATCATCGCGTTCGTTGCGCGTCGCCTGAAGCACCTGGTCAATGCCGCGGCGCCGCTATCAACGGAGCTGGTCGACCTGCTGCTACGGCGACGGCGGATTCTATTGATCCTCGACGGCCTGTCCGAACGCGGTACCGCCAGCCGCAGAGCCATCTGCCCGGCCTCCGTCGTCTTCCCGGCCAATGCCCTGGTCATCACCTCGCGCCAGCGCGAGGACCTCGGAGTGGAGACGACACGGATCGCCCCGCTGCCAATCACCCGTGAGAGGCTTTCCCATTTTCTGCTCGCCTACGTCGCCAGCATCGGCAAGGCCGATCTCCTGACCGATGACCGTCTGGAGGAGGCGCGGCGCAACCTCTCGGCGCTGTTCAAGAACGATCCGATATGCGTGCTGCTGGCGAAGCTCTACGCCGACCTGTACATCGCCGCGCTCGCTCGCTCTGAGGAACGGCAAAGAGCGGGGCCGCGCAGTATCCCAGACCTCCTGCTCAACTACATTAACCTGCTCAACCGTTCGATCGAAGAGGGTCGCCTTCCCATCCAGAAAGTGCACGAGACTCTAAAGGTTATCGCCTGGGAGTGCGTGCGCCACAGTCTATGCCCGGGTTCGGCAAAAACTGCAGCGCTGCAGAACCTGCTTGGCGAAAGCGAAGGAGAAGGGAAGCTGGACTATGTGCAGAACAAGCTGCACCTGCTTGTCACCGTCGATCCGCCCGGTGATGCGGTGCGGTTGCATCTGGACACGCTTGCCGAGTTTCTCGCGGCCCTTTGCTTTGCTGACAGGGCCGATGACGACCCTGGGGCATGGTTCGAATTAATGGACCACATCAAGGGGTTGCCGCCCGAAGCCCCGCTGCACGGTGGCTTCGTTAAGGCGCTGGATACGGTCATCAAAACGCCAGACGCACAGCGCTTGGTGCCGCCGTTCGCCGCAGAATATGTCCCGCGGCTCGCAGGCTGGTTATATGACGTGACAGGGTCTTTGGCGAGTTCGGAGCGTCGATCTCAGACTCAGGGGTGATGCTTATTGCCTCGCAACTGCGTCACGTAGCCTGCGGCCCCCTTTCGCACGGGGGCCAACCCGAGCTCCGGTTCGAGCGCAAACAGAGGTTGAGCGGACATTTCTCGTAGCCAGCCAAAGTCCAGATATTGCGAGACGCGTGTGCGCCTTCGACCACTCGATCCCTGTTCGCCGTTTCCCCGCACAAACCAACGCCAGCTGGCTAAGCGAGATCGCCGCTGAGGAACCACTCGTTTGCATCGCGCTTGGTCAGGGCAATAATCGAGTACTGCAGGCGGGTCTTCGCCTGCTTGCCGGATGGCAGCCGCAGCGTGACGCCGGCCCCGGAGACGGTGATCTGCCCGGCGCCGGCCTGCACAATCTCGATGCAGGCGCCCAACGGGAAGGCGACCGCGGCGTCGGGCGGCACGGTCACGGTGATCGCGGCGGCGTTGGCGCACTCGACCAGGCGGTGGTTGTCGGCCAGCACCAAGGTGTAGCTGGTGCCGGTGCTGACGGTCGGGGCCGGCGTCGCGGCGAAGCCGATGTCGACGATGTCCTGGACGCTGTAACTGCGCAGTGCCGTGCCGTCGGCCGCCAGCTTCTCCGCCGGCAGCACCTGCATCGGCAGCAGTCGGGCGGCGCTGGTCTGATCGACGTTCTTCACGTCGACGCCGATCGAGGTGATGGTCACCGCGGTCGAGCCGTTGCCGTTGCTGCCGAACATCGCCAGCTGCACGCCGATCGACTGCCGCATCGTGTCGGGAATGTCCGCCCAGCCGCCCCAGTTGGTTTCGTCGCCGGCGCCGGTAAGGGCTAGCTCGGCGCCGCTGTCGGCCCAGCTCGCGCCACCGTCGACCGAGTAGCGGAGCGTCAACGTTGTGTCGGCCAGCCCGCCGGCGGTGCCGATCGAGACGACCAGCCGGATCCGCAGATAGCCGCGCAGGTCGATGCCGGTGGCCCGCGCCGGCGCGCCGACCGGAAACTCGGTCGAGGCGAGCGGCACTGCCCAGCTCTGCGCGCCGTCCCACATCGGCTGTGAGCGCAGGACGTCGTCGTCGGAGAAGCCGTCGAAGCGGTTGTCGTCGATGTCGTAGGTCAGCCGGTCGAGGCCGTTCGGCGCCTCGACCCGCATCGCCTTGGCTCGGACGACGAATACCTCGCCGGTGAGCTCAGGGTCGTACCACAGCATGTCGCCGGTGGTTTCGTCGCGGCGCCACTGCCGGTTTTCGCCGGCAATGCCGCGCAGCTTGAGCTCCGCCCACGTCAGCCCGTCGGTCGCCGTGCGCTGGGCAAGGGTGTTACCGCGGATGACGACGTTGCGCGGCGTGGCGCTGAACTGGCTGACGATGATCGCGGTGTCGACGGTGTTGCTGGTGCCGTACATGTCGGCGGTCACCAGGTCGGTGACGGTGTTGGCGGTGACCAGCACGTCTTCGATCGGCCGCGCTCCCTCGCCGAAGCTGTCGTCGCCGCCGAGGAACACCGCGTAGTTGAGTGGCGCGCGGAAGCTGTTGCCGACGACCAAAGTATGCTTGCCGCCGAGCACCTTGACACCCTGGCAGTGATAGACCCGGTTGCCGATGAAGCGGAAGGCGCGCTGCTGGCCGAGATCGCCGGCGGCGCCGGCCGACAGGTTGGCGGCGCAGCAGTCGTCGATGATCCACTCGAAGTCGCTGTCGGTGACCGCCACGTCGGCGCAGTTCGACGCGTTGAAGCCGTCGCGGGCGATGCGGTTGAGGTAGATGCGGTTGGCGCGGACCTGATTGCAGTAGCCGAAGGTGAAGCCCATCTGCGAGCCCCAGCGGCCGACGACGTCGTTGAGCGCGACCCGCTCGTAGTTGCCGAGCACGACCAGCCGGCTGTCGTCGCCGAGCTGCTTCATCGTCGTTGCGAGGTCGCCCTCGAAGATCAAGTTGCTGATGACGATCGTCTTGCCGGGGCCGTCGTCGGTGTCGCGGTAGAGCATCCGATAAGCCGAGCCGTCGCCGGGATCGGTGCCACCGCTGAGCCCGGTGGTCGTCGCCGCGACGCCCTTGTACCAGCGGCAGTAGCCGCGGCCGGTCAGCATCAGGTATGGGCAGGTGTCGGGGTCGATGCCGGTCTTGTCGCCCGCGTGGCCGATCATGAAGTCGCCGGACATCAGCAACTCGCCCGGCTGGCCGGACGCCTTGATCGCGGCGATGGCGGCGCGGATAGCGGCGTTGTCGGCGCTTGACGCCGTGCCGGCGAGCGGGATCACCTTGGTCGGAAAGACGACGTTCGCCAGCGCCGTGCGCTCGGCCGCGGTCATCATCACCTTGCCGGCGGTGTCGCTGATCTGGTCGGCGGTGTAGTCGCCGGCGGTCGCGGTCACGGCACCGCCGCGGCCGAAGACGCTGGAGACGCCGCTGCTGCCGGCCTGCGTCCATACCGCGGCGCCAGTGGCCGGGTCGGCGCAGAAGAACACCCGGCCGGCGCTGACGTTCAGCCACATTGCGCCGCGTACCCAGCCGAAGGCAGCGTCATCGCCGATGGTCGGGTCGGTGGTGGCGCCGTAGTTCTCGACCAGCTCCCAGGCGCTGTTGGCGGCGTTGCGGCGCATCACCCGCTTGCCGGTGTCGTTGCGCCAGCGCATGAACGGATAGGTGAGCGACGGCGCGAACGGACCCTCGTGCTCGGTCGCCACCGCTTCGTCGCAGGCGTTGAAGTCCTGCCGTACCTGGGCGCCGGTGCCGGTCGGCACCGCCCCGAAGTTGGCTGCCTGAGTCATAGCTTGACCATCACGTTGCAGTAGGTCGTCGGCTGGATGTTGGAGTGCGCCTCGCCGCTGCCGGCCGAGCCGGTGTTGCCGCTGAAGGCGCCGGCGGCACCCGTCGACCCGCCGCTTCCATACGAAGACGAGAAGCCGCCACCGCCACCGATGACGCTATTGCCTGTTGGTGCGCCGGGGTGGGTGTGATTCGGGATCGACACCGTGTGCGCGTGCGGCGGCACGTGATTGAGGCCGAGGGCGACGGACTCGACGCCGCCGCGCGACCCCAGCGCGAAGCTGCTCAGGCCGGAGCCCGACCCGGCGGTGGCGAACACCCGACCGAGCGCCTTCGGCAGCAGGATATGCCGATGCGCCGCCCAGTCGGACGCTGCCGACGCGCCGCGGCCGGTCTGCGTCGTGGTGCCGGCGGCGTAGAGGGTGCACCAGCTGTCGGCGATGTTGGCCCACAACAGCGCGAACAGCGCCTGCGTGTCCGGGTTGGCGCGGGTGGTGGCGCCGGAGCTGCCGTCGCCGATCGTGCCGTCGTTCATCATCACCCAGCCGGCGTCGGCGACCGATTTGAAGGTCTGCTTGATGTCGCCGGTGGTGAAGGCCGCCTGCGGAATGTCGACGTTGGTCCACTTCATCGGCGGGCCGATGGTGCCGACGGTGCCCCAGGCGGTGTTGGTCGGGTTGCGAATCTTGATGGTGCCGGTGCCGCTGTCGAACCAGAGCATGTTCGGGTACATCAGCGGCGGCTCGGAGGATCCGTAGTGCTGCGTCGCCAGCGCCTGCAGGTTGACATTGACCCGCGCGCGATAGAACGCCGCCAGCTGGTTGGCGACGCCGCCCAGGTCGGCTGCCTGCGTCATTCCCGCTCTCCGCTCTTGATCTCGATGAATTGCGGCTCGCGACGCGGGTTGCGCCGGCGATAGTTCTGCAGTGCCCGCTGGCTGGTCGGTGGGAGTGCTGCCGTCAGCAGCGTCTGCAGATGTTCGATCGCCTGCACCAGCCCTTCGACCAGCTCCGGCGTGTCACGCTCGGCGGCGTCGAGCGGCTCGGCCGACAGCGGCATGAAGCACTGGCGGCCGAAGTCCCAGCGGTAGCCGTTGCCCCGCTCGCGCATGTCGTGGCCCTCCGGCAGCGCCACGGTGCGGGCGACCGGACACGTCTTGTGGTCTTCGGCGCAGCAGTCTTCGACGCAGACCAGCATTCCCTGCTCGTCGAGCTTGGCGATGTGCGGCATGGGTGAACTTTCGTGGAAGGGGTTAGACGACTTCTTCGGCCTTCACCCGCAATTCGGTGAGCCACAGGTTGAAGGCGCGGTCCGCGGTGCTGAGCCGACACTCCAGCCGGCCGAGGGCCCGGGCGTTGATCTCGGCGGAATCGATGCGCGTCGGCGGCCCCCAGGTCGGGCTTGCGGCCGGGTTGTCGTCGGTCAGGCTGCCGTAGACGACGGCATCGACCGAGGCGCCGAGCGCGCCGTCGATGTCCGGCCAGCTGTCGATCTCGCCGATCTTGGCGTCCCAGAAGTCGTGCTGGTTGATCGCTTCCAGCAGCAGGTGGCT
>Ga0209573_1005048_pt1 | contig 12292 bp, 11 predicted proteins | sample TNRBio252014_DNA_FD_185870 | JGI IMG/M metagenome (GOLD analysis project Ga0209573, IMG submission 185870) | Wastewater treatment Type I Accumulibacter community from EBPR Bioreactor in Madison, WI, USA - TNR Reactor_6/25/2014_ DNA (SPAdes)... | ecosystem: Engineered > Bioreactor > EBPR >...
TTATCAGGCAAACTGCTCGAAGAAATTTTCAAGCAATTAGATCGACTCGATGTTGACTACAGAAGGCTGGTCTTTGAAGACTTAAGTCACGTTGTTTCGCTAGCTGGAGACTTTTAGTAGCAATAAAATGTATACATAGCGGTAGACTCGTCCCCATGGTATCCAGTTTCAATTCTGTAACACGTGGAAATGTTGAAATTGTGTTTACGAATAGACATGGTGGTTGTTCTAGTTCTCCATATAATTCATCGAATCTTGGAAGCCATGTAGGCGACAACCCGGCCGATGTGATTAGGAATCGAGAACTGCTATACAAACAAATTTCTGAAACCAAAACCATAAGCCCTCCTGGGGATTGGGTTTTTCTAAACCAAACTCATAAAAATCACATTGTTAGCGTTGGTCGAAATTTTCAAATTGATAATGAAAATCCTCCTGAAGCTGATGCAAGCATCACTCAATTAAAAAATCAACCACTCGTATGTATGACTGCGGATTGTGGGCCGTTAGTCATCTATTCTGAAAATGTATTGGGTGTTGTCCACGCTAGTTGGAGAACGGTTGTAGATGAAATAATTGAAAGTACCGTCGAAGAAATGAAATTCTTAGATCAGGAAAGTACCTTTAACGCAGTACTAGGTCCATGTATCCACCCGGAAAATTATGAATTCGATGAAAAATTATTGGAGGAGCTTTCATCTAAACTTGGAAGTCATATCAAAGCTAAAACCAATTCTGGGAAACCAGCATTTAACCTTGTGAGTTCAATTGAACATAAACTATCTGAACTAGGCGTAATATTGGAAAATGCTGGTATAGATACTTTTGCGTCGAAAGATTACTTTTCATATAGACGAGATGGTCAAACAGGACGACAGGCGGTGATCGCATGGCTGAAATAAATTTTGGTGAAGAAGTTTCCAAAGAAGATATTGAAAATAATTTAAAAGAAATAAACGATAAGATTTTTCTAGCTTGTGCAGAATCAAATAGAGAACCAAGCGAAATCGATATCGTTGCCATTACAAAAACACATTCAATAGCTACAGTCCGAAATGCTATCGAAGCTGGATTAACGAATTTCGGTGAAAACAGATATCAAGAACTACACGAGAAGAAACTCGCTACAGAAAAAAATGAAAAAGTAAAATGGTATTTTGTTGGGCAAATCCAAAGAAACAAGATGGCCCGAATTGCAGATGAAGCAGATGTCATTTGTTCAGTAGATAGGCCCGAACAACTCGATATAATTTCTAAAGCTAGAAATAAACCGAAAATTTTAATTCAACTAAGCGCCGATGGTGATGAAAAACGCGGGGGAGTGCTTATTAGCAAAGCTTTAGATTTGATGTTGTACGCTCAAAATGTTGGACCATTAATTTCTGGAGTCATGATGGTACCTCCTCTTGGCGTAGACCCAAGGCCACACTTTACCGAAGCAGCCCAATTCGCCAAGAGTGCAGGATTAGAAATCGTATCTATGGGAATGTCGAATGACTATGAAATTGCTGTTGAATGCGGGGCTACCCAATTGCGCTTAGGAACAGCCATTTTTGGTGCAAGGTAAACAAAATACCCTTGATTGGTGCACGTTAGGTCAATTTGGCACTAGAATGGATAGCTGATCAGAAACTTTAAGGGGAGAAACAAATGTGGCGAAAAGCAATGGTTGCACTTGGTCTGCAGGATGATGAAGACGACGCAGAGTTCTTAGGTTATGACCTAGGTCAAGAAGACGAATATCCAACAAACCAAAGAGCAAAAGCAACAACTCCTGAATCTCGGGTTACACGTCCTAGCGCAATGCCCACTCAAGGTACTCGAAGAGAAGCTCCAACTGTTAGAACAATTGCCAGTGAAGCGCCTGTGCGACCACAAAGTATTAGGACTATGCCAATGACCGCTCCAGCTTCACCTAGTGTTCATGTTTGTGAGCCAAAAAGTTTTAATGATGCTCAAGAAATTGGGGAGCGTCTAAAGCTTGGTCGGCCTGTAATCATGAATCTTGGCGGTTTACCTCGTGAACTTCAAAGAAGACTGATTGACTTTGCAAGTGGTTTAGCTTTTGCCATCGACGGTTCGATGTCGAGAGTTGATGAACATGTGTTTCTATTGACTCCAAATAACGTCGAAGTTTCGGCTGAAGAAAAAGAACGAATAGTTAAAAGCGGCCTCTACTAATTTTTAGCTTTACAGTTAAGTCTTAGATTTCTAATTGAACTAAGGTATTTTTCATGTCTCTACTGTTCTCGATACTTGCTCAAGCACTTTTTATTCTTCAAGTGCTATTAATTATTTATTTCATCACTAGTTTTTTCCCGCTCAGCCCTTCTGGTTTTATGGCACAAATAAGAGGGATACTTGCACAAATTTTTGAACCGATTTTGCAATTTTTAAGAAAATTTATTCCATCAGTCGGTATGTTTGATTTATCTGGAATCGTATTGATTTTCGGAATAATTATTCTTCAAGGATTTTTTGCTGCATTAGCCAGCTAATAAATTCCACTTCAATAAGTGGCCAAAACCTTTAACTCTGGAAAATATTGACCATGACTTAATTTGTACCCATTTTGGGTGTAATATGGCAAGCCATGAAGATTTCTCCACGCGAGCTTCGAGAAGCTCAGATTCCATCAAAAGCATTTGGTTTTAACCAAGATGTTGTTGACGCTTTGTTGGAAAGAGCAGCAGACACTATTGAGGGTTTGATCGAAGAGAATCGTCAACTTTTTGAAGCATTAGAACGTATGCGAAGCGAGGGAAGTACCGATTCGGTTTTGGATCCATTTGCTGGAGTAGAGGCCGCAGCTCCTCCAGAACCAGAACCAGTAGTTGTTGAACAACCTGCACAACCAGAAACCGTAGCTCCAGCAGCCAGCATCGATGAAAGTTTAATGGCAGCTCAAATGGGCGAAAAAGAAGATCTTATAAATAAGACTTTGTTGTTGGCGCAAAAAACTGCTGATGAAACTTTAAAGACTGCCAATGAACAAGCAGCCCAACTAATTGAGACGTCTGAAAAGCAAGCACAGGAATTGGTCGCACAAGCAAAAGAAAAAGCTGAATCTTTAACTGGACAAGCAAAAGAAAAAGCTCAAATGCAAGTAACGCAAGCAGAGCAAAGCGCAGCTGAAATGGTTGAAAAAGCAAAACAGCAAGCAGAAGAACTTGTTGCAACAGCGCAAAGTCAAGCTGATTCGATACATGCTAAAGAACGAGATGAATTCGTTGCGCTGGTAACTAAGCTATCCAATGAACGAGCGCAGCTTATAAGCGACATCGAATTGCTGCAAGGCTTCGATGAAGAACATCGTAATAAATTACGAGATGCCGTTCAGGAAGATTTAGCTAAATTAGAAACTAGAGAGCGCATAGATATTGGTTCACTCCCAGAGTTACCTATAATCGAGGAAATTGTAGCGCCTGCACCCATATCCCAAACATCAAAAGCTCAAAAAGAACCGCAGGTAGTTGCAGCTAGCCACGAAGATCCAAAAGATTCAATGGAAACATTTGACTCAATGCTGGACGATGAACCTGTTGTGGCCCCTGCGCAAGAGGACGACGATGTGGAAATCGAATTTGAAGACGATGTAATCGAAGGTGAAATAGAAGCCGAATTGGTTGGAGAAGCTCAAGAAGATGACGCAGACGAAACTTACGATTCAGGAGATCCTTTTGCGGCATTTGTAGATTCTCCATCAGTAGTTGCTCCCGCAGGAGAAGAAACTCCTGATAGTGGACCACAAGTCGTAGATCCAGCCGATGAGATAGTAGATTCTTCCACTTCACATACAGGATTCGACCCCAGTGGTTCCAAGAAAGCATCTCGCCAGAGTGAACTCGACGACGATGACTTCTTTGCCTCACTTAGGGAAGCCGTTGCAGATGACGCTCCGTTAGGGCCGACAGATGGCGACGACGACGATGACCCAAGCAGATTTAAAGGTTTGTTTAAAAAGTAACTTATATCCAGTAGAGAATTAAAACTTTCTTGAGAGAATAATAGAGACCAAATTATGGCGACACCAAAAAAGAAGACAACTAAGGCAACGCCTTCAAAAGTTAAAGCAAAAAAGGCTTCAACCACAGCTGCAACTAAAAAGGCTGTTAAAAAAGCAGAACCAAAAAAAACCGCAGCTAAAACTGCTTCAAAAAAAGAAGCTCCAAAGAAATTAGCAGCTAAAAAATCTGAAGTTAAATCAAAATCTAAAGCCGTAAAAACACAAGAAGCTCCGAGCAAGAATGGAGTATTTAGATGCTCAGTATCTGGGTTGCCAGTAAAGTCTGAAAAACCAAATCTCAATCCAAAAACTTTGCAAAAGCTAAAAGAACTTTTGATCGAAGAAAGAATTAAACATTTGGCACAAGCCGATGAACTTGAGCTCGAAGCAGCAGAACTTATTGCAGACCGTGAAGCCGGAGATACACAATTCGACGAAGAGTCCGGCGAAGGAGATTCTATAGCCGTGGAAAGAGAGCGCACATTGTTTTTAAGCGCTGAAGCTCATAATACCGTTAAACAAATTGATCGAGCTTTGGAGCGCATAAAAGACGGCTCTTACGGTGTATGTGTACCATCAAGTAGAAGGCTTCCAGTCGCGCGTTTAGAAGCGCTTCCATGGACTGAGGTTTGTGTAGATTGCAAAGCAAGAAGTGAACGTCGTCGATAGTACAATTTAAGTGTGCAATTGCCAGATAGAAAAAGTTTTGTTTTAACTAGATCTAGAGTTTTCACTTTTCTGATCTTGTCGAGTTTAATTCTTGTATTCGACCAGCTCACTAAACATTGGGCGAGAACCTCTCTAGAGGGAAATCCAAATTTCATTGGCGATACAAATATCGGCTTTTCTTTGGCGTTCAATTCAGGGAGTGCATTTTCACTATTTGAAGGATCAACAATATTTATTACTGCAATTGCGCTTGTTGTAGTAATGGTATTGGTTTATCTGACATTTCGAACAGATAGATTTTCATTGAGTCTCGCTTACATGCTTATTGCTATCGGTGCAGTTGGAAATATTATCGATAGGTTTTCACAAGAACCATTTGGTGGACGCGGAATGGTCACTGATTTTATAAAAGTAGGATCTTGGCCTACGTTTAACATTGCCGATTCTGCGATTACTATTGGAGCCGCAATTCTAATTGGATCATCTTTCTTCGGAGAAAGAAACAAAAATGAGCAATGATAAGTATTTGAGCTTTGAAATACCAAGCGAGATGGAAAGTTTGCGTGCTGACAAAGCGATCGCTTTAGAAACGCACATGTCTCGTTCTGTAATTGCGGAACTTTTTAAGAACAGAAAAGTTCTACTAAACGGAGAAGTTATTAAAAGATCGGAAAAGGCGAATCCAGGTGATGTAATTGAGTTTGAAATGCCTGAAGATAAATCGCATGAAGTATTGGGTCAAAATATTCCACTAGACATAATTTTTGAAGATGAGTTCATAGTTATCATAAACAAAGAACAAGGTATGGTTGTCCATCCTGGTGCTGGAAATCCTGACAATACTTTGGTCAATGCTTTAGTTCATTTATATCCAGAAATCAAAGATGTGGGTCAGAGCCACAGGCCAGGAATAGTGCACCGATTAGATGCAGGAACTTCGGGTTTGTTGGTAGCTGCCAAAACCAACGAAGCATATGAAATCTTCGTAGATAAATTTTCCCGACATGATGTTTCGCGAGATTATATTGCTCTCGTTTGGGGAAAATTTGAAACTTCCTCTGGAGTTATCGATGCACCTATAGGTAGAAGTACCGCAAGGGCAACCAAAATGGCAGTTCGAGATGATGGGAAAGTCGCAGTTACTCACTACAAGGTCGATGAATGCTATGAACAAAAAGATGTGACGCTCCTTGATGTATCTCTTGAAACTGGGAGGACTCATCAGATTCGTGTTCACTGCGCCGCAATAAACCATCCAATTGTTGGAGATAAAACTTATGGCGGATATCGACAAAGTCTTGAATGTCCTCGACCTTTTCTTCACGCCCATACTCTAAAGTTTGAACACCCAATTACCTCTGAAAAAATGGAGTTTACGGCTACCTTGCCGGCCGATCTACAAGATGTACTTAAAGGTCTCGAAGAGGTCTAGAATAGGTCATTCGATAGATAGGAATTATGCCAAGGAGGCATTGCTAAAGACATGGCAAAGTCATTCGCGCACTTGCATGTGCATACAGAATATTCGATGCTTGATGGCGCATCGAGACTTGATGAGCTCATTGACGCAGCAAAACAAGATGGCCAAAATGCCATTGGTATTACCGATCATGGAAACCTTTATGGTGCTTTAGAGTTTTATAAAAAATGTAAAGCTAAAGACGTTAAACCTGTTATTGGTACGGAAGCATATTTCGAAAATGGTTCTCGTTTTGATCGTCCAAAAAGAAGTGAAATGGAGACTTTTCACTTAACTCTTTTGGCAGAAAACAACACTGGATATAAGAATCTCGTAAAAGTATCATCTCAAGCTTATCTAGACGGTTTTTATTACAAGCCGCGCACCGACTGGGAGCTTTTGGAAGAACACGCCGAAGGTTTAATTGCTACATCAGGCTGTTTGGGAGGTTTAGTAAACCAATTGATTATGAAAGAAGATCTTGATGGGGCTTTAAAGGCGGCGTCGCGGTTTCAAGATATTTTTGGTAACGATAACTTTTTTATCGAACTTCAAGATCATGGGTTAGCTGAAGACTCACAAGTCATTCCACATTGTATTGATATTGCTAAAAAACTAAATGCTCCTTTGGTTGCAACTAACGATAGTCACTACACAAATAAACATGATGCTCATTCTCACGACGCTTTGTTATGTGTCCAGACTGGTTCATTGATGAGTGATCCAAAGCGTTTTAAATTCGAAGCAGAAGAGTTCTATGTAAAAACAGCCGCGGAAATGTATGATTTGTTTAGCGACTACGAATCTGCTTGCGATAACACATTGCTGATTGCAGAGAGAGCAGATGTAAGTTTTGAATTCGATAAAATTATTCTGCCATCGTTCCCAGTTCCCCAAGGTTATACAGAGGAAAGCTATTTGCGTGAACTTGTAGCGCAAGGCGCAAAGAAGCGGTGGGGTGCGAGCATCACCGATGAAATCCAAGATCGTATTGAATTTGAACTCAAAGTTATTTTAGAAATGGGATTCCCAGCATATTTTTTAATCGTTTGGGATCTAGTTAAATTTGCGAAAGAGAATGAAATTCGAGTTGGTCCAGGACGTGGATCTGCGGCTGGTTCTGCAGTGGCTTACTGTCTAGGTATTGTAGATATAGATCCAATCAAATATGACTTACTTTTTGAGCGTTTTTTGAATCCAGGTCGAAAAGAAATGCCCGATATCGATATGGACTTTGACTCTAGATATCGAGGAGAAATGATCAAATATGCTTCACGTCGATATGGATGGGACCACGTTGCTCAGATAATTACATTCTCAACAATTAAGGCTCGTGCGGCTGTTCGCGACTCTGCTCGAGTCCTTGGTTATCCTTATGCGGTCGGAGATAAGATCGCAAAACTCATGCCTCCTCTCATCCTGGGGCGAGATACGCCTATTTGGGCTTGTTTTGAGAAAAATGAGAAGTACAAAGATGGATATTCAATGGCTAGTGAGCTGCGCTCTCTTTATGATACTGATGCCGATGCAAAACGTGTCCTAGATATCGCTCGAGGTTTAGAAGGATTGCGTCGTCAAGATGGTATTCATGCCGCTGCTGTTGTTATTGCTCCAGATGTATTAACCAACTATCTTCCTGTACAACGAAAGCCAGTGCCAGGAACAGAAAAAGAAGATTCTCCGTTAGTTACCCAATTTGAAATGAATAGTGTTGCCGATCTTGGTTTGTTGAAGATGGATTTCCTAGGTCTTCGTAATCTTGACGTTATGGACATAACTTTAAAGTTAATCAAAAAGAGTCAAGGTATAGATGTTGATATCGACAATGTCGATCTGCAAGATGAAAAGACTTTTGAGTTGTTACGCAAGGCTCAAACTATCGGAGTATTCCAGCTTGAAGGTGGACCTATGCGTTCGCTTATTCATTCTTTGCAACCCACAAGTTTCGAAGACGTTGCTGCTCTTGTTGCACTCTATCGTCCAGGACCTATGGCTGCGAATATGCACAATGACTATGCAGATCGAAAAAATGGTCGTCAAGATGTTTCTTATTACCATGAAGATGTAAAAGAGATACTAGAGCCTTCATTTGGCTTGATGATTTATCAAGAGCAACTTATGCGTGTTGCACAAAAACTAGCTAACTACACTCTTGAAGAAGCAGATAATTTACGTAAGGCTATGGGTAAGAAGAAGCGTGAAATTATTCAAGCCCATCGAGAGAAGTTTGCCAAAGGTTGTGAAGACAACGGTTATGGAACAAAGTTTGGACACGAGATGTTCGACATCATTGAACCGTTTGCCGATTATTCTTTCAATAAGTCACACTCTGTTGGCTATGGCTATATTGCGTATCAAACAGCGTATTTAAAGGCTAATTTTCCGCATGAGTATCTATCGGCTCTTTTAACTTCGACAAAGGGCGACAAAGACAAATCTGCAATTTATTTGTCTGAATGTCGTCAAATGGGTATTGAAGTTCATGTTCCAGACATCAATGAATCTGAATCAGATTTCAGTGTTTCCGATGGCGTAATTCGTTTCGGTATGAGCGCCACTAGAAATGTTGGCGAAGGATTCGTAGCGTTAATTGTGAAAGAACGCGAGGAAAACGGAGATTATAAGGACTTCTACGATTTCTGTGAGCGTGTTGATACTCAAGCGCTCAACAAACGAACAGTCGAGTCATTAATTAAAGCAGGAGCTTTCGACCAACTCGGCCATACGCGCCAAGGTTTATTGATGGTTTATGAGCAGATCATGGAAACGACTGTTGCTAGGCGAAAAGAACAAGACCAAGGCATTATGTCTTTGTTTGGAGATGTGGGTACCGCTGAATCTGATGGCGGCAGTGCTCGAATTGCAATACCTGATGTTGAGTTTGAAAAAAATGTAAAGCTACAACACGAGAAAGAGATGTTAGGACTTTACGTTAGTGACCACCCACTAAGAGGGGTAGAGAATGCGTTGGCTGCTTTGTCTGAAAAGAATATTTCTCAGGTTCGAGAGAGCGAAGAAGGACAAAACGTTACCGTAGGTGGGGTTATAACTTCGCTTACGAGGCGCTACACCAAAAAGGGTGACTTGATGGCTACGTTTATTTTGGAAGATCTCGAGTTTGGTATAGAGGTAATGGTATTTCCTAAAACTATGGCAGTTTATGGAGATAAAATTGATGAAGATAAAATCGTTTTAGTTACAGGTCGTGTTGACGCTCGCGACGATACTAGAAAACTAATGGCACTTGATATTGCCGTTCCTGATTTAAGTATTGATGGGGGAGGGACCCCACTTAGATTAAGTACGCCAGCAAGATTGATGACTAAAGAACGCGCAGACGAATTGAAAGAGATGCTTTCGCGTTATCCCGGTGATTCACCTGTCTATTTACACTTAACAGAGAAAAATAAAGAAACTGTCGTGCGGTTTGGTGTTACGTTTACTGTAGATCCGAGTTCTTCACTTATTGCAGAATTGCATACAATTCTTGGAGATGGATGCGTCCTTTAATTAGGAAAATGTTTTGACGTATTTGGCCAGCTGTTTGAATTCCAAACGGCATGTTCTACGGTCTCTACGAATACGGACTCATGCAAACTTGGCACTAATTGGCGTTTTGGGGTCATCGAGCCAAGTGACTCGAAATAGTGTTGGTTTATGCCGAACAAGTTTTCTGCAGATTCCATCGCTTCAAGAAAGCTGAGATCTAAAGTTTCTTGTTTTTGGTCATCCATCTCGAACATATCTGACCCTTCAAAAAAGCCTACTGCTCCAAACATGATAAATTCCTTCCGCCGCTTTTTAACCCCTAAAAATAGTACTTGCTAGTAACAAGCAAGTCCATAGCCAATGCTAGATCTTGTAAGCACTCCCGATAGCCTAAAACCTCGTCCAAATTCAATGAATTTGGGGAATATCTTGAGAGGAAAGGTGTTTTTTTAAATCAATGTCCGACAAAATTTTGACCATTTCTCTTTACGATAATACTGATGAAGAACTTCACCCCGTCAGCTTTGGTAAAAAAGCGACCATTTATACTTGTGGAATAACGCCATATGACGCGAGCCATCTTGGTCATGTCGCCACCTTCACTTATTTTGATGTTCTAGTTAGATTGCTAATGTCTTTCGGGATCGATGTAACTTTGGTTCGCAACGTTACGGATTTAGATGACCCTTTGTTTGAAAGGGTAAGAACTAGTGGAGAGAAGCTAGAAGACCTTGTTGCAAGGAATGTTGCTCAGCTTGATGAAGATTTAAAAATGCTTAACTGCATTGAGCCAACCCATGAACCGTATTCATCTGACTATATTCCACAAATGATTTCCGCAATTTCGAAACTGTTAGAAAAAGGAAATGCATATTCCGTTGATGGCTGGACTTATTTCGATACTAAAAAGAGAGAACCATTTCCTGAATTTGATCATTTGAGGAAACTAACTCCAGAGATGCTTTTAGAAATAGCTAGTGAACGAGGAGCAGATCCAGATGATCCCAGAGCTAAATCTCCTCTAGATTTTGTTTTGTGGAAACCTTCAGCTGATGACGAACCTTCTTTTTCTACACCTTTTGGTGTTGGAAGACCGGGTTGGCATATCGAATGTTCAGTTATGGCGCTCGAACTTCTTGGCGAAACAATCGATATACATGGAGGGGGCGATGACTTATTATTTCCACACCATGCTTGTGAAGTTGCACAGAGCGAATCGTTAACAGGAGAGCTTTTCGTCCGTCACTTTATGCATGTTGCACCAGTAGCTTATGAAGGCGAAAAGATGAGCAAGTCATTGGGCAATCTTGTATATGCAGACACAATCATTCACGAAATAGGCGAAATGTGTACACGCATGATGTTGTTGAAACACCACTATCGAGAAGGTTATGAACATTCAGAGCAAGATGCCAAAGCTGCCCAAATCCGATGCGCCCGATGGGGGCAAGCGCTAACAGATTTTGAAGGTGTGGGAATCAAAGGAAATGTCTATTCCCAAGTTTGTGATGCATTATGTAAAGACCTAGATACGTCATTGGCCTTAGAAATCATTGACAGAGCAGTTGAAGAAGTCATAAGCGAACCAAAAGTTGAACTTGAAGCCGACATTTATGCCGCGAAGGAACTTCTGGGCTTCAAATAACAGCTAAAGACTTATAGTGGTTTGGGACACATCAGCTTGTGAAGTTGCGCTTGAGGAAAGGCGAATATCTTCTCCAAATACTGGCCTTGGTGCTGCATTTTTAATTGCACGTCCATTGCCCAATAGTGGTTTAGTAACTATGTCGCAAACAGGCCCGGCTACAGAGCCGATAAACCTACCTACAACTTCAAAGCCATTTGGCTCGTTGTGCAAATCGTCGACTGGATTTTGTGGATCGATTAATGGAACAACAATTTTAGGATCTGGCAAAGCTACTAATTCATCTTTGTATTTGAATATATCTTCACGAGAGCAAAGCTTTGCTGCTAACTCTGGCGGAAGTTCAACCTGGTTTCCATGTATGGTCAAATGCGCGACAAGCTCAGCTACTGTTTCATCAGTTATAAGTTCAAGGTGATTGCAGTCAACATAAAAATTCTTGCATCCAGGTTGATCGGGCAATTCACAGGCGAGTGAATTCACAACGCCATCTCTTATAGCAATGATTGAAGTTCTCTGTATTCCTTCCAATGGAACAAGTTCTCGTTCGGGTCGCCAGTGATTGATCAGCCTTTCCTGATACACCGGCTTCATTGCTTGCATAAATTTAATTGCTGGTCCTACATTTGTGGATGTTCCTGCACCTTCGACGCCAAGTTCTCCAGGAGAACCCAAAGATATAGTGTGCTTGATCTGTCCTGGAGGTAAAGACCTTGCAAGAAACAAACCGTAAAGCCCACCTAAAGAATGACCTATATAAGTAATTGGGCCTTGAGCTTCTTCAACGCGTTTTCTAATTGCTCTGACTTCTCTAGGAATCGACCAAATTGTCGGACCCCAGTTAACACGCAAATCTCCCCAAGTAATCGCGTTCACTCCACTGTCAGCTAAACGATTGCGGAGGGGATTTAAACTAAAACCTGGCGCACCTGTGCCAGGAGCCATGTAAGCGTATTCAGTTTTGACATTTGCAATTGGTTGAGTTTTATCGTTAAAAAAACTAGGTGCTTTTCCAACTGCGCAT
>Ga0209573_1005049_pt1 | contig 12291 bp, 13 predicted proteins | sample TNRBio252014_DNA_FD_185870 | JGI IMG/M metagenome (GOLD analysis project Ga0209573, IMG submission 185870) | Wastewater treatment Type I Accumulibacter community from EBPR Bioreactor in Madison, WI, USA - TNR Reactor_6/25/2014_ DNA (SPAdes)... | ecosystem: Engineered > Bioreactor > EBPR >...
CCTCGTGCCCCATATCGCGCCAGCATTGCACGAGTGCCAGGATTTTCCGGCTCGGTCGAGGGGATTTATAGGACTGGCCGCTAACGACGTAGAGAAGTTTCATATATATGACTGTTGTTTCGCACTAGAAAGGGATCTGACAAGCCATGGCATGTATAATTACTGGTATATTAAAACTTGCGTAATTATTCAGAGCTATAAAGAACTCTTCGTGGGTGTCCCCAGTTCTGGTCGTGATAGCCATATTTCTCCAACATGGCTGTTACTTCTTTAATGTCAATATTTCTCAATGCTAATTGTTGTGGGTGCAGTTCAACATAAATGTAATCATATGCCTTACGAGCTAACGTTGCTGACATGCCCTGCAATGCTTCAAGCTCCGCACCTTCTACATCGATTTTGATGAGTCGAAAACGTGTATTGTCGTTGTAATGTGTTTCTATAGCACTATCAATAGTAAAGACGGGGACGTTTATGGTTTTTTCTAATCTGGCGAATGAAAGCTGATCAATATCGGAAAAGCTAGAGTACATCGGATCTTCTGAAATATTAAATGGCATTTCCGAATTAGCATTACTGACCGCCCCCTTCACCAAGTGGATGTTGTCATAGCCGCCAATGTCTATACTGGCCTCGATGCGATCACAACAAAGCGGATTTGGTTCAAAAGACAGAACACACCCATTCGATTTGACCAACGAAGCCGCAAGAAATGTGAAATACCCCACGTTTGCACCGCAATCGATAAACGCGTCTCCAGGCCTAAGCACCTCAGACAAAAGATTGGAAAATTTCTTATCAAAAGTATCGAAGTACATAGAAATTTCGTGTGGATTTCGCGTGTCCAATAGTATTTGGTCATTATGTATGTGCATCAAAGCACACACATCACGAGGAAGAACGATTTGGGCGAGAAATCTGGCCATTCTGTTTCTTCCTGGAAAGTACGGTAGATGATTAACGAAATACCTCATTCCAGCGATGGGTAGTTCTCGGGATTTTGTAATAAACCGATATTCTATGTGTATTTTTTTACTCATAAAGTTATTAATCCAACTGTTTATGGGAAGAGGCTTGTTAAAAGGTTTTGGTTCTTCGAGGATTCATGTGGAGGTCGGGCAGGTTGAGGGATTCTTCGCAGAAATCATCAGATTTGGAGCGTTATAACTTCATGATTTTATTATGAGATGTCAATTATTAGTGATGCCAATTGAGAACTGTGCCTCAATTTCCACATGAATCCTCGAAGAACCACCATCACAAAAGTACAGAACCTACGAGTGTCGCCACGGAAATAGCAGGGTTCCTTGATTCGTCAGGGCATGAAGATTTGAGGATGCTGCTTCAAATAGGAATAAAGCGACGTGGTGCCGACTTTCTGTGCTCCTACAATGAAGAAGTTGGGTTTGGTCGCATCGGTTGTCATCAAATATTCCGTATTGGTCTTAACGTGGTTGTAGCTGAAGCGGCAACGCTTACGACAGGCCGATAGGCCGAATCATGCATTTGCCGAGCGCTCGCGCCTGCCGTCACTACGGTTGGTCGCGAAGCAATCAACAAAACGATGAGCAGAAAGGCGTTAAAATGACCGGATTCGAATCCCATCCAAAAAATCTGCCCGGCCAGATAAATGGGAAGTGAAGCCAACATATAGGACAGAGCGGCAATCGCAAAAGCACGATCTGCAGCTGCGCCAACCTTCCTTACACGGTTCAATTTCCGAATTATCGCATACAAAAAATAGAGAAAAACTATCGCCGCGAGGATTCCTCCCTGCTCAAACGCAAATAGATAGGTGTTGTGGAAACCGTACCCGACCCTGTACCTTTCATAAGACCCCTCGATCGTCGGTGCGACATAGAATCCGCCGCCGATGAGCGGCATCAAAGTACTCCATTTATAGTTATCCAAGTTGAGCCTGAAGACGCTGGTCAATCGGTTTTCAATGCTGTTATGGCTACCTTCAGACCCAGACAGTCGGGAAAAGGTCGCAGATTCATTCAGCATTTCCATATTGGTGGAAATGGGAGCAACGATGAGAACAACACCGATTACCAGCAACAGGCCTAGGAAATACGATTTGGCGCCGCGTAATAGTAGAAAACCGAACGCCGTTGAAAACGCAAGCAACGCCAATCCAGTTCGCGAGCCGGAGAAAAACAGAGGCCACGATACAAATCCCGCCAGCACAACGACTCCCCATCGCTTTGCGGTTCCCCTAACAGTCTCTACAAGCGACAGGGTTACAATTGCGCACAGGGAACTGAACTGAGCCAGATGGAAATAACTATAGCTCAATGGTCCGGTCAGAATTTTTGAAAAGTAACGAACGAATTTGCCAGGAGCGATTTCAATCGTCCCGCCAACAGTTGTCGTAAAATACTGGTAGATACTGAATGTCGCCACATAAACGCCGCCAATGGCGATTGTCCAAATGACCTTCACTTTTTGTTCCTGCGACAGCGGAATCTTGAGCGCCATATAGATGACTATAAGGCCTTCCAAATATTTCGCAGCGAAGAATAGAGAGTAAGCGCCATATTGGAATGGTAATAAAGCGATGGCATATATGAGCGCGCAAAATACGAAAATCGTAACGATCAGAGCCCAATAATAAAACTCCCGCGGCAGCCGAACAGCTCGTCGCAGTTTGGGAAGCACGAACAGAATCCCGATCACAACCATCACGTCGAACAGGCGAGGATTGATCCTGTCCATCGAAGTCAGTACGAGTATTGGCCGCTCATGAGCGAATGAAAGGATCAATCCGCAAAGCCACCAAAGCTCGACCTTACGAGCACTCGCAGGCATTGGGGGCAAAGGTGGGTCTGCCGATAACCATTGATTGTTATAGGTTGACAACATCATTTGCTCGCATATGTCCTTTCCACACCATCCCGGAACACCTTAGAGGCTGTTTGGAAATGTCCGCCTCAAGCCAGGCGCTCCAACATGATGCGGGTCATGGCGATGTAGATCCAAGCCTCGTCCGTCCGGGTGAGTCGCTCGTAGCTCTTGCTCAGGCGGCGGGAGTGGTTCAGCCAGCCGAAGGTGCGTTCCACCACCCAGCGCCGGGGCAGCAGCACGAACTTCCGGCTCTCCTTGGGGCGCGGCACCACCGCCAGGCAGAATTGGAACCGCGCCGCGACCCAGTCCACCAGAGTGCCCGTGTAGCCTCCATCCACCCAGACCTTCCTCAGCTTCTTGCAGCCGCCCGGCAAACGCGCCAGCAACGACCGGGCACCGTCGCGATCCTGCACGCGGGCGGCGGTCACGACGACCGCCAGCAACAGCCCCAGCGTGTCCACCAGGAGGTGGCGCTTGCGCCCGTTGACCTTCTTCCCGGCGTCGTAGCCCCTCGGCCCCGGCACCGCCGTGCATTTGACGCTCTGGCTGTCCAAGCAGCCCGCCGTCGGGTGCTTGTGCCGACCGCCCTTCTGCCGCAGCCGCGAACGCAGGGCGTGGTTGAGACGCTCCCAGGTCCCGTCGCGCAACCAGCGATGGAAGTAGTAGTAGACCGCATTCCACGCCGGGAACTCGCGGGGCATCTGCCGCCATTGGCAGCCAGTCTTCAGTACGTAGAGGATCGCGTTCACGACTTGGCGCAAGCTCACCTCCCTGGGCCTACCGACCGAGAAAGCCGGCAACAGGGGCTTCAGGCAGCGCCACGCCCCCTCGCTGAGGTTGCTCGGATAGCGCTTCTTGCGTTTTTTTGGCTCATGTCCGTCAAAATGTCTCTACGCTAACTTACACGAGCGAATTTCCAAACAGCTTCTTAGATCAAGTCGTTCAGCGCCGTCCGAATATAGCGTGCCGATGGGTTCGTTGGTGAGTGCTGACAACCTGGGCGTACAACTCAGCCAGCCGCTTCCCCTGCACGCTGCAGTCAAACAGCGACTCTATACGTTCCCGCCCAGCCCTCAGCATGGGTTCCCACTTTGCCGGATTTGCGGTGAACCAGCGGAGGCTTTCCAAGATTCCCTCCACATCCTTTTCATCTGATAGCATCCCGGTTTTCCGATCGACGACAACATTGGGAATATCGCAATGCCGGCTAGCGACGATCGGCATACCCGATGCTGCCATCTCGGTAATCGCCACAGGGGCCCCTCCCTCGGTGTCCCCGTTGTCGGCCGTGATGCTTGTCGAGACGAATATATGATGCTCGTAGGCCATGCGGATCATTTCCTGATGGGATACGTATCCAGCCTGACGGGTGATGTCTCGCAACGGCGGAGTCGCCAGCAATTCCAGGATATGGTTCTTTTCCAGAGTACCCCGGTTGCTGCCGACCGGCGCGTCGCCAACAATCGTCAGTTCCAGCGGTATTTCAGCGGCCAGCCGGGCAATCGCCTGCAAGGCCCAAGGAATGCCTTTTTTCGGAATCCAACTCGAGGCAATCAGCAGCTTTAACGGTTGACCTGGCCGCCAACTGCGCGGGCGATACGGGAGATCCTTAAGCGGAACACCAAGGTGGTGAACATGCACCTTCTCGGCCGGACAGCCGAGCGGTGGAATCTCGCTAGCCATAAACGGTCCTTCGCACAGAACGGCATCAATATGCTGAAACATCCATTGATACCGCTTCCGCAGTTGGGGGTCGTTCTGCGGTAGCTGTTTCACATCGAGTCCATAAAAGGTGACACAAGAACGTACTCCAGTGCCCATAATGGCGGGAAGATTGGCAGAGGCCATGGGGCCAAAATGGAAATGTACGAGATCGGCATGTGTTTGCCGAACGACACGGCGTAACAGTCCCAAGTGAGTACGCAAACCGGCTCGGCGCAGTCCCCGGTCAATCAGAGAGCGCCAGTTCGGCTCTCGGGACAGGCTGTACAAACTAGAAACAGGGAACTGCTCTAGATTGGCTGTCGTTTCACAAACCACATGAGGCTCGATCCAATCCGGCAAATAGAGAATCTGGTAGTAAAGCCATGTAGCAGTTTGCGATAGCCAGACCGGATAGAAGTGAACGACTCTGATTGGGTAATTCATAATCAGTTGGAATGCGATACTCGACGGCCAATGTGAGCCGACTTTTCACGGAATAACCGCATTAGATCAGTATAGACTCGCAGGTTCATTACTTTCGTGGAAATAATGAACGCTAAGATGCCGATGGCTACCAGTAAAACCAAGCGTAACGGGTGTGATAACGTCTCAGGAAGGATCAAGCGGAGAACCGCCAACAGGCTGGCCATGGCAACTGACAGCAGCAGCGGTTGATATAGCTCCCGGGCAACCTCGGATACCGTCATATCAATCAGGCGGCCCGGAATAGAGTAGTTTAGCCATGTTGTAGACAACACACGAATGGCGTAAGCAATGGCCACACCCAGAATGCCCCAAAAAACGCCGATTGCGAATGCCAGAAACGACAGCAGCCCGGTAGCCAAGATCCACCAGAACTGAATGTCCGAACGGCCTTGGGATTGATAGATCCAGCCTACCGTCGAGTTGACGGATTGCAGCAGCCCTACCACGCATAACACGCGCAGAACCGGTATCATTTCCTCCCACTTAGGCCCAAAGATAACCAGCACGAAATCGTCGGCCACCACCAGCAGACTCAGCATCGCCGGAAATGAAAACAGGGCGATCGCGGAAATCGCCCGCAAGTAGATGCGTTTAGCTCGCGGTTTGTCATCCTGAATCGCCGACATGGCGGGAAACATGACCCGAGACAGCACGCTGGAAATCTGTGTCAGAGGCAACAGCATGATCGTGTAGGCACGAGTGTACAGACCCAGTTGGGCAGAACCCAGCACCTTGCCGATCAATAGGTTGTCGGCATTGCGAATCCAGTAGTTCAGCATGCTGCCCCCCGCTACGCCGGCGCTGAAGCCTAACATTTCCCGGATGGCCGACCATCTGAACGACAGATGGGGTCGCCAGTCCGAGAGATACCAGACAAGTCCCGATAAACAGGTGGTCGTTGCGAGTAATTGCGCCGCCAGAGCATACACGCCAAATCCGGCCAGGGCCATGGCGATGCCCAGCGCACCGGCCACTGCGGCGGCAACTATCTGGACAATAGCGAGGACGCGAAAGTCCATGTTACGAGTGAAGCGGGCCCGCTGCACTATGACCGGCGACCCGAGCAGAAACTCAAGCGATATGACTTGGGCCAACGGAATCAGCTTGGGCTCGTCAAAAAACCAGGCCAGCAGTGGAGCGGCAAGAAACAGCAAGGCCATCATGAAAAACCCTGCCAGAATACTCAGCCAGAACACACTGGAATAGTGAATCTGCTGGACATCCAGTTTCTGGACCAGGGCGGCTGAGAATCCCATGTCGTTGAATAACTTGGTGAAACCGGAAAAAACCAGCACCATCCCGATCAACCCAAACTCGTCAGGCGTCAGTATGCGGGCGAGTATCACCGCCACCACAAACCTCAGGATCTCGCCACTGATCTGGGCGAACACCAGCCAGGTGACGCCGGTGACGGCCCGGTTTTTCAGATCGTCAACCACGACGGAGGGGGGCGAGAAGTCTCCAGGCCAGACCGCGAGCCATCTGGCGGGCGCGTGGGATCAGTCCGGGCAAGACATAGACCGAACGGGATTCGGCCAGGTAGGTCCGTGCCCTCTCCAGTTGGCTGGTGGGGACGCCTCGGGGCCAGTGGTCCTGCGACTGCCGAAACGCGGCCACTGCCTCGTCCACATGGTTCTGGTGGCTGAGAAACATGACCTTGCCCAGTTGCACGTTGGCGGCACCGCGCAGATCACCCTGCAGTTGCAGCATTCTCGCCGCCTCGTCGATGGCCCGCAGACCCTCCTCCGTCGATACCTGGCCGATGTGATCCGGCAGCGCCTCCAACCAGTCAGTCCGCAGCGGCTGGAGCAATCGAGAGGTCAATGTGGTGGCCGTCCGCACATTGTGAATCGGCTGCAGGTCATCCCCCAGCATGGCGGACAGCATCGGAACCCAATAGTTGCCCCAATACTTGAAGTCCTGGCAGACCAGGATGGACTTGCCCGGGATCATCCGTTCTGCTACGTGAAGGAGAAGATGCTTCTGACCCATCCACGATTTGGCACCATCGATAAATAAGATCTCGACCGGATCGGACCCGGGCACTCCCCTGAACAGGGGCACATTCTCCGAGTCCGTATATCGTTTGGAATGGGCTTCCCGGTCGTGCTCGATGACCTCGTCCGGCAGAGTCTGCTTCCACGAATCGATGGTTGATTCGAACTCTTGCAGGTTCTTCTGGAATTCTGATTGGAAGCAGTCACCAGGCTTGAGATCCAGCGGCGTGCGGCTGGACATGAAGTCCCGCCACACGAAATTGTCATACACCACCAAACGCTTGTCGATCGGGTGACCGGATTGACGCATGCCGGCCGCCAGGCACCAGGTGCTGCCACCCAACCAGGGTCCGATTTCCACCACATAACCCTCACCCTGCCAGACATCGGCTCCGAGCCAGTACAGATACTGCCTTTCTTCCGGCGTGATCATCGTCGGCAGATCGGCGGGAAAGTCAAACCGGGTCTGGTGCCACAAACTTGAGCTTGTGTTCAACATGTCGTGCATGGTTGCGTGCTTACTCGTAGAAACTCTCGAAGAGCGGCATTAACAGGCTGCTTTCCGTAATGCGCAAGGTCAGATCACGTACGTCCGGCGGAATCTCATCGACCCAGCGTCGATAGTAGCGGGCCGAATCGCGAATCGTGGCCGTCGGGCTACCGGAACGATCGTTTTTACCGGTGGAGCGACCAAGGTAGTCGTCGAAATTGGCCGACCAAGGCAAACTCAGAAACTCGCTGATGGTTTGCAGAGTCGCACGCGGCGCACTAGCCAATTGCTCGTAGGGAATGATCAGACTCTGATTGGAATCGGACAGCCGGGTGTAAAGTGTTTCGTAACTGATTCGCCAGTACAGGGCGACATGGGCCGCCAGGGATTGCTTCCGGGCCCAGGCAATCTGTTCAGTGTACTGATTGCCGACTTGCTGGGACTGGATCGCCTCCAGCCAGTAAACCAGCTCGTTGCGCAACTCGTACAGGCGGCCGCGGGCAAACCAGTTGAGAATGGAATGCACCGTGGCACAGGGGTGCCGCATAATGACCACATAACGGGAATCGGGAAACGCCTGTTGCAGGCAGGCGATCTTGCCCGCTAGCCGCAGCTCCTTGATTACTGGAAATACCCGTTGTGTATCCGGCGATTTGTCATAGAGCGGATAACTGGAATCGAATCGGTTAAGATTGAGCAACTGAAAATCGTTGATGCGGTTGCGCCAGCCGTAAGGGACTCGGCCGCTGCGGGTCCAAAATAGACGGGCGATCATCCGCTCCAGGCGGAACCAACGGGTGCTGGTCAGGGATCTCTCGCTGAACAGATACTTGCCGCGATGCAAGCGCTCCCAGAATGGTCCCTTCAGAAATCGCGTTAGTTCCGGCGGGGACGATTCAAGGAACAGGCTCGTAGACGGCAACTCCGGGAAACGGTAACTGGAAACAGTTGAGAACGGTTCCATGAAAAGCCGGACGTCCGGGGAGGCATCCAGCAGGTTGGCCAGCCAAGTGGTGCCGGAACGGGGAATGCCCAGCACGAATGCCGGACTGCGGGGCCAGGCATTCTCCGGCGCGTCGTTACGATCAGTGCTCACTGCGCCGCGCCACCACGCCGTACAGATTGGCGAATTCAGTCGTTTTGTCGATAGGATTCAGCGCCAAGGCGATGCGCTGAATCAGATAATGCAACGGCTTCCCTATGACTCGCAACAAAATATGTTGTTCCAGACGCATCAGAAAGTAAACGAGAAGCTGAGAAAACGTGCCAATGAATCCAGTCAACGGCCGAATTTCGATCACTTCGAATCCACCGGTTTCCAGCAAGTAGCGCAACCCGAATTTGGTGTATCGATAGAAATCGCGGGGTGCTTCATGGATGTGCCAAAAGAACGGGACGGTCAGAATCACGATTCCGTCGGTGCGCAGCAGTCTATGCATTTCCTCGATAGCCACCAGCGGCGTTTCCAGGTGTTCCAGCACTTCGCTGCACAGGACGACATCGAAGGAACCGTCCTCTAGCGTTGTGTCATAGGCCGAGCCAATCACATCGACCGCGTCTGTCCCATGGGGACCAGATGGTAGGTCGACCCCGACGTGTTCGTCGACATAGGGGGCAAACAGGGGAGCAAAGGGTTTGGTGCCACAACCGATGTCGACCAGTCGCCCGCGGGAATACTTGCCGGCAACCTCCGTCAAGTACTGAACCATCAGGTCGTGAATCAGCCAATTGTGGGCAGCCACCTGCGGATACTGGCGGAGACGGCGAGGAACGAATCTCACGATACATCCTTATCTGGATCGGGCAAGGAACCGGTCGTCACGACCGATACCTCCTTGCGTCCTGTCACAACCGATATGGCTTGCCCGAGGTCGTCGTACTCGCCGATCTTCCTCAGCGTCACGGACGGAAAGAGGTCATCCAGTTGCTCCACCGTCCTAAAACACCAGGTGTTCGTGGAAGGAGCATCGGCGGTGTTCTCGACCAAGAACAGCAATCCCTCGGGCTTCAGACAGCGATCGATTTCGGCCGCGGCCTGTTCCACCGCATCCTGGTTTACAATGCCGCCCAGTACCAGGCAAACCCATACAATGTCGAGCGAGGCGTCGTCGGCCGGAATGATGCCCCGGCGAATGACCCGATAGTCCGTGTCCGGTGACCGCGGCGCCTGACGCAGCAGACTGCCTGTGGGGTCGACTCCTGTTGAGCGGCCACCGATCAGCTTGGCCAGATCCGGTGTGAAGCGTCCGGGCCCGCAGCCGAAATCCAAGATCCACTGTTCGTCGCCCCGCAGCTGCTTGGCCAGCAATGGAAACAGGAAATCCCGCTGCTTCCGAGTCACGGCATCATAGTCTTCCGGACGATGTCCGACGTGCAGTACAGACTGCTGGCCGTAAAACAGGGCGCGAAGCTTCCAGTAGGCAACGGTCGATAAACGCGCTGAGAGCCGCAGCGTACGGCCCTTTAGGGAATTAGTGATTCTAGACAACATATGAGATGGGGCGGGGCGGCGTCAGGCAAGCACTTTGTGGACGGCCTGTATGACCCGGGTAACGTCATCGTCATCCAGTTTCGCCGACAGCGGTAAGCTCACGGTTTGACGGCCGACCAGGGTACCCCAAGGGACGTCGTCAGGAGACCAGCCGAACGTCTCTTGGTAATAAGGGTGATCAGCGATACTCAGGTAATGGACACCGGTTCCGACTCTCAGATTGTTCATGCGGCCCAAGAACTCGTCGCGGCTGATACCGCATTTTGCCGGGTCCACTAGGAGCGTGTACAAGTGCAGTCCGTGGCGCGTGTTGGGGGCGGCTACCGCCGGCAGCGTCAGGGGCAAATCAGCGAACTCTGTCTGGTAACGATCCCAGATCTTCTTGCGTACCTGGTAGTTTTCCTCGACCCGCGCCAGTTGAGGTATACCGATGGCGGCCTGGAGATCCATCATATTGTATTTGAATCCACATTCCACGACCTGATAATGCTTGAATCCCTCATCACTGAATCGCTTCCACGCGTCCCGAGACATGCCGTGCAGGGCAAGGGTCTTCAGCCGTCCGGCCGCTTCTTCGTGGCGAGCCAGGATCATGCCACCCTCGCCCGTGATAACGTTCTTGGTTACATAAAAACTGAAGCAGCCAAAATCTCCGAATGTACCTGCATGCTGACCATGCCAAGTGGTTTCAATGGCATGGGCGCAGTCCTCTATGACCTTCAACTGATGTCGATGGGCAATCTCCATGATTGCATCCATCTGGCAGGGCCGTCCGGCGAAATGGACAATCAGCAGGGCGCGGGTGGCCGGGGTGATCTTGGCCTCGATGGCAGCCGGATCGATGTTCATGGTCTGCGGATCGATGTCCGCGAGGACCGGTGTGCCGCCGGCATGGATGATGGCGTTTACCGATGCGCAAAAGGTCATCGGTGTAGTAATGACCTCGTCACCGGATCCAATGCCAGCCACTATCAGGGATAGATGCAACGCCGCCGTACAGGAATTGACTGCTACTGGATAGCCCCAGCCCGATTTGTACTGGCGAAAATCCTGTTCGAATTGAGCCACTCGCGGGCCAGTGCCGATCCAACCTGACTCCAGGCAATCGATGGTTGCGTCGATTTCCTCGCGACCCAGAAGGGGGGAACCGAAAACCAGATAGTCGGTGTTGGATATTGTGAGGTTCATTTTAAATAGGGTGTCCACAAAATAAAGTGGTTAGTTCAGGAGGAGCTATCCTCTGTTCCGCGCTCGTGGGATTTTAGAGGCACCGACCCGTTGGACCGATCGAGGTCACGCGAATTGCTAGGGCTTTCCTTCGTCGAAATACGATGGGGTGCCAAGGTTACGAATATCGGCTTGGTACCGTAAAGGCAGCACGCCTCGGCAACCCTCGGCACATAGCAACTCTCCCAAGCCTCTTTCATATCACAAGCGCTTTCCGTCTGTCGAGCTCTGCCTGCCATTTCTCACAGCGGAAGGGGTGAGAAAACGTGTTCACGACATGGCGAGGCTCAATATTCCAGCATGTGACTTTCGAATTAGGTGCCACCGCTTTCGCAAGTTCGATATAGCGAATTGCAATCGAGTCTTCATTAATGTGTAATGATTTTATATCAATGACAATATATTTCAATAAGGTGCACAGATAGACAGCACGGTTAAAGAAGTAGGGCTCGACTTTGTACATCGACGACTTTTTATTGCTGCCAGCTATAGCCATCGACTCCCCCTCGCCCCTCAGGGTTGCTTCCCGTTCGTAGATGAAACTCATCTCTTTCGAGAGGCCGAGATTTGGTTTCCCGCGAAAAGTCATCACATTATATGATAATTGGCGATTTGACGCTTAGAAGCTGTACAAAAACTCAATTACTTAAGCTACCTCTAAAGCAGTCCCTTGTAATAATACTCGCTCTTTACAAATTCTTCGTAGCATGAGGGCGTTGTTGCATAAATCGAGCTAGCCCCCATATCTGGGGGTATGAGCAAGCAAAAACAAAAGTATCGCATTCGGAACTGGCGGGCGTACAACGCCGCGTTGGTAGAACGTGGATCGTTGACGGTGTGGTTTGACGATACCCACCAGACACAGTGGCATGAAACCGTGCAGAGCGGTCGGCGTGGAGCCCCCCGCCGCTACTCGGATGTAGCTGTGCAGTGTGGCCTGGTGATGCGGGAGGTGTTTCATCTGCCGTTACGTGCCTTGGAAGGGTTCATGCAATCGGTCATCACGCTGTTGGGTGTAGACCTGGCGATTCCAGACTACAGTACATTCA
>Ga0209573_1005051_pt1 | contig 12288 bp, 10 predicted proteins | sample TNRBio252014_DNA_FD_185870 | JGI IMG/M metagenome (GOLD analysis project Ga0209573, IMG submission 185870) | Wastewater treatment Type I Accumulibacter community from EBPR Bioreactor in Madison, WI, USA - TNR Reactor_6/25/2014_ DNA (SPAdes)... | ecosystem: Engineered > Bioreactor > EBPR >...
TGTAGCCAACGAAAGACCTACTTCTGTCATGGTTGATGGTAGAGCCAAAATCAAACCGGTTGAAAATTACGGTGTGAAATTATTATCCTTAGGATTCTTTATTGATCCCAATGATGCCGTGATTTGGAGAGGCGCCATGGCCAATAAAGCACTCAATCAATTGCTGTTTGACGCCGATTGGGGCGAATTGGATTTTATGTTGATCGACCTTCCTCCGGGAACCGGTGATATCCACTTGTCTATGGTACAAGCGGTACCTTTGACCGGTGCAGTCGTAGTAAGTACACCGCAAGCCATTGCACTAGCCGATGCTAAAAAAGGGGTTGCCATGTTTGCTCAACCTGAAATCAACGTACCGGTATTTGGAATTGTGGAAAACATGAGTTATTTTACACCAGCCGAGTTGCCCAATAATAAATACTACATCTTCGGACAAGACGGTGCAAAAAATTTAGCCAAAGATCTTCAAACTGAGTTTTTGGGAGAAATTCCATTGGTACAAAGTATAAGAGAAGCAGGTGATTATGGTCATCCGGCAGCCTTGCAAGCCAATTCACCTATCGAACTAGCTTTCTCTGAAATTACTAAAAACATGTTGACTCAATTAGTAAAGAGAAATAAAGATTTACCACCTACAGAAATCGTTCGTATTACCAATACCAGTGGTTGTGCGGCTTCCTAATGGAATTACAACTTAATTTTTAAGAGCATGACCATAGAGCAAAAAGTTGAAGATGCCATTGAAGACATTCGCCCTTATCTCCAAAGTGATGGCGGTGATGTTGAATTGATATCAGTGGTCGATCAGGTGGTTACCATCAAATGGTTGGGATATTGTGCTTCGTGTTCCAAAAATACGATGACCATGACCGGTTTGACTGAAATCATCAAAGGTTTGGTTCCCGAAGTCCTTGAAGTAATAGAGATTCAATAAATTATATCATTTTTTTAATCCCTTGCAAATGTATTAATATGGCACCTCGAGTGCCATATTTTGCATAAGCTCCATCCGAATAAGGAATCTTATTTTTAAGGAGTATTTTTTCTATCTCCAATCGGAGTTTGCCGGCTCCAACCCCATGTATAAAAGTGATTTCGCTTTGACCGGCTCGAATCGCCAAATTTAAAGCCGATTTAAATTGAATGATTTGTTGCCCCAATACTGGATGATTTGATGTTTCTTCAACTTCATAATGCAAATCAACAACTGCCTGAGCCTTGTTTTTTTTAGGCTTGACACTGGAAATTTTTGAAGTGGATTTTAGAGGTATTTCAGTAAGTTTATCCAAATCTAATAGTGTTTGATAAACGACCAATTCTTTTTTTAAATAAGGCAATTCAAATCCATCAGGGGTTTCAATAAAGATATGATTTCCCTTAATACCTACCACCTTGCCGGTTGTCGTTTCATTGAGTACCGAAACCTGATCTCCTATTTTGAGCATAATTTGTCGTATTTTTGCAGGGTTAAATGCAAAGTTACATTTAATTCAACTATTGGTACCTAATATAAATTGTAAAATAAAGCCTTTCATCTAAATCGTAAATCTTCCACATGTTATCACCGCTTATCATCTCAGAACTCCAATTTAGAACCTCACGCAGTGGCGGTGCAGGTGGACAAAATGTTAATAAAGTGGAAACCAAAGTGCAATTGCTTTTTGACGTCCAAAAATCTCAAGTCTTAACCGACGAACAGAAACTGCAACTTCAAGAGAAATTAGCCAATCGCATTTCCAAAGATGGAATTCTCTCTATGTCATCCGATGCTACCAGAAGCCAATTGGCAAATAAAGAGAAAGTAGTAGCCCGTTTCATGGATTTGATCCAACATGCTTTACAACCGGAAAATGTCAGAAAGAAAACCAAAATTCCCGATGCCGTAAAGATGGAAAGACTCTTGAAAAAGAAACAGAATTCAGAGAAAAAAGCAAGTAGAAATTGGGATATGTCCTAACTACATTTCGTCTTCAAATCCAAACTCATATCAAATGCAAAACCAAGATCCTTCTTTTAAAAAACCTTCCAAAAAACACCAACCCAAAGGACTCAATATCCTTTTTGAAGATAGGGATATATTGGTTGTAGATAAAATCAATGGTCTCCTGACGATAGGAACTGAAAAAGAAAGAGAAAAAACGGCTCATTTTCTACTCAATGAATATGTGAAAAGAGGGAATGAAAGATCTAGAAATCGCGTTTTTATAGTTCATCGATTGGACAGAGATACTTCCGGAATTCTTGTTTTTGCCAAAAGCGAAAATGCCAAAGAGTTTTTGCAAGACAACTGGCAAGATTTTGATAAAAAATATTATACAGTGGTCTATGGATCGCTGACCCAAAAAGAAGGAGAAATTTCATCCTATTTATACGAAAACAAAGCCTTTAGGGTTTCTTCTGTAAATGATACGAATTTAGGGAAATATGCCAAAACAGGCTATAAAGTATTGAAAGAATCAGAAAAATATAGTTTACTCGAAGTCAAACTCTTTACGGGACGCAAACACCAAATCAGAGTACACTTTGCCGAAAATGGACATCCTATCTTAGGAGATAAAATCTATGGCAAAGTTGACAAGGAAATCAAAAGATTTGTACTTCATTCCGGTTATCTCTCCATCATTCACCCTTATACCAAAAAAGAAATGGTTTTTGAAACCGGAATTCCTACCTATTTTAAAGCATTGGTGAAATAAAATAGTTACATTTGCACATCCGAAAGTTTTCGGATACCTAAAAAGGGGTGTTCATCCATCGAGGTGATCTGAGATTATACCCATAGAACCTGCGCAGGTAATGCTGCGAAGGAACGCCTAAATCTCAAAATAGGCTCTATACTTAATCCACACACCTTTTTTTGTCCTTAATTGTTTAACCGTTGAATTTTAGTATTCAACTCAAATTATTTTAAGAGATGAAAAAAGTTTTTATTATTTTTTCAATGTTGTTCGGTGCCTTTATTTGGGCACAAACCGAAGTAACCAATGACACCATTACGAGTTTGGACGAAGTCATCATTCAAGCTACACGGAGTCAAAAAACGGATCCTTATACGCAAACCAATCTCAGTAAATCCCAAATTGAAAGCCGTAATTTAGGTCAAGATGTTCCCTTATTACTCAATTTTTTACCCAATGTAGTGACCACTTCCGATGCCGGAACCGGTGTAGGCTATACCGGTATCAGAGTGAGAGGTAGCGATGCCACACGGGTCAATGTAACCATCAACGGTATTGCCCTAAACGACTCCGAATCTCATTCGGTGTATTGGGTAGATCTACCCGATTTTGCGAGTTCGACGCAAAGTATGCAACTCCAACGGGGTGTAGGAACTTCCACCAATGGCTCAGGAGCTTTCGGAGCGAGTCTCAATTTGCTCACGGAAGGCATAACCGAAAAACCTGAAATTCAAATCCAAAATTCCATAGGTAGCTTTGGTACCCACAAACACAATCTGCAATTTCAATCGGGAGAATTGAATGAAAATTTCAGTTTTTCGGGAAGAATTTCAGCCATCAATTCCGATGGTTACGTCGATCGAGCTTCCTCCAAACTCAAATCCTACTACCTGAGTGGCGCCTACAGAGATGACAATACTTTGCTGAAAATATTAGCTTTTGGTGGACACGAAATCACCTACCAATCTTGGTATGGGGTTGACAAGCAAACTTTCGAGGACAATCCGACTTTCAACTACGCCGGTGCCATCTACAACGATGCTTGGGAAGTAGTGGATTACTACGACAATCAAGTGGATGATTACACCCAAAATCACTATCAAATGCATTGGAACCAACACCTCAATCCACAATGGGACTTGGCAATGGCTTTGCACTACACAAGAGGTTATGGGTTTTATGAAGAATACGCCCAAGACAAGGATATGTCCGACTACGGTTTGACGCCGATTACCATAGGTTCCGAAACCATTACTACAACCGATTTGATTCGTCAGAAATGGTTGGACAATCACTATTATGGGACTACTTTTTCGGTAAAATACAACGATCAACAAAAAGTCAAATGGGTTTTAGGTGGTGCCTACAGCATTTACGACGGTGACCATTACGGCAAAGTCATTTGGGCGCGCTATGCGTCTGATTCGGAAAAAGATCACACCTATTATACCGACAATGGATTGAAACGCGATTTTAATATTTTCTCCAAATTCCAATACGAATTAGCTCCCAAATGGCAAGCTTTTGCCGATTTGCAGTTGCGTTCAGTAAACTACCAGACGACCGATTTCCTAGTCGATGACGTCGATGCCAAATGGCTCTTTTTCAATCCTAAAGCAGGTTTGACGTATCAGTTAAACGATACCCAGCAATTCTATACTTCCTACGCCCGCGCCCACAGAGAACCGGTCAGAGATGATTTTGAAATGGCAACAACCCAACCCAAACCCGAAAAACTTGATGACTTTGAGTTGGGATGGCGTTATGATTCCGATAAGCAATATCTGCAAGTCAATTTGTATTACATGGCTTATCAAGACCAACTCGTACTCACCGGCGCACGCACCGATGAAGGCGATTACATCCGTGCCAATAGTGGCAAAAGCTATCGTTTGGGATTGGAAGTCGAAGCCGAAATTCAATTGGCAAAAGCATGGTATTGGTTACCCAATATAGCCATCAGTCAAAATCAAAACCAAGACTTTTATGATGAAATTGCAGATCGTCATATAGATTCAGAGATTTCATTTTCGCCTTCATTCATCATGGGAAATCAATGGGTATTCAAACCAACTTCTCAGATTCAAATGGCTTTACTTCAAAAATACGTGGGTTCACAATACATGAATAACGTAGAAGGTAATGATGCGGTATTGGATGCTTATTTCACAACAGACTTCCAATTCCAATGGGAAAAAGACAAACTATTGGGTTTGAATAACGTAAAATTTACGGCATTGGTCAATAACCTTTTTAATGCCAAATATGCTTCAAATGGTTATATGTACGACGAAACACCTTATTACTTTCCTCAAGCCGGCATAAATTTCTTACTGGGATTGGATTTGAGTTTATAAACGTATTCAGAAGGCGATAAATCCCCTAATTATTGCTTTTCCCCAAGCCACAACTCCAAAGTTGTGGCTTTTTTTATCCTACAATACTTTAAATCCGCAAGGATTTAATATTAGTGTTTATATATAAATTACTTAGGTTCTGCTGAAAAAGTCTTACTTAATAGTTTTTCAATAAATTAACTTAAAATATTACATTCCAAGTGCAAGGATTTTAAACATTTTTGTTTAAAATCCTTGCACTTGATGAAAATTAATAATAATTCATTCTTCAATTTCAATATTGAATCCGTTCATTAAGAGAAACTATGTCCCGTAGGGACTAAATATTTGTAGAAAAATCACACATGAATAAAAACACGCCGACGGTTGCAGCTTCGCTGCAACCGTCGGCGATAATCTTGTCTAACATCATTCGCTACAGATATTTAGTCTACTGCCTTTGGCTACATCTTCGACCTACGAGACTATTCAATATTGCATATTTATTGAGGAAATAAATTAAAAATATTTTAAATTCGTGAATTAGTGGCTCATAATATATCCTTTACGGATTTAAGGTAATACTTAAAAATTTGGTAACTTTACAGACTTTTCTCATTTCAAAATGATAGCATTTATACTCAATCAAAAAAAGGTAATTACCGACACCAAATCAGGTGAAAACCTCTTACAATTCATCCGAGCGCAAGCGCATTTAAAAGGTACCAAAGTAGGCTGCCGAGAAGGTGATTGTGGCGCTTGTACCGTATTGGTAGGAAGTTTGCAAGCCAATGGAAGCGTTGCCTATCAAAGTGTTACCTCTTGTTTGGCTTCACTAGCCTCTGTAGCCGGCAAACACGTGGTGACGGTAGAAGGTCTGAATTTGGGCAAACAACTCAACAAAGCCCAACAAGCTTTACATAATAATTTTGCTACCCAATGTGGTTTTTGTACACCTGGTTTTGTGGTTTCCATGACCGGATTTGCGTTGGAACACGAACCGCATCAACATGCAGTAGATGCCATCAGCGGTAATATTTGTCGTTGTACCGGATATAAGTCTATTGAAAAAGCAGCACAGCAATTGGAAGCTGAAATTGGAGCAGAAACTCATAATTTGGCTTGGTTGGTTTCGCAGGGCTTTGTCCCCGAGTATTTCAAATCTATTCCCAAAGAATTAAAAGATTTGCCACCTTCGCTTACAAGTCCTGAAAGTACTTTGGTAGCCGGCGGAACGGATCGTTACGTCAAAGAAGCCGATTCGCTTGCCGATGTTGATATCGCTTTTTTTGAAGGCAATAAAGAAATGCACTTCCTTCCAAATCAAGTGGTTTTGGGAGGTGGCGTGACGGTGAGTCAAATGTGGAATTCAGCTCCCTTGAATGCTCTTTTCCCCCATTTGAGAAAATACTTGAAATGGATTTCTTCTCATCAAATCAGAAATAGAGCTACCTTGGCTGGAAATCTGGTCAATGCCTCACCCATAGGAGATATGTCGATTTTTTTATTGGCTTTGGATGCCCAATTGACTATAAAATCGGTTGATGCAACCCGAATGGTAGCCCTCAAAGATTTCTTTTTAGGGTACAAAGTTTTGGATTTGCATGCCGGTGAGTGGATTGAGTTGATTTCTTTTCAAATTCCTTCCCAACCCATTTTATTCAATTTTGAAAAGGTGAGCAAACGTACCCATTTGGATATCGCTAGCGTCAATTCGGCTGCGTCTATTGTGGTGCAAGATGATTTGATACATAATATGCACTTAGCTATAGGTGGTGTGGCAGCGATTCCTAAATACATGCATGCAACGGTTGCTTTTTTGCAAAATAAACCCTTAGAAGCCGATGTACTCAAAGAAGCGGAAACCATACTACAAGCTGAAATTTCACCTATTGATGATATCAGAGGTAGTGCTTCCTACAAAAGATTGTTGGCAAAACAATTATTTTGGGCTCATTTTATCAACCTTTTTCCCGATCGGTTCAGTATAGCCGATTTGATGCGTTAAAGGTTAGTCTCTCAAAATCTATAAAGATGACAGTTAAAAATAAAGATTCATATACGCACGTAAGAGGAGAATCTCTTTTTGTGGACGACCTTACCGAATGGCAGGGAACACTGTATGCTTCCGTACTGGATGCAACCCACGCACATGCCCGAATAATCTCGGTAGATGATACCCTTGCCGTGGCTCTTTCCGGAGTTGCCAAAATCATCACCTACAAAGACATCAAAGGAGAAAACCAGATTGGTGGTATTATTCCCGACGAACCTTTGTTGGCAGAAGACACAGTGCACTTTCAAGGGATGCCTATTGCTTTGATCTTGGCAGAAACCCAAGCGATTGCGCACAAAGCACGCAAACTCATCAAAGTACAATACGAAGATTTACCGGTGATTACCACGGCTAAAGAAGCTTTTGCACTAGGGGCTTTTACCAATGGACCGCGTACTTTTACCAAAGCCGATGTTGAAAAAGGATTTGCGCAAAGCGATTATATTTTTGAAGGTGAAGTCTTTACCAATGGGCAAGAACATTTGTATTTGGAAACCCAAGGAGCCTATGCCTTTCCAATGGAAAACGAAGCGATCAAAGTGGTTTCTTCTACCCAAGGGCCTACTTCGGTGCAAAAAGCTATTGCCAAAGTTTTGGGGGTAGGGATGCACCAAATCGAAGTGGAAGTCAACCGATTGGGTGGTGGATTTGGTGGTAAAGAAGATCAAGCAACCGCTTGGGCAGCCTTGGCAGCTTTGGGTTGCCAACTGACCGGAAAACCTGTCAAACTCATCCTCGACAGGCAAGAAGATTTGCGCATGACCGGAAAACGGCATCCTTATGAATCTACGTTTAAAATAGGTTTGAGCCGAGATTTGAAAATCAAAGCATTTGAAGCCGTGTATTTGCAAAATGCCGGTGCTGCCGCCGATTTGTCGCCTGCCATAGCCGAACGCACTTTGTTTCACGCAACCAATTCCTACAACATCGAAAATGTAAAAGCTACCGTTCATTCATGTAAAACGCATTTGCCGCCCAATACCGCCTTCCGAGGTTTTGGTGGGCCGCAAGGCATGTTTGTCATAGAAGCAGCCTTAGTCAAAGCGGCCAAAGAATTGGGAATTCCCGTTCATCAGATTCAGAAAGCCAATTTGTTGCAAGAAAATGATGAATTTCCTTACGGTCAAATCGCGCAACAAGTCCACATTTCAAAAGCTTGGAACCAAGCCGTACATCAATTTGATTTTGAAAATACCCTCCATCGCGTCGACGATTTCAACCTTACGCATGCTCATTTGAAAAAAGGGGTTTCACTCATGCCCATAACCTTTGGAATTTCCTTTACCAATACCCCGATGAATCACGCGCGAGCCTTGGTACACATCTATCAAGATGGGAGCGTAGGCGTGAGTACGGGTGCAGTAGAAATGGGACAAAGTGTCAATACCAAGATGCTGCAAGTTGCTGCTGCTGCCTTTGGAATTGGACTGAACCAAGTGAAGATTGAAACCACCAATACCACGCGTGTAGCCAATACTTCACCTACAGCTGCCAGCGCCACAGCCGACTTAAATGGTAAAGCCTTGCTCGTAGCTTGCGATGCTTTGATAGAACGTTTGGAACATTTTGTCAGAAAGGAAAAACAACTCACTGCACAAGATCAAGTGAAGTTTCAACAATCCAAAGTCTTGATTAATGGTTCAGAAAGTGATTGGGATTGGAACACAATGGTCAACAAGGCACATTGGAAACGGGTGAATTTAACTGAAAATGGGCATTATGCCACGCCGCTCATTCATTTTGATAAAACTCAAGAGAAAGGTCATCCGTTTGCCTATCACGTGTATGGAACAGCCCTCACAGAGGTCACTGTGGATTGTCTCAGGGGAACCTATGAGATTGATACCGTAAAAATAGTCCATGACTTTGGTGCATCCATGAATTCCGATATAGACAGAGGTCAAGTAGAAGGTGCCTTGGTGCAAGGGATTGGATGGATGACGATGGAAGAAATTGGTTACAATGCGCAAGGCAAATTGTTGAGTAATACCCTTTCCGGATACAAAGTTCCCGATGTGTTTTCCGTTCCCAAAAAGATTGAAGTAGTAGCATTGGAAACCGAAGGTCACGAATTGGCCATTTTAAAATCCAAAGCAGTAGGCGAACCACCGTTGATGTACGGTATCGGAACCTATTTTGCCTTACAAAACGCCATCACAGCCTTTAATCCACACTACAAACAACACTTTCATGCCCCAATGACACCGGAAAAAGTCTTGATGGGTTTATGGGAAAAATAATGTGCTAATGTGATAATGTACCAATGTGCTAATGAACAAATGTGCCGATGAGTCAATGAGTCAATGTGCTAATTAGACAATGTGCCAATTTGTTAATGTGTAAATGTGCAAATGTGTCAATTAAACGATTAGCAAATTCGAAAGGAAGTAAAATTTTAAGTTTTAACAGTACCGATTCCATTAAGGATTATAGTATGATGGAATTAAAAAGATTGGAATCCAAAAAACCCCGAAAGGGTGACATTAAAAATTTTAATTTAATGTCATTAAGTTAAGGAAATTTTTTTATTGAAACGACTCGGTAGCCCCTCTCCTTTGGAAACCCAAAGGGTTCGCCGTTTTCAATAATAAAGAATAATACATCAAACGGCAAAGGGGTTGGGGTGAGGAAAAAATAGAAGCACATTAACTTTACGACATTAAATTATAATTAAAAATAATCAACACAATTAGGAAATGTACATCCCTTAAATTGTCAGAACAATTAGCAAATTGGCACATTAAATAATTAGCACATTAAAAAAGTGATTATCTGGAAAAAAGCAAGTGAATTATTACAACAAAACCAACACCTGGTTTTGTTAAAAGTTGTTTGGCACCAAGGAAGTTCTCCCGGCAAACAAGGATTTGAGATGTTGGTTTGCGAAGACGGGACCTTATGGGGTTCAATCGGAGGCGGACGAACCGAATTTCAATTGGTCGAAAGAGCCAAACAAATGTTGGCTACCCAAACCTCTGATTTTATTTTCAAAAAAGAAGTGCATCGGGATGACGATGAAAACACCTCCGGGATGATATGCGCCGGAGAACAATGGGTGGTATTGATCCCATTGCAACCCATACACATGGCCGAAGTGAGCAAACTAGCCGACACCACCCAAGGCAGTCTAACCATTACCCCACAAAAATGGTTCTATCAAGAAGCCACTATAGAAACGACCTATCATTTTAACTACCTCACCGACCGAGATTGGACCTATACCGAAAACCTAAATAAAAAATCCCGTTTGTACATCATAGGAAGCGGACACGTAGGCATAGCCACCGCCAAGATTTTCCAAGATTTGGATTTTGAAGTATATTTGTATGACAACCGACCCGGACTAAACACCTTTGAACAAGAGACATTTGCCGATGTCAAAAAAATCATTGATTTCCAAAACATCAAGGAACACATCCTACCGGGCAAGCAAACCTACATCGTGATACTCACCCATAATTTCCAATCCGATGCCGAAGTCCTCGAGTTATTACAAGAAGTAGAAACCCGCTACATAGGCGTATTGGGTAGCAAATCCAAAATCAAAACCATGCTAAAAGGCATGTTGGCTAAAGGAGTAAACCCCACCTTTATAGCCTCCATCGACGCACCCATCGGCATGCCTATCAATAGCATAACCCCTGCAGAAATTGGAATCAGTATAGCCGCTCGGGTGATAGGGGTGAGGAATGGATAGATATTTTCTGTAAACTAGAGATAAACTTTGAATTTAAAAATATGCTCAAATTTTTATGATTGAATATAGCTTAAAGTATATTTAGTGTAGTGTTTAATTTATTTTTAGCTAATTCGCCAAACCCAATCCTACTTAACACACATCTTCTTCAAATCCTCCAAAGCCCCTTTATATTCATTCCCATCTACCGAAGTGCGGATGCCTTTGATTTTGACGTTTTCTGTAAATTGGTGAAAGGTCCAATCCAAATCTCCCAACCGGTCTTTCCCCGAATAAGCCGCAATCCAGATAGGATAATCGTCAATATAACCTTTCAAATGCAGATTGTAAAAATCCAATCCCGTATAAACCATAGGTTTGACCCCGTATTTTTCTTCGGCGAGTTTAAGCCAATTCAAAACGCCTTTTCTCAAATTCTCATCGCCTAGTTTGCTCTCTTTTTCAATATCCAAAATCGGAATAAAATCGCCTTTTTGGAGCGAAACCATGGCTTGGTAATTCTCAAATTGTTCGGTAGAATTTTCATTTGGACGGTAGTAGTGATAAGCACCTCTCAGGTATTTGTGTTTTCCGGCACTTTTCCAATTTTCTTTAAATCGGCGGTCAATGCCATCCTTACCCATAGTGGCTCGTATAAATATAAATTCGATAGGATGGTGTGACGTGCGCAATTCTTCCCAATTGATTTTGTACTGATAATGTGAAATATCAATCCCAAATACGTATTCCGAACTGGAAAGCGAAAGGTTTTCTATGACATTAAAAGGTAAATTCACCACTATAAATCGCACCAATCCAACAATCACCACCAACTGAACCACGATGATGCTCAAGTATATTTTTTTACCCACAAAATTTCCTTTTGATTTGCCGGAGGATTTCTTTTTCAGCAAACGGTTGGCATGGGTATGAATCCTTTTCAAGAAATACGAAATAATAAAATAAACCAACAAAACCAACAACAAAATCAAGATCAAAACACCCACTTGAAAAAGAATGGGATGAATCTCTCTGAAATTGGTTATGTGAAATAGAATTTTTCTCAAAGGAAAGTTGTGGGTATTAATTTATATGTGTATCCGCTTGCATACCTAAACCCTAAAAGGAAAATTTACCTTCTTTCCAGTTTGGCAAGCTCTGCGTCTCTTTGCGCTAACTTTGCGGTTCTCTGCGGTAAAATTAGTTTAAATGTAGTCCCGAGCGTAAAGTCATAGCTTATTCGCTAATCTTTTTAATCCATCTACCAGAAGCAATATATTATATAATCCTAAAATAGGAGTATTTGCTTGCATACCTAAAGCATAAAAGTCTTCGTTCCAGTTTGGCAAGCTCTGCGTCGCTTTGCGCCAACTTTGCGTTTCTCTGCGGTAAAATTAGATTAAACGCAGAGAATCGCAAAGTTTCTTCGCAGAGAACCGCAGAGTCATAGCTTATTCACTAATCTTTTTAATCCATCTACCAGAAGCAATACATTATATAATCCTAAAATAGGAGTATCCGCTTGCATACCTAAACCCTAAA
>Ga0209573_1005052_pt1 | contig 12283 bp, 9 predicted proteins | sample TNRBio252014_DNA_FD_185870 | JGI IMG/M metagenome (GOLD analysis project Ga0209573, IMG submission 185870) | Wastewater treatment Type I Accumulibacter community from EBPR Bioreactor in Madison, WI, USA - TNR Reactor_6/25/2014_ DNA (SPAdes)... | ecosystem: Engineered > Bioreactor > EBPR >...
CCAAATTAATTTCCGAGCCGGGTTATGCCGGGGTGCCCGGGCAACCTCATGACGACGAACGAGGCGGACACGTGGTTCCGGGATGGCTCCTTACGGTGTCTTTTTGCACGCCAACGCGCATTTGACCGGCCCCAACCTTCGCGCGAAGCTCGCCCATGAGTAGTTTTGTGAAGCATCAGGCCCCCGCCAGGACTCCGGTGAAGCTCGCGCTTTTGCTGGGAATCGTCTGGGCGGCCCTTTTGGCCGGGATTTGGTTCGCCTATCGCGGTGGGGCCGAGCAGGGAGGGTTTCTCCATTTCATCGCCCGATTTCACGTGCTCATCGTGCACCTCCCGATCGGTCTCATCTTTCTCGCGGTTGTGATGGAGTTTCTCGGTTACTTCACCGCCTTCTCCCATCTCCGGTCCTCGATCCCCTTCGTCTTGTGGCTCAGTTTCCTCGGAGGGATCGGATCGACCGTGGTCGGTTATCTCCTCATGACGCTCGAGGATTACTCGGGCCGGGCCATGGATCTCCACCTCTATTTCGGTCTCGCCGTGGTCGTGCTGACGCTCTTCGCCCTCGTCTTTGCGATGAAGGGGAAACGTCTCCTCTCCGGCTTCGGGACGGCGGCGGCGGCTTTCGCGACGGCGGCGAGCGGACACTTCGGCGGCGCGATGGTGCATGAGCCCGATTACCTCACCGAGCACGCCCCGGCCGCTCTGAAACCCGCCCTTCTCATCGGTCTGGGGACTCCCGCCGAGGAGCCCGCTCCCGGAGGTGAGACGGGCCCGGTCGCAGTCGTTCCTGAAAAGCCGATCGGAGAGCGTTTGGTCTACGAGGACTTCGTTGTCCCCATTCTCGACAAGACCTGCAACGAGTGTCACAACGAAAACAAGATCAAGGGCAAGCTCCGCATGGACACCCACGAACTGCTCCTCGCGGGAGCGGAGGGCTCGGACTATCCCACAGTGGTGCCGGGCAAGGCGGATGAATCGGAGATGATTGCGCGTGTCCTCCTGCCGAAAGACGACGACGAGTTCATGCCGCCGCAGGGTGATCCACTCCAGGCCGCCGAGGTGGAATTGTTGAAGCTCTGGATCAACGCGGGAGCCAAGACCGACACAACCGTGGCCCAGCTCGGGGAAGATCCTGGCATCGCCGCGATCGCCACCGAGGTGGCGGCCATTCATGCCGGCAAAGAGACCGCGGAAAGTGAGGCAGTCGTAGCGGCTCCCTCCGTTTGGGACTCCCTCCCGGAGGAAGAAAGAACCGCCCGCATGGCCGAGGTGAATGAGGCGGCGGAAAAATACCATTTCTCCGTGATGCCGATCTCGGCCGAGGATGAACGGCTGCGCGTCAACGTGATCAACGCCGCGAAGGACTTCGGAGATGACCAGCTCAAGATGCTCGAGCCCGTCGCCGAGCGCATCGTCTGGCTCGACCTCGCCCGCAGCCAGGTCACCGACGCGGGCATGAAAACGGTCCGCCTCATGCGCGACCTCGAGCGGCTCCATCTCGAAAACACCGCCGTCACCGGCAAGGGCATCGCCGAACTCGCGTCGCTCGCGAAACTCGAATACATCAACCTCTACGGGACGAAGGTCGATAACGGCATCTTCGAGACTTTCACCAAGCTTCCGAGTTTGAAAAAGGCTTACGTCTGGCAAACTGCCGTCGATCCCGCCGAGGCCAAAGCCTTCGAGCGCAGCGTGAATCTCGAGATCAATACCGGTGTGGATCTGCCCGCGACCCCCGCGACCCCCGCGACCCCCGCGACCCCCGCGGCCCCCGCCGAGAAACCGGCGGAGAAGAAACCCGAGCCCGCCAAACCGGCCGCTCCGAAGCCCGGCGAGCCGGTCACGACCGCCGCTCCCAAACCGGTCGAGAAGAAACCCGAGGCTCCCAAGGCGGATGCGCCGAAGCCCGCCGCCCCGAATCCGGCGAACAACCCGGCCGATGCCCCCAAACCCGCGGCGACGCCGAAGCCCGCCGAAACGAAACCAGCGGCTCCCGCCCCGGCCAACAAACCGGCGGAGACGCCGAAGCCGACCGAGGCTGCCAAACCCGCCGCCCCGGCTCCCGCACCCGCTCCGAAGCCGGCCGAAGCCGCCAAGCCTGCGGAAACGAAACCGGCGGCACCCGCTCCCGCTCCCCCCGCGGCACCAGTGAAACCCTGAGCCGTTGATTGGCCCTTTTTCTTCCTTTCGCCCTGCGCCATTGCGGCCGATTTTGAGCGCTCCCGGTCTCTCCGGCGTCGTAAACCTCTAGCAAACCTCCCATGACGCGTCCTCCGGTCCTTTCCGTGACCCTTCCCCTTGTCGCCCTCCTGCTGGCCTCCTGCGGTGGGGAAGACTCTCCCGGCCTCATCGAGCGCCCGCTCTCCGAATCGGAAAAGAATTTCCGTATCGTGGAGACGAGCATGGATCGATTCCGCTACTCCTCGCAGCCATCCGCGGAAGCGGGCGAGGCTTCCGGTGGTGCCGCTGCCGGACTCGTCTACGACACTCCCCAGGGCTGGACCGAAAAACCTGGATCGATGATGCGCGACGTCAATTTCACCTTCGGCCCGAACGGAGAAGGGGAATGTTATGTAGCGCGTCTTCCCGGTGCGGGCGGAGGTCTTGCCGCCAACGTCAATCGCTGGCGCGGGCAGATGGCTGCCGCCCCTCTCACCGAGGAAGAAGTGGCTGCTCTCCCGACCCGTCCGCTCTTCGGCCAGCCGGCCCGCTTCGTCTCGGTCGATGGCAGTTTTTCGCCGGGCATGGGGAGCGACAAGGCCTTCCCCGACTACCGGCTCATGGGCCTCATCCTCGCGGGCGAAGCCGGCGCCGTCTTTGTGAAGATGACCGGACCGAAGGCCCTCGTCGAACAGAATAGCGCCGCCTTCGACCAATTCGTCACTTCCCTGACCGTCAACACCAACTGACCCGATCCGATCATGGCAACCCCCTCCTCCCCGACGATTGATTGGTCACCGCAAAATTGGCCGCGGCACCTGTATCGATTCTTCACCTCATTCAAGCTCGCCACCGTCGTGCTTGCGCTCATGACCGTGGTGACTTTGTTAGGCACACTCGGGCAGGTCGATCACGGCTTGCATGCGGCCAAGGAGAAGTATTTCCATTCCTTCTATTTTACCGACACGATCTTCGGGATTCCGGTGCTGCTGCCCGGCGGCATGCTCCTGATGCTCATCCTGTTCGTGAACATGACCCTCGGGGCCCTCGTGAAGGTGCGGAAACGCTGGAAGGGGGCCGGTCTCCTCATTTCCCACTTCGGCATGTTGATGCTCCTCGCGGGAGGCTTCGTGACCAACCAGTTCTCCACCGACGGCTACATGGCGCTCTATCCCGGCATGTCGAGCGACCGTGTCGAGAGTTATCGCGAGTGGCAGCTCGAGATCCTGCCGCTCTCGAAGGAAGGGGTTGCGGAAAAGGCGTGGATCTATCCGGCCGAATATCTTGCGACGATGGAATCCGACGAGCAGCGTGTGATCCATGCCGAGTCACTGCCTTTCGATGTGGTTATCAACGGCTATTCGCCGAACGCGACACCCATTCCGACCTCGGCGCCCATGGCGGCCGGTGTCACGGGAAAAGAGATCGACGGTTTCAAGCTTTCTCCCCAGAAGACTTCGAAAGAGGCCGAGCAAAATGTCCCGGGTTGTTTCCTCGAGATCCGTCCCCGGGACGGAGGTCCGCGTGATGGCGGCACCCCGATCGAGGCCATCCTCTGGGCGGGCTCCTACCGTTTTGACCCCCGGGAAAAGCCGATGCCCTTCACCTTCACCGTCGGCGACCAGCTATACGGTGCGCTCCTCGTGAAAAAATCCTGGACCGTCCCCTTCACCGTGAAGCTCGACGAATTCATCTTCGAGCGCCATCCGGGCGTCATGACCGCGAGGAACTACGAAAGCCGCGTCACGCGAATTGAGGAGGGTCAAACCGATAAACCCCTCGAGATCAAGATGAACGAGCCGATGCGGCACGCCGGCTACACCTTCTTCCAGGAGTCCTTCGGGCCGAATGGCGCGCAACCGGGCGACGAGATGTTCACCCAGTTCGCCGTGGCCAACAACCCCTCCGATCAGTGGCCTCTCTATTCGCTGATCGTCACCGGCATCGGACTTTCCGTTCATTTCCTGATCATGCTGGTCAACTTCACGACCCGCTCCCGCAAACGCTTCGCTCCCAACCCGGCTTCCGCATGAAACCTTACCTCCTTTCCACCTTTTTGGGATTTCTCGCCCTCCTGTCAGGACCCGGTTCGTTCGCGGAAGCGCGCGAGTTGCCCAAGAGCGCGCTGCAAAACTACGTCCCTTGGAAAGACGAGACCGTCCACACCTTCGAGAACCTTCTCGTGCAGCAGGACGGACGGGTGAAACCCGTCTACACCGTCGCGCGCTTCACCCTGCTGCAGTTCCTCGGCAAATCGGCGGTCTCCTTCGAGACGCAGGACGGCGAGCAACACCGCCTCCATTACGCAGCCTGGTTTCTCGACGTGCTCTTCCGCGGCGAGATCGCGAAGGACCTTCCCGTTTTTGTGATCGACGATTCCGAGGCCGTCGTGCAGATCGGCGTTTCGCCCAAGTCGAAGCGCGACCGCTATTCCTACAATGAGCTTCTTCCCGGACGCGCGAAGCTTTCCGAGTTGGGAGCGCAGTACGCTGAAAAGCAAGATCAGTACGAGAAGAGTGAAAAGGACAAGCAGTATGAGCTCGACCGCGTCGAGGGCATGATCCTCACTCTCGCGCGGAACATCAGTTCCTTTGAATTTCTCGTCGGCCATTTCGGTTTTGCGAGGAAGGGAGAATTGGTCATCAACGTGGAGATGCCGCCGGAGCTCAACGAACTCTCCAAACGCCTCGATACCATCGAGATGATCGAGAAGATGCCCGAGATGACGTTCAGCCAGCTCCTGCAGACCGTCCGTCAGCAGCCCGGCACCACCGAGGAAGAGCGTATGTTCTCCGGAGCACTGCGACTCTTCTATTTACACGCCAATACCGGACGAGGGCTGAGCTTTTTTCCCCCACAGGATCCCGAAGACGAAGTCTGGACCTCTGCCGGCGATCTCATGCTCGCCGGACTGGAGTCGAAAGAGAAACGCCCCTGGGTCAAGGAGCAGCTCGGTGGCATCAGTGCGCTCGTCAAGGCGCAGGGCGAAGGCGAGCCCGCCTTTCTTGCCGCTCTCCAGTCCTATTCGGACCAACAACATGCGACCGCGGAAGCGCGAGGCGAGGGCAAGCACTCGAAGCTCGAGATCCAGCTTTACCGCGGCAAGTGGTTCTACTACTCGCTGGTGTGTTTCGTCTTCGCCTTCGTCGCGATGGCCTTCAGTTGGCTGACCCCGGGGAGCAAGATCGGCAAGACGCTCCTCCTCGCGGCGGGATTGATCGCCTTTGTCGGACTCGTCCTCGATGTCTACGGCATCACCCTGCGCTCCATCATCCGCGAGCGGCCGCCCATCACGAATCTCTACGATACCGTCCTCTTCATCACCGGTGTTGCCGTGCTCCTCGGGCTGATCATCGAATACTTCACCCGAATCGGGGTCGGAACTCTGGTGGCCGTCGTCTCGGGTGTCCTCGGGATGTTCCTCTCGATGAAATACGAGGCAAAGGAGGCGACCGACACAATCACCCAGCTCGTCGCCGTGCTCGACACGAACTTCTGGCTCGCCACCCACGTGACGATCATCAACATCGGCTATGCCGCCGGCCTCGTCGCCGCGCTCATCGGGATCATCTATCTATCGGGCCGCTTTTTCGCCCTGTTCCGTGGGAAGTCGAATCCGGACTTCTACCGCACCCTCACGCGAATGAACTACGGCGTGATCTGTTTCTGCCTCTTCTTCTCCCTCGTCGGCACCGTCCTCGGCGGGATCTGGGCGAACTACAGCTGGGGCCGCTTCTGGGGTTGGGACCCGAAGGAAAACGGGGCCCTCATGATCTGCCTCTGGAGCCTCGTCATTCTTCACGGTCGTATGGCCGGCTGGATCCGTGAGATCGGGGTCCACGTGCAGAGCCTCGTCCTCGCCATCATCACCACCTTCAGTTGGTGGGGAGTGAACAACCTCGGCGTCGGCCTCCACAGCTATGGCTTCACCGAGGGAGTCTGGGGTGCGCTCTATTCCTCTTGGATCGTTCTCGGCGTTTTCATGGCCATGGGCGTCGTGCTCTGGATCAAGGAGCGCGGCGAAAGAGCTTCGCGCAAAACCAGTGTGCCTTCCGGCAAGGAAGTCACGGCTTGATCGGATCGATCACGGTTTCGATCCCTTGCCCGTCACCTCGCGGACGGCGGGCAGGGTCCAGTTCCACCGGATCGCGGCGAGACGAAACGCCACGATGATGACGATTCCCGCCGCGAGCGCGTAGCGCTCGGGCACGTCGAAGTGGATCAGTCCGAGATACGCCCATGCGCCAGTGAAGGCGCAGGTCGCGTTCAGCGGGCTCGGGATGAAGAGCGAGGGCAGTTCGTTGCAGAGCAGATCACCGAGGACGCTGCCGAAGGTGCCCGTGATGACCCCGAGCATCACCGCGACAAAGGCGCTCGTGCCGGCATCGGTGGCGTAGGCCGTGCCCGTGAGGGTGAACAGGGCCATGCCCAGGGCGTCGGGCAGCGGCAGGAGCGGACGGATGCGGCGGAGATGGCCGAGGATCAGTCCGGAGAGCAGGGAAATGACAAAAACGATCACCGGGTAGTGGGGATTGCCGATCCAGAAGAGGGGATTGCGATCGAGGAACAGATCCCGCAGCGTCCCTCCCCCGAAGGAAACGGCAAAAGCCACGGTGAAGACGCCCATCACGTCCATGCCCTTGCGGGCAGCGAGAAGGATGCCGTAGAGGGCCGAGACGACCACGGCGATGAGTTCGATGAAAACGAGCGGGGTCATGGGCGGGGCGTTGCCGGACAAGGTTTGCCCGTCCTCTTCTGTCGGCGAGCGAAATTCCCGCTTATGACGCAGACGTTTTCCGCCCAAATTATCCCCCGCCGGGAGGAGACCCTCCTTGCAAAGGGCCGGTGCTGCGGCTTTGCTGAGGCCCTCCTTCGCCCTCTGCCGTGACCGAACCCGATCCAGCTCCCGAAACCGTCCCCGAGTCCGGGCCCGCCCCCGACCCTGCTCCCGCTCCGGTCACCCCTGTCGTGCCCGACGAGGAACGCCCCGGCACTTTCGATCCCGACGACTTCGTCGAGAATCCCTACAAGGTCGAGCTCGACATCTTCGAGGGTCCGATGGACCTCCTCCTCTACCTCATCAAGAAGGAGGAGATCGACATCTACGACATTCCCATCGTGCGGATCACGAAGCAGTACATGTCGTATCTCGACACCTTCAAACTGCTCAACATCGGCCTCGCCGGCGAGTTCCTCGTGATGGCGGCGAATCTCTGCTACATCAAGAGCCGGATGATGCTGCCCAAGCACGTCCAGCCGCCCGAGGAGGACGCCGACGAGGAGGATCCGCGCTGGGACCTCATCCGCCAGCTCATCGAGTACAAGAAGTTCAAGGAAGCCGCCCGCAAGCTCGGGGAGCGCGAGGCGAAGCAGCAGAAGCATTTCTCCCACAAGCCCGAGAAGATCGTCGCGGCCGACGACGAAGAGCGGCCCCTCGACGACGGGCTCAGCATCTTCGACCTCATCCGCGCCTTCCAGAACATCCTCGACCGCTTCAACGACGAGGGGCTCGGCGAGATCGTCGACGACCAGTACACCGTGGGTGACAAGATCGACCACCTCCTCGGCCTCATTCCGCCCGGCGGCTCGATGCCCTTCACCGCCCTCTTCCAGGGAGCGACGACGAAACACGAAATGATCGTCACCTTCCTCGCCGTCCTCGAGCTGATGAAGCTGAATTACTTCCGGGTGAGGCAGGAGCGCGTCCTCGGAGAGATCGAGATGATCCGGAATCAGTTTTGAGTAAGCCTCAGGCCGAGCGCCGTTCGGGAGCGTCTTGCGTTCCGTTCCGCGCCGCCCATGCCGCATGTGTGATCTCGGCGATCTGGCGGTTGGTCATCGTCGGCAACCGGTTGAGGACAACTTTGATGCAGGCATGGGGATCGACACACCGACTCTGCATTCATCGAATCATCAATGAGAACGAAGTGCCTTTGGGGTGTTCTTCAACAGGCTGCTAGCGGCCCGAAGAACCGCGCGGAAGCGTTTCATGGAGGCGGCTTTCATTTTCGAGGATCCAGAGTCGAAAGGCTCCGAATGATTCCGGCGTGCTCCCTTCGCCGTATTTTTTAAGAAGTTTTTCGCCCCATGGCTGGAGTTTGTCTCCCATTTGCACAAGGCAAAAGAAGCCGGTCCGCGAATCGATCCGGTCCTTTAGATCCCCGGGAGTGAGGAAGTGAAGGCCGGGGGCCTGCCCTCTCGCTTTTTCCACCTGGACGATGCTTTTCGTGGCGATGTAAACGACGGATTCTCCGAAATAGAATTCGGCCCCCGGCCGATACCGGTCGAGGATCATCAGGTCCGCGCCCGAAGCGCGGGCCCGGGCGACTACCTTGCGGAGGCTGGAATTCGATCCGAGTTTTTCCTCGAAGGCGGGGAAAGAGAGGGAAATCGCGAACAGGCTGACGAAGGTAAGCACGGTGGTGCGTGCGGGCCATTGCCTCAGGGAGAACCCAATCTGGCCCAGCCGTGAACCGATCGCCACGGCGATGAAGGGAAGTGCGGGAAGGGTGTAGGTGATGAGCTTCGAGGACACGAAACTAAAGATCGTGAGGATCGATAAGGCCGCTACGGCTTCCCAAGGCAGGGCAACGAGGCGTTCTTTCCACGGAAGGCTCCGCCATTGTGGGAATCCACGTCGGGTCGCCTCGGAAAGATAAGGCCACCAGGGAAGCCAAACTCCCAGGGCAACGACAAAATGAAACCCGGGGAAGCCCTCTCTCCCATCTTCGTGACCCGTGACGCGCCCCACGAGTTCCCGGTGGAAAAAGAATCTCTCAAGTTCGGGGTGACGGAGCATCATCGCGATGTACCAGGGGCTGCCGAGAGCGAGAATGATCAGGAAAAGCCGCAACGGCTTCAGGGAGGAAACGAGATCACGTCGTCGGGTGAGCAGAATCGCAGCCGTGATCGCCGCCAGAGGCACCAACGAGGCGGTCGCCTTCGTCCACCAGGCGAGAACCCAGCAGAGCGCTCCCAACAACCAAAGCAGGGTCCCGCGGCGGCCCTTGTCTTTGGAAAGTGTCAGGGCGGCACCGAGGGTGCAAAAACCACAGAGCAGCATATCGGGAGAGAGGAGCTGGGCGAGAGCCCAAAAATGAATCGTCGTGCCGCAGACGAGGACGCTCCACCATGCCGCCCGTTCGCCATACTGACGCCACGCCAACAAGGCGACTCCCGCGAGAGTCAGAAATGCGCCGAGGAGGGACGGTAAACGTGCGGCCAGTTCGCTGTTTCCGAAGAGAAGAAAACTAGTGCCCGTCACCCAATAGATCAGGGGCGGTTTGTCGAAATGGCCGACATCACTCAAGACCGGTTCGTCCCAATCGTGCTCCGCGAACTCGGTCCACTCCATCGCCATATTGGCGTAGCGCCCCTCGTCGGGTTCGAGGAGCCCGTGGCTCGAAGCTCCGAAGAGGTAAAGAGAGGTGAGGGCAAGTGATAGGAGGATCCAGTGCCATCCCGGCACGAAAGAATCTTGAACTCTCATGCAGAGCCTCCGGAAGGAACGGTTCGTGAACGCTCTCGCATCATCCCCAATGCTCCACGATCTTCCGTTTCAGGAAAGCGACGCTGCGCTCAAGTTGTTCCATGCCGTCGACGCCGTCTTCGATGCTGATCCAGCCGTTGAAGCCTTTGCTCTTCAGCTCGGAGAAAATGGCGTCGTAGTCGTTGAGCCCTTTGCCGATCTCGCCGTGGCGGAGGCGTTTGGCGTAGCCGGTGGCACCGCCTTCCTCGCGGCGCAGGTCCTCGATGGTGCCTTCGGCGAGGTAGCGGTCGCTCGCGTGCATCGTGACGACGCGGTGGGAGACACGCTTGAGCAGTTCGACGGGATCTTCTCCGGCGAGGTAGGTGTTGCTGGGATCGTAGTTGACCCCGAAATTTGGATGTTCGATCGCATCGACGAGCTGGCAGAAGACGTCCATCTTCTGGGCGAATTCGGGATACTCCCAGAAGTCGTCCTTGTAGTGGTTTTCGATGATGAGGGTGATGCCGCGCTCGGCCGCGTAGGGGAGACAGGCGTGGATGGATTCGGCGGCGAGTTTCACGCCTTCATCGATGCTCAGCTCGGGACGCCGCTGGCCGCTGAGGACGCGGCAGTAGGAGCCGCCGAGGGCGTGGGTCATGTCGATCCAGCGTTTTTGCTTGGCGATTTCTTTCTCGCGGAAGGCGGCGTCGGGATGTGTGAAATCGGGCGAGCAGCACATCATCGGGATGACGCGCCCGGTGTCCTCGACTTCCTGGCGAAAGCGGGGCCAGTTCGCTTCATCGGCCATCTCGAGGAAACCGGCATACCATTCGAGTCCCTCGACCTCGAGGGTGGAGGCGAGGCGGATCCATTCGGAGACGGTCATGGTGCCATCCTTGCAGAGGGCATGCATGAAGGCTTTGGGGAAGGCTGCGAGGCGGGGCATGGGAAGACCGAGGGTGGGTGGAAGGTGGAATTATAAGGCGGCTCATCGATCGGGTTGCGACAAATCTTAAGCGAATCACGACATGATCACGGAATGGGACCGGGACGTGAGTCGTGGTTGGGGTTCCGGAATTTGGCGCTATGATCCGGGTGATGAAAATCCTGCTTGTTGTTCTCCCGCTTCTCGTCGCGCTGTCATCCCTTTCCGTTTCGGCCGCCGATGCGGGCCTTCCCCGGAGCGCTCCGGAAGAGCAGGGCATTTCCTCGGCGGCGGTCCGTGCCTTCATCGAGGCCGCGGACAAGCAGATCGACACGCTGCACAGCTTCATGCTGGTGCGTCACGGACACGTCATCGCCGAAGCGTGGTGGGCACCCGAGTCCGCGGACAAGCCGCATGTGATGTGGTCGCTGAGCAAGAGCTTCACCTCGACCGCGGTCGGACTCGCGGTCGCCGAGGGCAAAATTGGTCTCGATGATCCGGTGCTGAAATTCTTCCCCGAGGAAGCGCCCGGCGATCCGGATGAAAATCTCAAGGCCATGCGCGTGCACGATCTTCTCAGCATGAGCGGTGGTCACGAGGTCGAGCCGAAATTCGATCTCGCGGCCGGTCCGACGGTGAAGGGTTTCCTCGAACATCCCGTCACGCATGCACCGGGTACATTCTTTCGCTACAACACTCCCGGAAGCTACCTGCTCTCCGCCATCGTCACCAAAGCGACGGGGCAGACCGTGCTGGACTACTTGAAGCCGCGCCTCTTCGAGCCGCTCGGCATCCGGAATCCGGAGTGGGGCAGCACGGCGGAGGGCTACAGCTTTGGCGGATACGGGCTCTTCATTCGCACGGAGGACATCGCCAAGTTCGGACAACTTTACCTGCAAAAGGGACGGTGGGGAGAACGGGCCATCCTGTCCGAGGCATGGGTCGAGGAAGCGACCCGGAAGCAGGTCGAGAATGCCAAGGCTCCCAGTGGCCGGACCTCCGACTGGCAGCAGGGCTACGGTTTTCAATTCTGGCGCTGCCAGCACGGTGCCTTTCGGGGCGACGGACGTGATGGCCAGATCTGTCTCGTGATGCCCGGGCAGGACGCCGTCATCGCCATCACCGCGCAGACCGGCCAGATGCAGACCGAACTTGATCTCGTCTGGGAACATCTCCTCCCCGCCTTCGGCGATAAGCCCCTGCCGAAGAATGAGGCGGAACTCGCGAAGCTCCGTGAGGTCTCGGCCGGTCTTACCGCCCACCCCGCGAAAAAGGGGTGAGCGAGGTGACGCGAGAGGGTTTGGTTGGCGGGCAGACCCTCTTGGGTGCCATCCCCGGCAGGCTTATTTGACCGGTGCCGCGTTCCAGACCTTGATGTCGTCGAACGAGCCGCTTTGTCCGGCCACGCCGAGTTCGATCTTCGACTTGGTCTCGTGGCCGATCCCGGGCGACTTGAGAAACGCGACAGCTTTGCCGTCGATGGTCACCCGCATTTCATCACCCACGGTTTCGACTCCGACGAGGTAGGTCTCGCCTTCCTTCAGCTTCACCGGGTAGGTCGCGCTCGTGCCGGCCATCCGTTTGGCGACCTCTTCCTTCTTCGAGGGATCGAGTTTCATCGCCTTGATCTCCTCGTTCTGGCTGCCCTCGCGCTCATCCATGATCGTGACCTTGTCGAGCCGGATCTGGGCGCGGCAGAGGTGGCCGTAGTGGGAGCCGGTGTATTTGCGG
>Ga0209573_1005053_pt1 | contig 12276 bp, 7 predicted proteins | sample TNRBio252014_DNA_FD_185870 | JGI IMG/M metagenome (GOLD analysis project Ga0209573, IMG submission 185870) | Wastewater treatment Type I Accumulibacter community from EBPR Bioreactor in Madison, WI, USA - TNR Reactor_6/25/2014_ DNA (SPAdes)... | ecosystem: Engineered > Bioreactor > EBPR >...
AATGGAGCTGTTGGGTCACCGCTTCCTGCTGCTACTGAGAATGCTAGAACAGATGAATACGTATAAGCGTTTTCATATGCTGCTCTCCCTGTTAAAGTAACGGTATTTGCCCCTACAATTTGTGAACCATATGGGTAACCTGGGACAACAGTAGAAGTACTAACTGCCAATGGTTTTGAAGTAAATCTGTCCAAGTTGTCAGGTGCTGAACCTACCAAGATGGCTTGTCCTAAATCCAATCCGATGTATTGATCTTGAGTGGTTGGATTTCTGAAACCGGTTTGATAAGAAGCACGGAAAATGTGGTTTTTATCTGAACCTGCGGCGTAAACCAAAGCTAGACGAGGAGAGAATGAACCGTCAAAATTTTGAGCTTTGTCATAACGAACCGATCCGGTGAATTTCAAACGATCGTCTGAGAATTTTTTAGACAATTGGGCATATGCACCATATTCATTATAATTGATGTTGCCATCGTAATCAGTGAAGATAGTCCCATCAGAATTCAAGGAATAAACGCGGTATGAACCTCCAATTTGAAAGTCAGCCCATTCATTAAGCAAACTATGTAAATTGTAATTGGCATCTACATGACTCATGCTGGAATGATCCACAAATTTGGCTCCGGTTTGTAAGTCTGGATTAGAGATAACCGTATTAAATAAAGTATTAAATGCAGCGGTTCCAGGTTGCGGAGTGAGGGCTGCATCTGCATAAGCTCTAGCAGCATCATGAAATTGCGCTTGAGAAGTACTATATATAGAAGGAGTCATTCCACCCATAAGGGCTTGTTGAGTAGCTCCCATAAATCCTTGTACATAAGCTGCAAACCATTGTGCAGCATTTACTTTATTCATATTGATTCCGGCAAAACGCATGTCATAAGAATCTCCTGCATCTTCAGTCGTTCTGTATCCACGTATGAAGAAGTTTTTACCTTTGAATTCCAATTTCATTTGATTCAAAGTAAAATCTTTGATGGAATAACGATTTCCTCCTTGATAGATGGTATTGCCTCTACCGGTTCTGAAATTGAAAATGATTTCTTTGTCATTGGCCCATGGCTTGTAATGTAAAGCAAAATCGGCTTTGATACTTTTGGCTTCATAGTCAGTCAAATCACTTTCCATATATCCGGTTCTACCAATTTTATGAGTTCCCATAGAAGCAGTATAAACAGAAGGGAAACTCAATGAATTTCCTATCGCTTGTAAGTTCAATGTAGTTGCCACTTCATCACCATATATATTCAATCCATCGTGAGCATAAGTTCTGCTTTCCCAAGGTGTAATGGTTTGAGGTTCACCTATGATGTTGTCTTTGTATTGATCTCTGTCGGCTGTACCCCAATCGGTTCCTTTTAAGAAAGAGAAATTAGCTTTACCGGCCAATTTATCGCTGAATTTATAAGCCATGCGGATACCGGTATCATAAAACTGATTGTCTCCGGTAACTTCTTGCATGGTCATTCCTGTTTTGAAATAAGTACTGATGCCTTGTCTTTCAAACGGACTTTTACTAGTCATGAATAAAATTCCGTTGAATGCATTGGCACCGTAAAGTGCTGAGGAAGCTCCAGGAAGGATTTCAATCGAATTGACATCCAATTCGTTCATCCCCAACAAATTTCCTAAAGCAAAGTTCAAAGCTGGAGAAGTGTTGTCCATTCCGTCTACCAATTGCATAAAACGAGCATTGGAAAAAGTAGCAAATCCACGAGTGTTAATAGATTTGAAAGTCATGGAATTGGTGTTGATATCCACTCCTTTTAAATTTTCCAAACCGTCATAAAAATCAGCCGCTGCACTGTTTTGTACAAATTTAGCATCAATTCTTTCAATAGTTACGGGAGATTCTCTAATTCTTTCCGGTGTACGGGATGCCGATACAATAACTTCATCCAAAGTTTCTTGTTCTTCCTCAAGTGAAAAATTCAAGGTTTGATTGGCTGAACTCACTCTAGAAACAGCATTTTTAAATCCAACACTAGAAGCTTCCAAACTAAAAGGAGCCGCTTCGTTTACTTTTAAAGTGTAATTTCCATCAAAATCGGTAGTAGTACCCAATTCTTTTCCTACAATTTTCAAACTGGCACCCGGAATAGGCTCTCCGGTAGTGGCATTTGTAACTTTACCGGTTACAACGGTTTGGGCCATGCTTGAAAAACTCCATAGCACCGCCAAGGTAATTAATAATTGTTTCATAAAAAGTTAATTTTGGTTATGGGGCGCAAAATACAATTTTTTTTAAATACAAAAATATTTTTATTTGCATTTTGCTAATAACTCAATTTAAACCCTCTATCTGATGCTTTTTTTTAAAGAAACATTTATTTTATTACCATTTGAGCAACTTCATTGCTTTGTTGGATTAATAAAACGGAATGGGTATTTTCAAATTCCTGTAAGACTTGAGGGGTATAATGTCGGATGGAGATGAGTTTGACATTTTCATCAAACTCTATATTATAGTGTTCAGATAACGCATTTTTCAAATGTTCAAATTCTTGGTACAAATCTTCAATACAGACCGAAAAACTGATGGCCGAATTTTGAATCAAATTGACTTTAATTCTGTTTTCCGTAAAGATTTGAAAAATGTGACTGATGTTGTATTCCATCATGAAGGAGAAATCTTTGGTAGAAATGGATAGGAGAATTTGTTGCTCTTTATAGGTATAACAAACACTTTCAGGGAAAATTGAAGTGCCTTTTGTTATCATAGTACCTTGAAGTTCGGGATGTAAAAACGAACGAACATACAAGGCAATATTCTTATTTTCCAAAGGTTTGATGGTCTTGGGATGTATGACCGTAGCACCGTAAAATGCCATCTCCAAAGCTTCTCTGTAGGAAATTTTCTCCAATAAAGTAGTTTGTTCAAAATGTCGTGGGTCGGCATTGAGTACACCGGGAACATCTTTCCAAATGGTCATGCTTTCGGCATTGAGAACATGTGAAAAAATAGCGGCTGTATAATCCGAACCTTCTCTACCCAATGTAGTATAAGTGTCTTGGGCTACGCCTCCTATGAACCCTTGAGTAATGTAGATTTTCTCTTGGGTAATAGCGTGTTGTATGTTTTGACCGGTCGTGACCCAATCTACATTGGCTGTGCGGTATTGAAAATCGGTATGTATGATTTGTCTGGCATCGAGCCATGTATTTTCAATTCCATGAGCACGGAGATAATGACTGATGATTTTAGTGGAAATCAACTCGCCGAAACTCACGATTTGATCGTAAATGTAATCGTAATCAGGGTTTTTATTGGATTGAAAAAATTGCGCTATTTGGGCAAAATACAATTCAATCTCTGTATAAATCGCACCACTTGAACCAAATAAATCATGAATGATGTCAAAATGATAGGTGCGAATGTAATCCAAATGCACTTTAAAATCCTCCGTTTGATTTACATAACTCTTGATCAAAGCCTCAAAAGCATTGGTCATCTTACCCATTGCCGATATGACGATGACCAAGTCCTGAGTTTCTTGTGCTTGGATAATCGAAGCTATGTTTTTTACTCCATCTGCATTTTTGACGGATGCGCCTCCAAATTTAAATACTTTCATGTATATATGTAATTTTATAAATAGCTGATATTTTGTTTTTTAAAAATGATTTCATCCCAATAAATATCAGGATCAAGACGTAAGATTTCAAGATGTTGAATATTCATCTTCGGTTGATGTCCCATTTTGCACTCATGGCTATTTCATGTAAAGTTAGAAGTTAGAATTCAAAGATTCTTCTTTTGAGTACGACGTTAAGGAAAAATCTATCTTACAACGGGACAAAAATATTTTTTTTAATTAAACTTTAGATCATTTGACGCAATTTCTTTTTGCCAGATCAAATGGCCATCACTACCCATGATGATCATTTTGAGTTTTCTATCTTTCAAAGGTCCATAGATTTCTACTTTAGCAAAATTATGCACCGAAACCAACGTTCCTGCTACTTGCAACGGATTGAGCTCGGCATCTTTCATACTGATTCCCGAAGTAAAAGGGGAAACCGTTAGGTCATACAAAGGGTATGTAGCAGTTAAATCATATTGAGATAATTCTGTATGATGTACATCGCCAGAAAGGAAAACTACCCCATTTATTTTCAATTTTTTTATCTTTTCAATGATATAAGCACGTTCCATAGGGGCTATGTTTTCATAAGTTTCCTCAACTTTCATAGGATTTATAAATTGACCTCCCATGACTACAAATTTGAATGAAGCCGTACTATTGGCCAAGCCATCTATCAACCATTCCAATTGCTCATTCCCTAATATCGTTGGATTTGCTATATCTGTTCGTACATCTGGAGTTCTCCAAGTACGATTGTCCAACAGGAAGAAATCGCAATCAGCCCATTGAAAAAAACTCACATTACCTTGGTCAAAAATGTAATTGGGATTGGGAAAAAAGTCTCTGAAAACGGTTTGGGTGATCTTTTTCATAGGGAAACTCCTGTCCGAATTATTGGAACCGTAATCGTGATCATCCCAAATAAAATAATGATGGGTACTTCCCCATAATGCTTGTAATTCGGGTAGCGAATGGGCTTGGGTAAATCGATGTTGAATACCGGTTTTACTATCCCAATCGGCTTCTCTTAAATATACGTTATCACCCAACCAAAGCATAAAATTTGGATTTGATTGATGGATGGCTTCAAATATTTGATAATTACTGCCATAGGGTGTTCCGGGTCGATCATAATCACTTTCATTAATATAGGCGCAACTTCCGGTAGCAAATGAAAAGTTGGGTGCATCACCTCTCCATTTCCACAAAGGGGTTGTTTCAAATTCTAATGAATAAGGCAATTGAACCAACTTTTGATTGATGTACACTTCATATTGGTAAGCATGAGAGGGCTCCAATGGCGCTGCCAACAAATGGGCAATGAAGGCATTGTCCTTTTCGGTTGATATGGTTTCTGTCTTGAATTTTTTCTCTGGAACTTCCTTTTGCCAATATTGAATATATACTTGCGCCGATTGTTTGGTTTGAACCCAAAGTTTGGCCTCACGCATGGTAGCATAAGTGGTCATAGGACCTGATTGCAAGACGCTTGTTTGTGCAATAGTACTTGTGAATAGAATTGAAATAAAGCCGATTATGAATAATTTGACAACTCGAATCATGGTAAAATTATTTAAATAATGAAGTTCAGTTTAAAGGATTAAAGGTATTAAATATTATGGGATGAGCAAAAATCCAGACCTATAAAAATTAGTTTTTCCGAAAACGATTTCGTCAATTTTTCATTACCTTTGCTGCGCTTCGTATAGGTTTGATTTAATCAACAAAACGAAGTACAAACTTATGGGTATGGATTGATGCAAATTTTATATCATACCTTAAATCCGCAAGGATTTAAGATTAGTGTTTATAATTCAGTAAATTAGCATCAATTTGCATGCACCTATTATAAAATGATAAATTCGTGTACCCGCCTTACCGACGAGGCAGGTTCGTGGCTTTTACATATTCTTTGCGGATTTTAGGTCATACTTAAAACGAAATCTCCAATTCATAAAGTAATAGCACATATTATCAAGCCCCAATATAACTATTAACTCAATAACATCAAACCAAAATGCCCAACAGTCTCAAAACCCTCGGAGAGTACATCATTGAAAATCAAACGCATTTCCAATATGCAGAAGGCGAACTTTCCCGCTTGATGAATTCCATAACCCTTGCTGCCAAAGTGGTCAATCACGAAGTAAATAAAGCGGGTTTGGTAGACATCACCGGAGCTTCCGGAAATGAAAATATTCAAGGCGAACAACAACAAAAACTCGATGTTTTTGCCAATACCGTTTTTATCAATACTTTGAAAAGAAGGGATATCGTTTGTGGTTTTGCCAGTGAAGAGGAAGATGATTTTGTCATTGTCCCAGAAGAAGAAGGTGGTTTTCATCATAAATATATCGTGTTGATCGATCCCTTGGATGGCTCGTCCAATATCGATGTCAACGTGTCGGTAGGGACTATTTTCTCCATTTACCGCAGGGTTTCGCCTGTAGGTACACCGGTTAACAAAAGCGATTTTCTACAAAAAGGACGCAATCAAGTGGCTGCGGGTTATATTGTATATGGCACTTCTACCATGTTGGTTTATACTACCGGTCATGGGGTCAACGGATTTACTTTGAATCCGGCATTGGGAACTTATTATCTGTCGCATCCCAATATGCAATTTCCCCAAACAGGCAAAGTCTATTCCATCAATGAAGGCAATTACGTGCATTTCCCACAAGGAGTCAAAGATTATATCAAATATTGTCAAAGAGAAGAAGAAGACCGACCTTATACCTCTCGTTACATCGGTTCGCTCGTTTCCGATTTTCATCGCAACATGATCAAAGGTGGCGTGTATATTTATCCGACCAGCAGCAAAGCACCTAAGGGCAAATTGCGCTTATTGTACGAATGTAATCCTATGGCATTTCTTGCCGAACAAGCAGGCGGTAAAGCATCCGATGGATATGTGAACATTCTGGATATCGAACCAACCGAATTACACCAACGCGTTCCTTTCTTTGTAGGTAGCGTCAAAATGGTGGAAAAAGCTGAAGAATTTATGGCTCTGTATCCACATGAACATTGAGTGGTGATGAAGTTAGAAGTTTGGGTAATTAATTAATAGTTTCGATAGTAAATCGGGATAGTTATTAACCTGAATTTGATTAAGTAAAAAAGATTCCTGCTTTCTCCCGATAACTATTTGGAGAAAAGAAGAATCAAAAAAACAAGAATAGCACTCAGGTTCTTAATTCTAATTTAAAATTTCTTTTCAATAGCAATCGATACTTATTTCCAACTTCTTCCCAAAAACAAACGAGACTACTTTCTAATCTCTAATCTCTAATCTCTAATTTCTAATTTCTAATTTCTAATTTCCATATGCAAGACACCACGCGCCAAGACATAGAAAACCTAATTGCAGGTCAACGTACTTTCTTTGCCACACATCAAACCAAGGACATTGCTTTCAGATTGACCCAATTGAAAAAGTTCAAAGCGGTTATTCAACAATATGAAACGCAGATTGCCGAAGCTTTGTGGTTGGATTTACACAAGAGTTTTGAGGAAGCTTACCTCACCGAAATCAGTATGGTTGTACAGGAATTGGACAATCACATCCGTCATTTGAAACAATGGAGCAAACCCAAGCGCGTGCCAACACCGCTGCATTTAATCCCTTCTACGAGTCGTATCTATTATGAGCCGCTAGGCGTTTCATTGATTGTCGCGCCTTGGAATTATCCGTTTCAATTGCTGCTCAACCCATTGGTTGGGGCTATTTCTGCCGGTTGTACCGCTTTGTTAAAACCTTCACCCTATACACCGCACATTGCCCTGTTGATGGAAAAAATGTTGGGTGAAATCTTTAATCCCAATTATGTAGCATTTGCACAAGGAGGCCGCGAAGTCAATCAAATCTTATTGGAACAACGCTACGACCTCATCTTTTTTACCGGAAGTCCGATGTTGGGTAAAATAGTTATGAAGGCTGCTGCCGAACACTTGACACCTGTGGTATTGGAACTAGGCGGAAAAAGTCCGTGTATCGTAGATGAAAACGCCGATATCAAGATGGCGGCTCGACGCATTGCTTGGGGCAAGTGTATCAATGCGGGACAAACGTGTATTGCACCCGATTACCTGTTGATTCACCGCAAAGTGAAAGACGCGTTTTTAAAGCAAATACCTTTGGAAATAGCTTCTTTATACGGTGCCGATATCAAAACCTCGCAGTACTTCCCGCGCATCGTCAACGACCAAGCCGTCCAACGTTTGCAAAAACTGATGCAACACGGTACTATTGTATATGGAGGCGAAGTAGATGCCGCGCAAAAGTTTATAGAACCGACTCTAATCGATGCGGTTCAACCCGATTTTCCCATCATGCAGGAAGAAATTTTTGGACCTATCTTACCTATCATTACTTATGATACGCTTTCGGAAGCATTGGCATTCGTGCAAGCACAGGAAAAACCATTGGCTTTTTATTATTTTGGCCAAAACGATACAGCTAAGGAAGTTTTACATCAAACCACTTCAGGAGGCGGTTGTATCAACGACACTTTGATGCATATCGCCAATCACCACATGCCCTTTGGTGGCGTGGGCAATTCAGGAATGAATAAATACCACGGAAAGGAAAGCTTTGTAGCATTCAGCAACGCCCGTGCCATTACATTTGCAGCAACTTGGATTGATTTGCCCTTAAAATATCCACCGTTTACTTATTTTAAATGGGTGAAAAAGATAGTATAGCCATACTGTTTTTATTTCAGATTATTGTGTCACAATAAGTTGTAAGTAAAAAATAAAGTATTAAATTTGTTGTTTAAAATTTATTGAATATGAAAAAAATATTGCTAGTTGTTGTGTATTCACTCACTTTTTCAATATATGCTCAAATAGCTCCAACCGGAACGTCCCCTCAAACGTTTTGTTCCAATCAAAATCCTACTTTGGCAAGTGTTGTGGTACAAGGCGATAATCTGGTGTGGTACGATGCCGTTACAGATGGTAATGTACTTCCACTTTCAACCGCTTTGCTTCATAATACAACCTATTGGGTTGCCCAAGGAACCGCTCCCGAAGCTGAAAGATTGTCAATATTGGTATATATAAATCCTTATATACCAGCACCTTATGGAGATTCAACTTTGTATTTATGTACTGAAGATAATAATACTTTAATGGATATGCCTGTTTTTAATACAACAGGTTATGATGGCATTTATTGGTTTGCCGACCCAAATTTACAAACCCAATTGAGTCTATTTCATTTAATTGAAAACGGCATCACATATTATGCAACACAAGGACTGATATGTGCGGATGTTTTGCCTGTAACTGTAGTTCTTTTTCCACCAATTCCGCAACCTTTTGGATATGTAAATGAAAAATATTGTGCAAACGAAAATTTAACTTTAGAAAATGCTTACATTTTTAATACCAGAGGGTGGGACAATATTTATTGGTATGCTAATATAATACAAACGGTGCCATTGGATCCCTCAATTACAACTTTAGAAGACGGAATCACTTATTATGCTTTTCAAGGAATTGGAGATTGTTCGTATTCTCAAGCCATAACTTTTCATGCTGAAACAGAAATTCCTGCGCCACTAGGTGCAAATAATCAATATTTGATGGTAGATGAAACTATCAACTTTTTAGATGCTGATGTGTACAACACTTCCGGTTTTACTAACTTGTATTGGTATGCCGATGCCAATCAAAATGTAGCTATACATCCCTATTCAACGGTTGGTTCGGGAACGTATTATGTTTTTCAAGGCATAGGTTCGTGTGCTGAAAGTTTAGCGGTGACTTTTGGTTACAATTTGGGGGTTGAAGAAATTCCAAATTCATGGATTGGCATATATCCCAATCCGGTAAATGATATTCTACATCTCAATTTGCATGAAGAAACTAGTGATTTGGATGTGAAAATCTATAATCTTCAAGGGCAATTGGTTTTTGAAAAATTATATTTAAGTCCTATACAACAAGTTCAAATTTCTATACAGCATCAAGCATCAGGTTTATATTTCATCGAAATAAATAGTGATAAGCATACTCAATTTTCAAAGTTTATTAAAGATTAGAGCATCCAATTGCTGAATATTCCTTGATAAGGTTCACGACAAATCCGCATGAAATCCCTTGACGCCATCAAAATAAGCATGAAAAAACTTAAAGTCGGCGTCTTTATCGTCGGTGAGGTGGTAGGGTTCGCTGATTTTCAACAAGCGGTTGGGATAATCCAATGACAACATGATAATAGGCACTTGCGCGCCTTGGGCAATGTAATAAAAGCCCGTTTTCCATTGCTCCACTTTTTTACGTGTTCCTTCGGGAGACAAAGCCAGACTGAATCGTTCCCGTTTGTTAAACTCGGCTACGATAGCACTCACCAAATTGGTGTTTTGAGAACGATCTACCGGTGTGCCACCCAATGCCCTAAAGATAAATCCGAATGGTGGTTTGAACAATGTATTTTTTCCAATGAAATTGGTATCTAAACCTTGCGCCCATTTCACCAATACGCCTAGAGGAAAATCAACCCAACTGGTATGTGGTGCTACAATGATGACAAACTTGTTTAAATCTTTGTGAAAATGGCCTTCAAATTGCCAACGCCAGAGGTATTTTAGGATAAATTGGGCGAAGTGTTTCATTGCTGAGAAGATTTGGGTTGTTATTGAAAAGACAGTTTTATGGACTGCAAGACTTCAGGACTTCAGGACTGCACAACTGCACGACTTTATGTTAATTTTCAATTGAGATACTTTAGTATCCTCGTTTTCAATTAAAAGGTCTGATTTTGGAGGTGCAAACATAAACAAATTATATATCCTACAACTTCTAACCAAAGACATCATGTCTTACACTGCTTCGACCCTTCAAATTCTTTCATGGAGAGCCCAAAAAATTTGATAGTTGACCCAAAATGATAGCATATGATTTCTTGATTTGCATCCAAAAACGCCGTTTTTACACTGCTGCAAGTTTGCAGGAAGCTAAAAACTCGGTATTTGGGCTGTTGCAAACTTGCAGAAAGCTTTCGCTCCTAGTTTTTGCAGAACACAGATATTATTGAGCAAGTTGAAAATACGTTTCTTTACCGTCTGTATATTCATTGCATACAATATCTTTATTTAATAGAACTCCGCTTAAAAATTGCTTCCCACAACCGTAACATTTATATCTCTGAAAGCCATTTACAAAACCATTTTTTATAATTGAGCTATTACAATGAATGCAAGTTTTTTGTTCATGACCTTTTAAATGTGTTTAAAAGCAGTACATATTGTGGTTAGAAAGAATTTCAGCCTGAAAAATGTCCATTAAGCCCAAATATCCTATTTTCGTTCAAAAATTGCAAACTTCAGTCTGTGTTCTGAATGTTATTTTTTGTAAGATTACTCCATTTTAATGTATTTTTGCCATTAAATAACAAAAACATCCAATTTGAACGAAAATCACCCTTCCGTAGTAGCATTAGGCACCTTTGACGGTGTTCACTTGGGACATCGTCAGATTATACGATATTTACTCGAAATTGCAGACAAAAAAAACTTAAAACCGATTATCGTTACGTTTTTTCCGCATCCTTCTCATGTATTGACCCCTCATAAGCCTTTGAAATTAATTAATTCGATTGAAGAAAGAGTACATTTATTGCGAGAATATGGCTTAGAATCCATTTACGTTCAGGAGTTTACCAAATCATTTTCAGAACAATCAGCACGTGATTTTGTAATAAATGTTTTATGTAAAGAATTAAACATACAAACGCTTATTGTAGGGCATGATCACAGTTTTGGGAAAAATAAAGAAGGAAATTTTGATTTTTTAAAAACCCTCGGGGAAGAATTGGGTTTTGATGTCATTCAAGTACCTCCTTTTTATGTACATAATATTTTAATCAGTTCGTCCCTAATAAGGCAAAATATTGAAAATGGTCTTTTTGATGCTGTAAATCCGTATTTAGGATATCCTTTTTGTCTATTTGGTAAAGTTGTTCAAGGCAATCAATTGGGTAGAAAAATTGGATACAATACTGCCAATATCATTTTGGATTATTCCAATAAAATCATTCCCAAAAAAGGGGTTTACGTAGTCCAAACTGATATTGATGACCAAGCATATTACGGCATGATGAATATTGGCAACCGACCCACTGTAGATGGCAAAACGGAAACCATTGAAGTTCATTTATTTGATTTTAATCAAGATCTATACTACAGAAAATTGCGAGTTAAAGTTTTACATCGACTTCGAGACGAGTACAAATTTGAAAATATAGAGGCATTGAAAAACCAATTGGATCAAGATCAACAGGACGCTCTGAATTGGATACATCAAACCTTTAAAACCAATTAAAATGGGAAAAATCGTTCTTCAAAATATTAAACTTTTTGCCAATCACGGATGCTTGATTGAAGAAGCCAAAATAGGTAGTGAATATCGAGTAGATTTGAGTGTGAAAGCCTCTTTGAAAAAATCTGCTCATAGCGACCAACTCACTGATACCGTAGACTATGTATCCTTAAATACCATAGTAAAAGAAGAAATGAATCAACGTTCCGAATTATTGGAACACGTTGCCCAACGCATATTAGATCGCATCATGAGCGAATTTTCCAACATTCAAAAAGCTAAAGTTTCTGTGGCTAAAATCAATCCACCCATAGGAGGAAATGTGGAAAATGTAAGCGTCATCATGAAGACAAAAA
>Ga0209573_1005054_pt1 | contig 12275 bp, 15 predicted proteins | sample TNRBio252014_DNA_FD_185870 | JGI IMG/M metagenome (GOLD analysis project Ga0209573, IMG submission 185870) | Wastewater treatment Type I Accumulibacter community from EBPR Bioreactor in Madison, WI, USA - TNR Reactor_6/25/2014_ DNA (SPAdes)... | ecosystem: Engineered > Bioreactor > EBPR >...
GCCAGACGGCCACGACGCGCTTGGAGTGAGCCAGCCGCCTGACGAGGTCAAGCGGGTTGATCTGCAGGCCCGGCTCGAACAGCAACTCGAGGTTGTCGAGCAGCAGCGGGTCTTCAGTTCGTTCCTTGTCCGCGATTTCTCGAAGCAGCTCACCGGCGGAGAAGCCACGCTTATTGTTTGCTGTGGCGGCCAAACGGCGCCCCAGCTCCAGGCCGACGTTGAGCGGCTCGATGTTGAGCTTGGCGCCGAGCAGGCGAAGCAGTTGGGTTTTGCCACTGCGGCTGGGACCGACCAGCAGGATCAACTTGCTGTTGAGGTCGCCGATTTCGCCGATGAGTTGTTCGAGTTTTGCGAGCATGCTCATCCCCTCAGTCCGACTCGGCTTCAAGCCGCTGTTGATCGGGGGAGCGGTAACCCGGCGCCAGCACGGCATTGCGCACACCGTAGATGGCAAGGGGGTCTTTCAACCAAAGCCGGTACTCATGGCCGCGCAGGCTGTGGTCCGGGGAGCAGTCCACACTCCATTTGCGCAGGATGTATCCGGCCGTGGCGGCACGCAGCTTCATCCGCAGCAGGCCGTCGCGCATGCCGTAATCCATTTCGGTGATCTCCGGCCGGGGTTGATCCGGGTGCGGCACCAACTCCAGCTCGACGATCCGGGTCCACTGAATGTCTTGATCGCTCGCCTCGTGGGGCGCCACTGGTTGCCCCTTGAGCACCATGGGGCGCTTGATCCGGGTGATGACGAAATCCCGGAACTCCTGGGACTTCCGGTCGAAAGCGCGGACGTGCCAACGGAGGCCGTTGTCGATCAGCGCGAACGGGACGATCTCCCGCTCATTGCGGCCACTGGAGATGGAGTGGTACTCGACGCCGAGCGGACACTCCTGGTGAATCGCACGGGTCACGCTCGCCAGCACATCCAGATCTGGGTGCGTGAGCCGGGATGGACTCTCGCTGGCCACCCACGCCTTGAGCCGTACCGGCTCACCATCGCCAAACCCCTGAGTCAGCCACGACAGCACCCGCTCCGGCGGGAAGTCGAAGACCGACCGGAAATCCGATCCCAGGACGTAAGACTTGCCCTTGGAGTCGTAGTCGATGTTGCCTGGCGCCAGATCTTTGTAGAGCGCCAAATCCCGGGTCGCGGCGGCCGACTGGATGCCGAAACGCGACACCAAGTCCTGACGGCGAATCTCCCCAATGAAGCGCACCCGCAACTCCACGAACGCGAGCCTGTCGCGCTGGGGTTGGGTCAGATCTGTAAGCTCTTCGTTTGACATCCTGGCTGTCCGGTGACGGGAATGTGCTGTTGGAATTCTCCTGAATTGTATATGGGTTGCATTAGCATGTGTATATCTGTCATTCTGGATGCGCTATCGGCCTGTTTTTGATTACCATCAAGACCGGTTGCCTGCTGTCGGCGCGAAGAGGTGAGGTGAGAACGTGGGCCCGGCGCCGGGCTGGATGGCGCCAGTGCACCGCAAGCTGCTTGGTTCGTTGGCCAGTGGCTATCGCTCGGGGGCTCGGATGGCTTCGTACCGACGTGCCGCTTCCCGTCTGGATTGGGCTTGCTGTTCTGCGCTGATGTCCGGAACGTCGATGCCGCCAACCGCGAAGACGTTGCCTGGAAGGTCGTCGTCCGCCGGCGACCCGTCCTCGTAAACCGCTTCCATCCTCGTCAGATCGGTGCCGCACAGTTGTGCGAGATGGACCCAGGTCCATGCCTCGATGGGGTCGGCTTCGAAGTCCTCGGCCAGCCGGCGCATGGCTTCGACATCGCCCCCGAGGGCGGCCTGTCTCAGCAGGGGAAGCACCGTGGCACTGGCCCCGAAGCGGTCAGCCAGATCAAGCAGGCGGGTGGCATCTTCCGGCGCCGCGAAGGATTGGGCGTGTCGGAAGTCCGCTTCTTCACCGGTGAGTTCTGCCCACTCCAGCGCCGCATCCGATCGCCCGAGCCGGGCCGCGGCGGCCAGGTGGTGGCGGTATTGGTCGAACTGCGCGAGGGCGGCAGCGTAGTCGTCGGCCCATTCCTTCTCGGGGCCGTCGAGTCGGCGACCTGCGAGTTGCTGCCGGTACCAGTGGCCGTCCCGATCTTCCGGCGCTTCGCATTGCAGCAGCAAGGCGAGGGCATAGTGCGCATCGGCATGGGCCTTGGCCGCCAACTGCTCCAGCGCGTCGATCAACAGGGGCGAGTCGAGATCAAGGTCCGGAGCGTCTTGCCAAGGAGAGGCTTGGTCGAAGCCAACGTCATCTGGCATCTCTTCGTCGTCGACATCCCACCCGTCTGCATCGCCTGCGACCAGCTTCACCAGGTATTTCATATCGACGGCGACCAACCGGTGGGTCTCGGCCAGCGCGGTGATGGCGTCGACGATGCGTTGGCGCTCCGCGGCGGGATAGCCCAAGGCCAGGCAGCGCTTGGATAGCCGGGCCAAGTCATCGCTGGTGAAGTTCCACGGCTGTCGTACCTGACCGATGACGGCGTCAGCCGCGAGCGCCGCATGGGAGTTGAAGCCCAGCAGCGCGGCGAGCAGTTCGTAGAGGTGGGTACGACGGACGGCGATCCCGTGCTGGTCGCGAAGTTGGATGTGTGCGTCGAAGCACAGTTGCTTGATGCTCATGGCAGTAACTCCTCAGTAACCGAGGCGGGTCGGACTATGCGCACACGTTTAATGCCGACGCACCCGGTGTGGAGGTGTCGCTGAACATGAGGATCGGTAGGAATGCCTTCTTTTGCTCGTGTGCAAGCAAGGCGGGCGCCGGGCTCCATTCTATCTATTAGGCATGGCGTGCGCAAACCCCTGCCGTCCAGTGCGGGGTTGAAACGCGGGGAAGTCGCGAGAGCATGAATCGTCGGAATGTCCCGATATTCATGGAGGAGCGCCGTCATGGCCCATCCCAACGCACATCCCGTCATCGCCGTGCAGGGCGGCGGCGCTACGGCTGCGCCGACCCTGCTGGGCCAAGGCCCCGCCCGCATTCCTACCGGCGGCAAGATCCGCGCCGGCATCAAAGTGCTCACGAAGAAGGCCGCCGGAGAGCCCAAGGCCAAGGCGATCTACGAGCAGGGCGTGGCCGCGGACCACTCCTTCGAACAGATCGAGCGCGCCATCACCGAAGCCCTGCCCGAGCTCAAGACGCCGCTGGTGCCGCGCAACGTGCCGTGGTTCACCGTGCGGGCGCAGGATTTCCCCAATCCCGAGATCGCCCGGGAGATCCTGGACGCCTACGGCGAGGATCGGGGCGAAGGCCGGCGCCTATACCGCTTTCCGGTGGTGTTCCCGTCCGACTACTGGCAGACCGTGATGCCGCACGAATTGGCGGCCTGGGGTACGCACGAAAAGCACTACTGGTCGCAATACTCGGCCGATGGCCGGGTGCGCCACTGTATGTGCCATGCCCCGGTGCCGGTCGACGCCGCGGGCCGGCGCACGATCCGCCTCTTCGGCGGACGCAAGACCATGATCCGCGAGGACAACGGCGGCCTGTGCGAGCCCGAGGCCTGCCGCGAATACCAGCAGCGTCAATGCAACCTGACCGGGCGCTTTCTGTTCTTCATCCCCGGCATCCGCTCCATCAGCGCGTTCGAGCTGCATACCAACAGCTTCTACGCGATGAATGCAGCGATCCAGAAATTTGAGACGGTCGGCTTCCTGCGCGGCGGGCGCATCTCGGGCTTCCTCGACCGGCAACGCACGCCGTTCTACCTAACGAAGAAACTGATGGAGGTGGCCCACATCGACGAGCAGGGGAGGGCGGTGCGCGTGCCGCAGTGGATTATCGACCTGGAGGCGCCGGTGGATATGACGGCCCTGCTGCGCGAGAACGAAGACACCGAGACGGCCTTGGTGCAGGCGCAACTGGCCACGCAGGTGCTGCAGGGTAGTCCGGCCGGGGCGAGCGCCGAACCGCTGCAGCCGGAGGCGGCCGACATCCAGGCTGTGCCTGAGGAGCCGGCATCCGGCGACGCGCCGCCGCTACGCGAGGGTCGCCCCAGCTTCGAGCAACTGGTGGCGCGCGCACAGGCCTACGGCATCGCGCCGGAACGGTACCAGACGTATGCCGATCGGCGCTGGGGCCGAGGCTGGAAGATCAACCCGAATGGCCGTGCCCGGGCCTGGGACGAACTGGAGCGCTACGGCAACGACCCGCAGGGCTATCTCGACAAGATCGAGAGCGAACTGCACCTCGCCTCACGCGGGAGAGCATCATGATCCGCATCGCCCATTTGTCCGATCTGCACTACGGCACCAAGAACCTGCCCGAAGCCGATCGCTGCTTCGGCGACGCCATTGGCCGGGCCATTACGTTGGGCATGGAGGCGGCGGTCCTGTCGGGCGATGCCACCGACCATGGCCTGGATTTGCACGCACCGGCTGCCGAACGGCTGCTCGCGCAAGTGCGGCGACTGGCCGACCATTGCCCGGTGCTCATGCTGCAAGGGACGTTCTCGCATGAGCCACCGGGCACCCTGGCGATCTTCCGGCTACTGGGCGGACGGCATCCGGTGCATGTGGCCGACCGTATCGAGCAGGTCGCCCTCACGGCCCAGGGCGAATGGCTGACTTCGACGGGCTGGTGCTTCGATCGGCTGCCGGGCAATGCTCGCGCGCTGTTTTCCTGCGTGCCCACAGTGAACAAGGCCGCGGTCGCTGCGGCGGTCGGTGCAACGGAAGCCGCCCAGGCGGTCGGCGAGCAGCTGACCCTCTTGCTGCGCGGCTACGCGCCCATCAATCGCGCAGCCCGCCGGCAGGGCGTGCCCACCATTGGTGTCTCCCATGGCACGGTGTTCGGCTGCGTGAGTGAGCACGGCGTGCCGATGGTCGGCTTCGATCACGAGTTCACCACCGGCGCGCTGTTCGGCGCCGAGGCGCAGGCCTTCATGCTCGGACACATCCATCGGCATCAGGCATGGGAACAGGAAAGCAGGGCAGGGCAGCAGTGCATCGCCTATCCCGGCTCCATCGGTCGTTTTCACTACGGTGAGGAAGGCGAGAAGGGATTCTTGTGGTGGGAGGTCGACGCCGACCAGGCGCGCTTCACCCTGGAGCCCACGCCCGCGCGCCGAACCGTCGATATCGTGTTCGACGGCAAGCCTGACCTCGACGCCCTGCGGAGCGCCGTCGCGCGGCAGGACGTCGCCGGCGCGTTTGTGCGCGTGCGCTGGACCGTCGCCGACGAAGATCGCCACGAGGTCGACCGTGCGGCGATCGAGCGGCTCCTGACAGGGGCGGCGGAGGCCAAGCTGGAGGGGCGGATCGTCCCCGTGGTGCGCACGCGGGCGGCGGGGATCTCGCAACTGGCGAATCTGGCGGACAAGGTGCGGGTGTGGGCGCAGGTGACCGAGGCGCGGGCCGATTCATTGCTCGCGTGCCTCCAGACGCTGTCCAGTCAAGCACCGGAAGCCATCGCCGAGCGTGTGCTGCGGGGGCAGACAGGTCCCGCATGCGAGGCAGGCGTCGTGCCCCCTGTCACCCGGTCTTCGCCCCTGCCTAATCTGGCGCCGGCGCTGTCGTCTTGACCTTCTCGGGCTATCCCCTTGCGGACGGGCTTGCCGACCCATTTACATGCGGGAGACTGAATGGGTCATCCCGCTGGAGTACCACCATGCAACCTCTTTCCCTCACCCTCAAGGGCTTTCGCGGCATCCGCGATGGCCTGGGACGCGATGTCCTGACTCTCGACCTCGAGCGACTGGCCGACGGCGCCGAACTGATCGCCATCGTTGGCGCCAACGGGCGCGGCAAGACCACCGTGATGGACAACATGCACCCGTATCTCACGATGCCCTCACGTGCCGGCGCGGCGGGGCCGGGCGGGTTCTCCTACTACGACCACGTCTGTCTGCCCGAAAACGAGAAAGACCTGATCTGGGCCCACGACGGTCGCAGTTACCAATCGCAGGTCGTGATCCGCCTCAACGGCCGGCGCAAGACCGAAGCCTTCCTGTTCGTCCTCGCCGACGATGGCGCCTGGAAACCCGTGGTGCTGGACGACGGCACCGTGTCCGACGGCAAGGTGGACACCTATACCCGCTGCGTCGAGGCCATCTGCGGCAGCGCCGATACCTTCTTCACCTCGGTGTTCTCGGCGCAGGGCAAGCGGCAGCTGAGCGCCTACCGCAATGCCGAGATCAAGACTCTGCTGGCCGATCTGCTGGGCCAGGAGGAGATCCGGGTGCTCGGCCAGAAAGCGGCCGAGACGGCGCGTCTGCTCAAGATGGGCCTCGCGGCGATCCGGCAGGAACAGGCTTCGCTGGATGAGGAAGCGCAGCGGATCGAGAGCGAGCGGCGGCGGCTCGACGGCGCCCAGGCTCGCGTCGCGCAGAGCCTGTCGACCCGACAGGTGGCCCAAGCCATACAGGAGTCGGCGCGAGCCCGGCATGCTCAGTTGATCGCCGAGCGCGCGCAGGCGCAAGGCGTGGAAGCGCGCCGGCGGCAACTTCAGGGCGAATGCCAAGCGGTGGTCCAGGCCGACAAAGAGGCTATCGAAGCCTTGCAGGTCCAGGATCGGGGCGAGCAACAGCGGCTGCAACGGCTGGAGCAGCGCGTCGCCCAGCGTCTCAGCCAAGAGCGCAACCGCTGGCAAGTCTTGCAGAACCAGCGCCGGCAGTGCCTCACGTCGTTGGCCGGTGCGCAAGCCGTGCGGCGTGGAGAGCGCCGTCTGCCTCTGGCCGAGCGAGTCTCGTCGCTACGATCGGCGCAGGTCGGAACGTGGCGGGAGCACGTTCAACGCCTGACCCAGTGCGAGGCGGCGGCGCGGATGGCCCAGCAGAAATTGTCCGGGATCGAGCGCGAGGCCGGCCTTGCCGGCACCTTACGACGAGCAGCGCCTGATCGATGCCCAGACCGCGATGGAACAGGCCGCGCGGTCGGTCACTGCCGCCGAGCAGGACCACCTGGCTGCGGTGCAGGACGCCGAAACCCTGCGTGCCGTGGTGCAGCAGGCAGCGGCCATGGCCGGTCGTCAAGCGCACGTGGCCAACCGCATCGCCAAGGTCGAAACCGAGTTGGGCAACTGGAATCTGTTCGCCAAGTGCATGGGCAACGACGGCCTGATCGCGCTGGCCATCGATGACGCGGGTCCGGCCTTATCTGGACTGGCCAACGACCTATTGCTGGCCTGCTACGGTCCCCGCTTTGCGGTATCCATCCAGACCCTGGTGGAGACCGGCAAGGGCGAGCAGAAGGAAGGCTTCGACATCCTGGTGCACGACGGCGAGTCGGGCGAGAGCAAGAGCGTCGGTTTGATGAGCGGCGGCGAAAGGGTGTGGATCAACGAGTGCCTGATCCGGGCGGTGGCGCTGTACCTCGCCCAGCACACGGGGCGACACTACGGTGCACTGTTCTCGGACGAGGCCGATGGGCCGCTGGACCCCGAGCGCAAGCGCATGTTCATGGCGATGAAGCGGGAGGTGCTGCGCCTCGGAGGTTATCAGCGGGAGTTCTTCGTGTCCCAGACGCCGGAACTGACCGCCATGGCGGATGCGGTGATTGATATGGATCTCCACAAGGAGTCGCACGAATTGCCGACCGGAGCGTAGTTGGATCGTGTGGATTGAATGGGTACATAGTTGCGTTGCCTGTCGCTGCGGCCGAGGTCGCTGGGGGCGCTGTGCTGATCGATGTCAATCATGCTTGCCACCGTACAAGTGGCCATGAAGGCAGCCGGGCGGCTATGATTTGGGTGGTGGGCTTCCCTTGAGTGACCTTCGGCATGACGGAGTTATGGTAGGTCGTCAAACTATTCGGCCATCCACCAAAACAAAAGACTCAGGATCTGCTCCGCCGTTTGGCCGCCGTCGATTGCCATGGCTTGTCGGGCGCCCCGCCGCTAAAATGTCTGCATGTCGAAAATCCCCGAACCCACGCCTGCGTTGAACAGGCTGCGCGCGGCGGCCGGCTTAATCCCCCTTATTGAGGATGGCCTCCGCCAGTCGAAAATCACCGCCGAGAAGGCTTCTTTGATGTCGGAGTTTTGCAGCTGGGCGGCCCAGCAAGCAACGGAAGGCGGCCCGGAAGCCTTACGCCTTGGCGATGACATCAAAGCGGGCTTGGAACGGCTCAAAACGCTGCTGGCATAGCGGTGGCCAGACATGTCCGGCCACCGCCACTATCGTGTGGCCCCGTTGTGAGAGCTGAATTGCCGACTCACGCCCCGGGCTCCTGCAAATCAAAGACTGGAAGCCCGTCGATCAAGGCGGCCTCGCTATCGAACTTCAGCCAGACGATGCCGGCTTGCTCCGCGAGTTCGAAGATCGTGGCCAGATCGGCTTCCGTCGGCATCCGGTAACGGGGTACGCCGACGTAGATGATGCCGCCGCAGTCGGTCGGATAGGCGTTGACCGACAACTCGTCATCGGCCAGTTTCAGGCGGGTGCTTGAACTCAGATGCGAGATCGATAACGAGGCCAGGGGTTCAGCCTGCGCTTGCAAGCTTGCCACGGCGGGTGTTTCCATGCGGTTCTCCTTCCTCGTGATGAGACGTCGACTTGGTCTTGGGACGCGCGCCAGTCTGACGACTGAAGTTCATGCCGCAGTCGCGACAACGGAACCAGCGCAGGCGGCCCAGCGTACCCAACGGCACGCCATCGCCCGCGCAAACAGGACAATGAGGCGGGATTTTCGTCGACATGATGATCTCCTCATGCGACAGAAATGGCAGCCCGACCCGATGAGGTGGGCATGCCTTTGGGTATCGGACGCGACGCGGTTGGTCGGCGGCGCATGGCGTTACACCAGCCCGCGTTCCGCGAACGAGACCACCATGTCGCCGGCGACGACAAAATGGTCGATCACCCGCACATCCACCAGGCTCAGCGCCTGCTTCAGGTTCTGTGTCAGCAGTTCATCGGCCCGTGACGGCTCGACTTCCCCCGAGGGATGGTTGTGCGCAACGGCCAGCGCGGCGGCGTTACGGGCGAGCGCTCCCTTGACCACTTCCCGGGGATAGACGGACGTCTGGGTCAGGGTTCCCCGGAACAACTCCTCGGCTTCGATCAGGCGATGCTGGGCGTCCAGGTAGAGCGCCAGGAACACCTCGTGCTCAAGACCAGCGCAATACAGCCGCAGCCAATCGCGCAGGACTTGCGGTGAGGTCATTAGCGGGCCGCTGCGCATCTGCTCACGCAGGTCGCGTAGCAACAGTTCGCGGGCAATGCCCAAGCGATGGGCCAAGACGGTATCGGTGGTGCCGAGCATGCCCATTTGCGCCACGGCATCGCTCACGTGCAAAGGGTTGGCACCCGACGCGCAAACCAGGGGCGAGAGTAATTCGCGGACCAGTTCGGCGCGGGACAAGGCAGATAGATTCATGGCGTTCTCCTCTATAAAGCAAGAAAAGCGGGAACGCCGATCCCAAAGGGGACGAGGTCCCCGCTTGGGATGACTGTGCGGACCTGGGTCGGCACGATGAATGAGGCAGGTATCGACTGCGACGCCGGCTCAGGGCCGGACTACATTCCACGATGGAATGCATGTAAGCCCAGTCAGTTTCCGGCATCAGTGGGGTGGATTCAAGGGGATGCAAAGGACGCAACGTTCAAGCGGCCGGAATCCGACGGGCTTGCGAATGGCGTTGGTGATCAGGGCGTGCCGATGGCTTCTGCGGCGCAACGGTGCCGCCAGCTTGGTCAAAGGGCCTACTTGCACTCCAGTGTGACTGGGATGTCAGCCTATTGGAAATGCATAAATTTTTTGCATGACCGCCGCAAAACCCGCGACAAGCCTGGAAAATTTGATCAAGATGAAGGCTCGATCCTTCACGTAGAACGACGATGATCCGCCTCGGCTCGCAAATTCGACTCACTCGCCGGGAGGTCGAGCGCTTCCGGAAGATCACCGACATCGAGCCGGTGGACATCCGTACGCTCGACGACCTGGACGCCTACATCGCCCGATGCAAGGCGCACTACTGGGGCGTCTCCAAGGACACCCAGTTCCTGCATTGGCTCATCGACCGCGAATACGCCCAGTGCCGCCTGGCGGCATAGCACGGTTGGTTTTCTGCGGGCGACCGCCTCCCCAGCGTTTCTGCCGGGGAGACGTCGCTCTATCGGGTATCGCCGTCGAAGTCACTGGAAGACACGCGGCTCGATCGTCGCGCCGCGCATGAAGGCGAGGTAGGCGCCGGCCTGGCCGATGTCCCGGAAACTGGCGACGACTTCTTCGCGCCGCAGCACGTTCCAGGACCGGTCGGCGTCGCCCGAAGGCTTGATGCTCAAGTCGGCTTCGCGGTAGGCGGCATGGCGATACAGGAAGTCGCCCGATTCCCAATCCACGATGGCAAGGAGGCAGGCGCACAGGATGGCGCAGCCGCCATGCTCGCCCGGCTCGATCAGCAAGGGGACCTTCAAACTCCCCACCGAGCGGCCGATCCGGCCGACGACGTCGTGCTCTTCCAGCCAGGGTTCACCGGTACTCGTGTCGCCCAGGATCAGGCGGACCTTCCGTTCGCGGGTGCGGCAGGATTCCAGGACCCTGGCGGCCTTGGCATCCGTACCGGGATCGAAGTAGGTCGTGCGCGTCAGGGGCGACTGGCTCCAGGCCTGGATGGCTTTCACGTACTTTTCGTAGCCGGCGAGGGTTGCGTAGTCCTCGTCCGTGAACGCCAGGTCGGCACGGCGCAGCCTGCAGGCGATCTGGTTGGCGTGATCCCGGGCGTTGGCGAAACCGAGGCAGGTATAGCCCTCGCCGCAATCGATCACGTAGCGCTGCTGTGCCGCATTGATACTCACCTTGTTCATCTCGGGTTCCTTTCGAAATGTCGTGGAACCCCACCCCGTCGGGCGTGAGCCCCACGGGGTTGTTGCGTGTCCGGCAGGCCGAAGGTCAGCTGGCCGGTGGTGCCGCTGCGGCTCAGGCCGCCTGCGCCACTGCCTGGAATCCTTGCGCCAAGGCGCCGGCCTCAGTGGCGACGACGACCTGGTCGGACAGCAAGCGGTCCAGCTTCAGCAGCAGGGCGTCGGCGTGCTCCTGGTCATCCGGGTAGAGGGACGGGCGCAGTTTCTCGACCTCCTTCTTGATGAGGCGAAGCTCTGGGACGATGGCGCTCTCAGCGTGCGCTTCGATGGCGTTCAGGATGGCGGTGATAGTGATCATCAAAGGCTTCCTTTCATTGCTAGAAAAATGGGGCCGGCATGCCAGGAGCAGATCGGCGGGCGGGGTTTGGCCCGACGCGCGCAGACGGCGTAGCGGGCGGGTGCGGGCGCCCCGCGAAGTCGCCTTGCCGGCGTTCACGGGCACTCGATGGGGTGTGCGGGGATCGGGGCGAGCACCGCACGCGCCGCTGGGTGAGCAGCGGGCGTGGGCGTTCGGCGATCCGGATGCGACGGTCGGTGCCGCCGCATCACAGGCCGGGCCGGTGATGGCCTGGCGCTTCTCGGGTCAGGCGGCCGAGCGCGTTGTTTTTGCGCCGGGCGAGGCCTGGGCTTCGGTGGATGCGGGTAACAGGTCGGCCGCAGACTGGGCCGCCTGTTGCTCGAAGGCCGTGTGTGCCGTCGTGAACTCGGTTTCCCGAGCCAGGCGGCGCACTTGGGCCACGGCCGGCTCCTTGACCACTTCGGGCAGGCATTCGACGGCGATGTCGCTGCCGTGACGCAGACCCTTCAGCAGATTGCGCAGCGGCCGGACGAACAGGCCGTGGCAGAGCCAGCGGACGAACTGACCGATCCGCTTGTTGCGTGCCTGGCGGGCCTTGTGCCGACGCAGGGATTCCTTGCAGCACAGGTACAACGCCAGATGGGTACGCTTCATTTCGGGATCGGACTCGAGTTGGGTCATGACTTCCGTCGCGATGGCCGGATCATGGCCGACGCGTTGGTAGAAGCCGACCCAGGCACGCTCTTCCTCGGACTCGATACCGGAGCGCCGGGGGCGAGGACGGGGTTTCTCAAGGGACATGATGTTCTCCAAAGACGAACAGAGGGAACACCTGTCCCTGAGCGGGGAGGCGGTGGACTCCCCGGGGTTGCACGGACATGCGGCGCTGCTAAGCTGAACGCTCACAGGTCAAGAGGTGCCCACACCATGCTGCGTGCAGGCGATGCACTACGGTTCACGCCCGACGAAATCGAGGCCTTCCGAAAACTCGGTCTCGACTTCGACGGGGCGCGAACACAGGACGACCTCGACCAGGCATTGGCCCGATGGACCGATACGCTGAACGATGAACGTCCCGATCTGCTGGAAAAGATCGCTGCGGCAATGGCGAAGGCCAGGGGCATCCCGCTACCCGCGCGCTTGACGCGGATACGTTGATGCGGCGTGCCTGCC
>Ga0209573_1005055_pt1 | contig 12262 bp, 10 predicted proteins | sample TNRBio252014_DNA_FD_185870 | JGI IMG/M metagenome (GOLD analysis project Ga0209573, IMG submission 185870) | Wastewater treatment Type I Accumulibacter community from EBPR Bioreactor in Madison, WI, USA - TNR Reactor_6/25/2014_ DNA (SPAdes)... | ecosystem: Engineered > Bioreactor > EBPR >...
CAAGGAAGTCTTCGTGCCGGCCGGAGTGGACAAGCTCCTCTATAATCTGGCCCCGGTCATCTCCGTCACGGCGGCGCTCGTCACGTTCGCGGCCATCCCGTTCGGCAACGTCCTCCAGATCGGCGACCTGTCCATCAACCTTCAGATCGCGGACCTCAACGTCGGCATCCTCGTGGTCTTCGCGATGCTTTCGCTCGGCGTGTACGGCGTCATCCTCGCGGGTTTCTCGTCGAACAACAACTACGCCTTCCTCGGCGGCATGCGCGCCGCGTCCCAGATGCTCTCGTACGAGATCGCGATGGGCATCTCGATCATGGGTCTGGTCGTCCTGCATGGCACGATGTCCTTGCAGGAGATGGTCCGTCAGCAGGGGACTTACTTCTTTGACTGGATCCCGGCGTGGGGTATTTTTACCCAGCCGCTGGCGTTCTTCATCTTCACGACCGCCGCGCTGGCCGAGACCAAGCGCGTGCCGTTCGATCTGCCGGAAGGCGAGTCGGAGATCATCGGCTATTTCGTCGAGTACAGCGGCATGAAGTTCGGGATGTTCTTTTTGACCGACCTGGTCGAGACGGTCATGGTCGCGTGCCTGGTCACCACCTTCTTTTTCGGCGGCTGGCACGTCCCGTACCTGCATCCGGACGGCTTCCACTTCCCGTGGGGCCAGTTCATCGCCGTTCCGCACGTCGCGGTGGCGGTCGCCGGGATCCTGGCTTTCATGGTCAAGGTCGCGTTCTTTAACTGGTTCTTCATGCTGATCCGCTGGACCCTTCCGCGGTTCCGTTATGACCAGCTGATGCACCTGGGTTGGAAGATCCTTTTCCCGCTGTCCTTGCTCAACGTGCTCATCACCAGCATCATCGTCGTCATGGGGAACAAATAATGACCGTCAAGACCAAGGTCCTCAAGCGGTACAAGCTCTCGTTCCTTGACCGGACCTACCTGCCGGCGGTCTTTTTAGGTCTCGGGATCACGGCCAAACACTTTTTTGTGAACGGTTTTTTGCAGACGCTGGGCCTCTTCGGCTTGAGGCCCGGAGGGAAGTCGGGCGGAGCGGTCACGTACCAGTACCCGGAAGAGCAGCGCCCGCTGTCCAAGCGGACCCGCACCCGCCACCGGCTGATGAAGCGCGACGACGGTTCGACCCGCTGTGTCGCGTGCATGATGTGCGAGACGATCTGTCCGGCCAAGTGCATCAACATCGTCGCGTCCGAGCATCCGGACCCGAACATCGAAAAAGTCCCTTCCTCCTTCGACATCGACCTGGGCAAGTGCGTTTACTGCGGCTTCTGCGTCGAGGTCTGTCCCGAGGACGCCATCCGCATGGACACCCAGATCCTCGACATCGCGTCCTACAGCCGCGGCGGGATGATGCTCAACATGGAAGAGCTCATGAACCCCGGTTCGACGATGGTCCAGCATCCGCTCAATCCCGATGTCGCCGCTTCCGCGACGAAGCCCGCGTTCCAGCCTCCCGCCAAGAATAAAAAATAACTCTCCCGGCCGTGCGCGCCGCCCCGGTCGAATAGACCAATGGCTGGCCCGATGTCGGGATGACAAGAGATCAAAAAAACCCGGAATGAACTTCCGGGTTTTTTTATGGGTCTGAGGTCCTTAACTTAGGATCCGAGGTTCCGGGGTGTCCGGCGGTCAGGCGAGCGAGCGGGCTGTTTGGAGGGCGTTCGCGATCTCTGCGTCCGCGGGGGCCAGTGCGGCCGCGGCTTCGAAGCCCGCGGCGGCTTCCGCGTAGCGGCCCAGGTCGGACAGGAGAAAGGCGCGGTTGGTGACCGCCGGCAGGAGCGTCGGCGCGAGTTCGATAGCGTTAGAGTAGGAGGCCAGCGCCTCGGTCTGGAAGCCGGCATTCTCCTGGGTGATACCTTGGTCGTTGTAGGTGCAGGCGTCGGACGGCTCCAAGGCGATGGCTTGGCGATAGTCCGCAAGGGCGCGCTCGTAAGCGCCCAGAGCGTCGTAGATCACCGCGCGTTCGCGGTAGGCTTCGGCGGAAGCGGGGTTGAGGCGGATCACGGCGGTGTAGGAGCGGACGGCGCGGGCGAGGAGACCATGCGACGCATAGGCACGGGCCAGAGCCAAATGAGCGCGGGTCAGGTCCGGCCGGAGACGCGCCGCGGCCATCAAGTCCGCCGTGGCCCTTCCTTGCCTTCCCAGCGCTTCATAGGCCAGTCCCCGCACGAGAAGGGCTTCGGCGTCCTGAGGGGCTTCCTGAAGCCTGTAATGCGCAATAACGAGGAGTTTATCAGCGCTTTCAAGCGGGAGGATCGAAGGTCCGGCGCAGGCGGCCGAAAAGCCCGCGGAGGCTGAATGCGCCGGGCTGGAGGCGGAGGTGGATGCTGCCGGAGAGCCGGTCGTTGGGAAGGCCGACGCGTCGGCCGGGCAGACGAACAGGGCCGGGAGCCAGGCCAAAAGGGCGGCCCAGGAGACCAGAGAGGTCAGGCGGATCCGGCGGTCGCCGGGACGTGCTGTGGAACGGTCCTTAAAATACTTCATGGCGTCAAAATACCTTTTTTGGCCGGGAAAAGCGAGTTTAGCGGGCGATCGCCCGGACGGCCTGGGAAGCGAGCTCGATCATCGGCGTCGGATACGCGCCCAGGATGATGATGCCGGCCATCGCCGCGTAGAGCGCGACACGCTGGGAGAGGCTGATCTTGAGCGGCGCCGGGTCGGCCGCGGGACGGGCGTACATGTATTTGACCACGCCCAGGTAGTAATAAAGTGATGTTACGACGTTCAGGAGGCCGATCGCCGCCAGCCAGATCAGGCCTGAGTTGACCGCGGTCGACAGGACGTAGAACTTACCAAAGAAACCCGCCATCGGAGGCACGCCCGCGAGCGAGCTCATCGCGAGAAGCATCGTCGCGGCCATGACGGGAGAGCGCTGGCCCAAGCCCGCGTAATCCGAGATCGATTCGGTGCCCAGCTTCGCCGAGACCCACACGGCGACGAGGAAGGCCGCCGCGGTGCTGAAGAGATAACCCGCCAGATAGACCAGGATCGCTTCCACGCCGCTGTTATGGAGCGCGACCAGACCGATCATGAGATAGCCCGCGTGTCCGATGCTCGAGTAGGCGAGCATGCGCTTGATGTTCTTCTGGTTGAGCGCGCCGAAGTTGCCGTAGATGATCGTCGCGGCGGAGAGGACGGCCAGCAGCGGCAGGATGAACTGGTCCTGGATGGGCACGAACACCGTCGTGACGAGCTTGATGAGCGCGGCGAAGCCGGCGGCCTTGGAGCCGAGCGCCAGGAACGCGGTGATCGGGGCCGGGGCGCCTTCGTAGACGTCCGGGACCCAGATATGGAAAGGGAACGCGGCGATCTTGAAGAACATCGCGATGAGGACGAGACCCGCGCCGAAGTAGAAGGTGAGCGGGACCTGGGGCTGCGCGGCGATGGCCTTGGCGATATCGGCAAAGTTCGTGAGGCCGGTGGAGCCGTACACGAAGCTCAGGCCGAACACCAGGATCGCGGTGGACAGGGCGCCGAGCGTGAGGAACTTGATGCCCGCCTCGATGGAGCGGTCGTCGTCGCGCATGTAGGCGGTGATGATGTAGAGCGACACCGCGAGCGTCTCGAGCGACACGAAGAACAGCAGGAACTCGTTGGCCGAGGACAAAAGGCACATGCCGGTGAGCGCGAACAGGATGAGGACGACGAACTCGGCGCGCCCGCGCTTGATCTTGGATTCGTACTGGCCGGCCATGTGCAGGACGAACATGCCGGTGATCAGGAAGAAGGCCTTGAAACAGAACGAAACGCCGTCCTGGACGAAGCTGCCGCCGAACGCGCTGCCGAACACGCCCCAGCTGGAGGCGAGGAAGCCCAGGGCCACGGCGAGGCCGCCCAGCGCGATGTGGGTCAGTGTGCGGCCGCGTTCCACGGACTTGGGCAGGAACATATCCGCGAGGAGACTGAAGATGGCCAGGGCGCCCAGCGCGATCTCGGTCTTGAACAGCGCGATCGTCGGAAGCACGGAAGAGGTCATTTAGTGGCCCGCCTTATGTGCCGCGGCCGGCTTGTGCGCGGCCGAGGTTTTGGAAGCCGACGGAACGACCTTCTTGACCGTTTCCTTCGGGTAGACCGAAAGGATCTTGGCGGTGCTCGGTTCGGCGACGCTGAGCAGAAGGTTGGGGAGGAAGCCGACCAGGATCAGAACGGCCATCAGGATCCCGTACGGAAGCTTGGCCAGACCCTTGGCGTCCTGCACGTCGGCGCAGGCGGGGTTGAGCGGGCCCTGGATCGTGTGGCGCACCATCTTGAGCATGTAGCCGGCGGTGATCACGAGGCCCGCGACCGCGGCGAGCGTCGGGATGGGGTATTTGTCCCACGCGCCGAGCAGGATCATGAGCTCGCCCATGAACGGCGCGAAGCCCGGAACGCCGGCGGAAGCCATTGCCGCCATGACGAAGAGGGTCGAGATATAGGGGATCTTGCGGCCGAGTCCGCCCCAGTCCTCGAGGTTGCGCTTGTGGGTCTGCTCGTACACGAAGCCGACCAACGCGAAGCTCAGGGCCGCCATGATGCCGTGGGCGAACATGTAGAGCACGGTGCCGTTCAGGCCCGAAGGCGTGAGCGTCGCCAGACCCAGCAGGATGAGACCCATGTGGCTGCAGCTGGAATAACCGAGGATGTACTTGAGGTCCTTCTGGGTGAAGGCCACCAAACCGCAATAAACGATGTTGATCGCGGCGATGCCGGCAACGTAGGGCATCCACATCTGGGCGCCGGCCGGCATGAGCGTGATCGCCAGGCGGATGATCATGTAGGCGCCGAGCTTCTTGAGGACGCCGGCGTGGAGCATCGAGACCGACGTGGGCGCGGCGGCGTAACCGAGCGGGGACCAGGTGTGCATCGGCCAGAGCGTGAGGATGACGCCGAAGCCCGCCATGATGAGCGGGAAGGCCCAGGTCTGGAACGAAACGGGCAGCGGGTTGGTGCGCAGGGCCGCTTCGATCACGACGAAGTCAAAGGTGTTGAGGCCTGTCTGCCAGTAGAGGGCGATGATCGCGAGCAGGGCGAGCACCGCGCCGAGCGTGAGGTAGAGGGTGAGCTTCATGCTCGCGTAGTCCTTGTCGCCCGAGCCCCACGCACCGATGAGCGGGAACACCGGGATCACGGCGCACTCGTAGAAGAAGTACATGAAGAAGATGTTGAGGCAGCTGAGCACGCCGAAGCAGCCCACACAGAGGAAGAGATAAAAAATGAGGAATTCCTTGAGCCGGTCCTTGACCTGGCAGGCGACGTAGATGCCGGCGAGCGAGCAGAACGCGGTCAGGACCAGGAGCAGGAGGTTGATGCCGTCCACGCCGACGTGGTACGAGACGCCCATCTGGGGGACCCAGTCGAACTTGTCGACGAACTGATAGCCGCCGGCCGCGCGGTCGTAGCGGAAGAACGCGGTGATGGCCGCGCCGAACGAAGCGGCGATCGAACCGAATGCGATGGCGCGCAGGGCGTTCTTGGCGTCCTTGGGAACAAAGAAAAGCGCCACCGCTCCGGCGAGCGGCGCCAAAAGGACGATGGAAATAAGGCCGAACGGCATTTAGAAGCCCCTTGTCACGGTGTAAAAGATGACGCCCAGAAGGCCCGCGACCAGCGTCAGCGCGTAACCGGCGACCCGGCCGCTCTGGAGCTTCCGCATCACCGAGCCGGTCTCGCGGACTGACTCGGCGGTGTAATTGACCAGGCCCTTGATGAGCACGTTGATGTCAAAGCGGTAGAGGATCCCGGCGATGAGCGTCTGGAAAAAGTTCCCGATCGCGGCGGCCAGGTGGTCGAGGTAGTACTTTTGGACGAGCGCGCGGTAAAGGAAGCCCGGGAGCTTGGCGATCGGGTCTTCATTGGTCTTGAGACGCGCGTAAAGGAGCGAACCGAGCAGGATGCCCGCGACAGCGGCTGCGGTGGCCAGGATCGGCACGATCGCGTCCGCGTGATGCTCGCCGTGACCGTGGCCGCCGGCCAAAAAGCCCGGGATGCCGATGAAACCGCCGGCGACCGAGAGGACCGAAAGGATGAGGAGAGGAAGCAGCATCACGAACGGCGCCTCGTGGACCTCATGGGCGTGATCGTTATGACCGTGCGCGGCGTGCGCGTCCTTGTGTCCGTGACCGTGGTCCTTATGCTTGCCCTTGCCGTGGCCATGCGCGAGCGCCTTGCGGTCCGCGCCGAGGACGGCCACCCAGACCAGGCGCGTCATGTAGAAGGAGGTGAGCAGCGCCGTCGTCCAGCCCGCCCAGAAGATCACCGGGTGATGGCCGTAGGAGAGCGCGAGGATCGCATCCTTGGAGAAGAAACCCGCGAACGGCCAGATGCCGCAGAGCGCGAGCGTTCCGATGAGGAATGTCGTGGCGGTGACGGGCATTTTCTTGATCACATTGCCCATTTCCCAGATGTTCTGGGTGTGGAGGCCGTGGATGATCGCGCCGGCGCCGAGGAAGAGGAGGGCCTTGAAGAAGGCGTGCGTCGTCAGATGGAACATGCCGGTCTCGGCGGAGCCCAAGCCGACCGCGCTGGCCATGTAGCCGAGCTGGCTGACGGTGGAGTACGCGAGGATCTTTTTGATATCCGTCTGGACCACGGCCAGACCCGCGGCGAGGACCGCGGTCACGCTGCCGAACACGGCGATCGTCTGCATCGCGTCGGCGGAGAGCTCGATCATGAAGAACACGCGCGCCATCATGTAGATACCCGCGGCCACCATGGTCGCCGCGTGGATGAGTGCGCTGACGGGCGTCGGACCTTCCATCGCGTCCGGAAGCCAGATGTAGAGGGGGAACTGGGCGGATTTTCCCGCCACGCCGCAGAAGATGAGGAGGATCGCGATCATGAGGACGCCCGGCAGGATGAGGCCGTTCTGGACCGCGGCCGGGATGATGTGATGAAGCTCGTTGAAGTTGAGCGTCCGCGCGGCGTCGCCGGCTCCCGAGAGGACCCAGAGCATCAGGATGCCGAGCAGGAAACCGAAGTCGGCGACGCGGTTGACGATGAAGGCCTTGTTGCCGGCGTCGGCGGCGGAGGGCTTTTCGAACCAGAAGCTGATGAGGAGGTAGGAGCTCACGGCGACCAGCTCCCAGAAGATGAACAGCATCAGGAAATTGGACGAGAGCACGATGCCGATCATCGAAAAAGCGAACATCGATAAAGACGCGAAGAAACGCGGGAAACTCTTGTCTCCGTGCATGTAGCCGACGGAGTAGAGGAAGATGCAGCTGCCGACGCCGGTGACGACGAGGAGCATGAGCACCGAGAGCGGGTCGACCAGGAAGCCGAACTCGATCTTCATCGGACCGGCCTGGAACCACGGGTAGTTGATCTCGACCGGGAGCTTGACCTTATGCGCCAGCGCGTCGACGAAGATCTTGGCCACGAGACCGAAGGAAGTGAGGATGCCGCCCAGCGAGAGGGCCGCGGCGAACTTGGGCTGTTTGAGCAGGAACAGCGAGATCAGGACCGCCGAGACCAGCGGCGCGAACAGGATGATCCAAAGGTGGATGGGGTCTACCATTTGAGCGTGTCCAGGTCGTCCACGGAGACGGTCTTTTTACGGCGGAAAAGCAGGACCACGATCGCCAGACCCACGGTGACCTCGGCGGCGGCGACGATCATCGTGAAGAACACGAGGACCTGGCCCGTGAGGTTGCCCCAGTAAGAGGAGAAGGCGACGAACGAGAGGTTGGCCGCGTTCAGGATGAGCTCGATCGAAAGGAGGATCAAAAGGATGTTCCGGCGCGTCAGGAGACCGTAGAGACCGATCGCGAACAGGATCGCGGAGACCGTGAGGTAGTGGTGCAGGCCGACCTGGAGGCATTCGACGTTGATGGGGCAGGAGGCCGGCAGCGTCATTATTGGGAGTCCTTCTTCGCGAGAACGACGATGCTGGTGACGGCCGCCAGGATCAAAAGCGACGTGAGCTCGAACGGAAGGACGAATTGGTTGAAGAGGATACGGCCGATGGTCTCAGGCACGCCGTGGATGACCGGCATCTGGGGGACCCGGACCGAGCGGATCACCGTGACGAGCAGGGTGAAGAAAGCCACTCCCGCGACGATCGCGATGGCCTTGGTGACCCAGCCGGCACCCTTGACCGAATTCATCTGCTGGGTGTCCATCAGCATGACTATAAAGAGGAAAAGGACGAGGATCGCGCCCGCGTACACCATCACCTGGATGACGGCCACGAGGAAGGCCTTGAGGAGGATGTAGAGACCGGCGGTGAAGCACATGGCCAGAACGAGCCACAGGACCGCGTAGATCGCGGAGCGGGAACGCACCACTCCGATGCCGGAAATGAGGGCGCCTAAGGCGAGAATGTAAAAAAGAGCGTTCTCAAGCATTTTTTATCAAAAATTCTCTCAAAAAGTGGGGAAAAAGCCTCGGGCGACACAGAATAATCCGGCTATTCTAGTGGCGGTGGGAGGGATTGTCAATGCGGTCTCCGGGCCGGGCGGGCTTGAGGAGCGGGGACACGGGCAAATTGGCGGAGAGACAGGGATTCGAACCCTGGAAACGGTTTCCCGTTTACACGCTTTCCAAGCGTGCTCCTTAAACCACTCGGACATCTCTCCAAAGGAAGAAGCAGAAGTGCGCCCGTCAGGAGTCGAACCTGAAACCTTCTGATCCGTAGTCAGATGCTCTATCCAATTGAGCTACGGGCGCAAAAAATAGGAAGCGTAATATACCAAAAAATATGCGACGTGTCTTGAATTTCATTTATAATACGTCCAACCCAAGGAGTCCGGATGTCGTACCTCGTTCTCGCGAGAAAATACCGCCCCAAGAATTTTGACGACATGGCCGGACAGGAAGCCGTCGCCACGACCCTTAAGAACACCATCCAGCTCGACCGCGTCGCGCACGCCTATCTCTTCACCGGCCCCCGGGGCGTGGGCAAGACCTCCGTCGCCCGAATTTTTGCCAAGGCGCTCAACTGCGTCAAGGGACCGACGCCCGACCCCTGCGGCGAATGCGGCAACTGCAAGGACATCGACGCGTCACGTTCGCTCGACGTGATCGAGATCGACGGCGCCTCCAACCGCGGCATCGAGGACATCCGCGCCGTGCGCGACAACATCCGCTTCAGCCCCGTGTCGGGCAAGTACAAGATCTACATCATCGACGAGGTCCACCAGGTCACCGACGCCGCGTTCAACGCGCTCCTCAAGACGCTCGAGGAGCCGCCCGCGCACGCCAAGTTCATCTTCGCGACGACCGAGGCCCAGAAGATCCCCGCGACGATCCTGTCGCGCTGCCAGCGGTTCGACTTCAAGCGCATCACGACGCCCAAGATCGTCGAGGTGCTCACCGCGATCGCGAAGAAGGAAAAGTTCAAGATCGACGCCGACGCCATTTTTGAGATCGCCAAGGCCGCCGACGGGAGCCTGCGCGACGCGCAGTCACTTTTGGACCAGGTCGCTTCCTTCTCGTCAGGCGCGGTCACCGCGGCCTCGGCCGCCGACGCGCTTGGCACGATCCGCACCGAGGAGTTCATCGACCTTTTCACCGCGGTGGGGCGCAAGGACGCCGCCGCCGTTCTCGACCGTATCGATGCCGCCGTCCAGCGGGGTGTGGACGCGTCGTACTACCTCGAGAAATGCCTCGAGCACATCCGCCAGCTCATGATCGTGAAGACCGCTTCCAACGCGCTGGCTCTCTTGGAGGTCCCGGAACCGATCCGGGTCCGCCTCAATGAAGAAGCCCAGGCGTTCACCAAGCAGGACCTCTTTTATTTGTTCGGCGTGTTGGCCGCAGGGGTCCAGCAGGCGAAGCGGCTCAACATCAAGCGTGTGGCGCTGGAAATGACACTGCTCAAATGCGCGCTCCGCGAGCCGATGACGCTCATGGACGAGGCGGTCGAGTCCGCGCCCGCTGCGGCGTCCGCTCCCGTGTCGGCCGGCCGTCCCGCCGCCCGTGCCCAGGAAGCCCCGTCGGCCGCGCCCGCGTCCTCATCCACCGCCCGTCCGCAAAGCGTTTCCCGGCCTTCCGCGCCTTCGGCCGGACCTTCGTCGTCCGCGCCCCAGGCCTCCGCGCCCGCTTCCGCGGCATCCGCCGTCGAAGCCCCATCTGACGCGGCCTCGCCGGCAGGGCTGGAAGAGCTCTGGTCGAGTGTCGTCCGCCGCGTCCAGACCGAAAAGATGTCCGCCGCCACCTACCTCAAGGACGCCAATCCGATCGATCACAGCAAGGACATCGTGATCATCGGTTTCCCGGAGGAATGCTCCTTCCATATGGAAGCGATGTCGGCCGACGCGAACCTTAAGCTGGTCGAAAAGCACCTTTCCGAGCTCCTCAACAAGGAGACCCGCGTCAAATTCATCCTTCAGAACGGTTCCGACGAACCCGCCGCGCCGCGCGGGTCCGCTTCGGCCGGGGCCGCTTCCAACGGCAGCGGTAACGGCGCCGCGCAATCATCCGGCCTCTCCTCCCGGGAGATCGCCGATAAGAACCCCGTCCTCAAGAACGCGATGGGGATCTTCGGGGGCAGGATCATCCAGTGAGCCGGCTGGGGGCCGGTTACCCGGAACCGATGCAGCATCTGATCGAGCAGTTTTCGCAGATGCCGGGCGTCGGGGTCCGGACCGCCGAACGTTTTGCTTTTTACATTCTCGGAGCGCGTAAGGAAGACGCCGACCGCCTGAGCGACGCCATCCGCAAGACCCGCGAATCCATCCGTTACTGCCGCCAATGCTTCAATCTGAGCGAGAAGGAGCTGTGCGCCGTCTGCGCGGACCCGACCCGCGAGTCCCGCATGATCTGCGTCGTCGAGGAGCCCAAGGACATCATCGCTCTTGAGAAGTCCGGCGTGTACCACGGTCAATACCACGTGCTTCTGGGAGCCCTTTCCCCGCTGGACGGCATCGGCCCGAACGACCTCAAGATCCCGGAGCTCCTGTCGCGGCTGACCGCGGGGCAGTTCACGGAGGTCCTTTTGGCCACCACTTCCGACACGGAGGGGGAGGCGACCGCTATCTACCTCACCAAGGCCCTCAGGCCCTATAAGGTGAAGGTCACCCGCTTGGCCCAGGGTGTCCCGGTGGGGACGGAGCTGGAATTCGCCGACCGGGCGACCCTGATGCGCGCCATCGAGGCCCGGCAAGAGATCCGGTCTTGAATCAGGCTGTTTCTTGTGTTATGTACTTCTTAAAAGTGGTATTTATTGGAAAAATTTGTTAAGATTTGACCACTTAATACTTTAGGAGATAAAACATCATGTCGATTTTTGGGTACATAGCCAAAGGTTTTTCGATCGCCAAATCGAGCAGCAGGCTCATTTTGACCGTTTTTGCGATCAGCTTCGCATGGGTGTTGGTCAATCTTCCGTTCGTTTCGCCGGACGGCGCCGCGGAACCGGGCGCGGTCACGGTCGTACTGGGCATTCTTTTTATGCTGGTGACCGTGTTCGTTCAGGCGGGCACGATCGGGTACATCGAGCAGGTGGCCAAGCATGGCAGCTCGAGCCTTAGCGTCTTCAAGCAGGCAGGTCTTAAGAACTATTTCCGTATCCTGGGCCTGGGCGTGGTGATGGGTCTGGTGATGTTGATCCTGGCGGTCATCGCGATCATCGGCTTCCTGGCCGGCGGACCCGAAGCTGAGCCCAGCTCGGCCGCGGTGGTCCTGGCGGTCATCGTCGCCCTCACGGGTCTTGTCCTTCTCCTTTTTATGTTCATGGCGCCCTACGCGGCCGTGGTCGACGGCAAGGGGGTCTTCGGCGCCCTCAAGATGAGCTTCGGCATCGTCAAACGCAACTTCTGGACCGTCCTGGCCGTGGGCCTTCTCATGGTGCTCGTCGGCTTCGCGGCGGACGTCGTTCTTCGTCTGATCGGCGGCGCGCTTGCCGCAGCGATGCCCGGCAAGGTGAGCCAGGCGATCGCCGGTTTTCTCTCCAGCGGTGTCAACGCCTACCTGGGGATCGTCACAGCGTCCGCCTTCATGTCGGTTTATCTGACCAAGACGTCCGGCGTCCCGGCCGGAGCGGTTTCCGCCTCTAATTAAGCCCGGTCCCGCGTAAAGGACGCGCCCCGGCGGCGCGTCCTTTTTCCTTTGAATCCGAGCCCGGTTCAGCTATACTTTTTCCCTGTTTCCGGCTCAAAAAAAGTTTATTCCCAGGTAGCTCAGTTGGTAGAGCGGGTGACTGTTAATCACCATGTCGTAGGTTCAAGTCCTACCCTGGGAGCCATTCCGAAGTAGCGAACCCCGTGCTGGCGAGTCCAGTGCGGGGTTCGCTATTCTTGTTTTTGGTGTGAGTGGCGAGCAT
>Ga0209573_1005057_pt1 | contig 12256 bp, 4 predicted proteins | sample TNRBio252014_DNA_FD_185870 | JGI IMG/M metagenome (GOLD analysis project Ga0209573, IMG submission 185870) | Wastewater treatment Type I Accumulibacter community from EBPR Bioreactor in Madison, WI, USA - TNR Reactor_6/25/2014_ DNA (SPAdes)... | ecosystem: Engineered > Bioreactor > EBPR >...
CTGGTTCATGTTGGAGTCAGCTCGCATGAACACACCTTCGGTTCCATTGGAAATGATGGTGTTGTCTTCCAGAGTGATCTGGACCGGGTCAAACAGTGAGTTGCCGTTTTCGCGGTCGCGGAATCCGGATGCTCCGGTCAGCAGCAGGTTGACACCACGCTGAGTGTTGTTGCTGATCAGATTGTTGCGAATGGTCAGATTCGGGATGGCACCGGATTCGGTGACCCCACCGTTGAAAGACAGAATTGGCAGGGTGAAGTCGACGGATGCGGTTGGAATGCCGGTCGCAGTGCCACCGAAGACATTCATGCTGATCCCGTCTCCACCGTTCCCGGCCGGCAGACCATCGATCGTTCCTCCAATGACGTTGTCCACAATCGTAATGACCGGACGTGGATTACCGGTGAGATTGGAACCAGTTGCCGTGATGGCGATTCCGTCGTCTTCGTTGTTGCGGATGAAGTTGCCGGCATTCACACCACCCACGATGAGAGTCGAGGTGGAATCCTGCGAGAAGTTGGCCTGAATACCGTCGCCATCGGCCACATCCACGTCGCCGTTGGCGTTCGGATCTCCGGCCGCTTCGGTAGCTCCGGCAATGTTGCCTTCGATGATCGTGCTGTTGACTCGTACGATGGCATCCGAATCCCCGCTGGCATCCCAGCGAATTCCGTTACCACCTGCCACAGTGCCGTTGCCACTGATGACCGTCGTGGCCGAACCTGAATGGATCAGGATATCGGACCGACCACCGGTCGTTTCAATGTGAACACCGTCACGTCCGTTGTTGCTGATGCTGGTGACACCCAGTCGACTGGCGGCTGCATGAGCACTGGAGGCGGCGGGGACGGCGTTGCTGGTGATTTCAATCAGAGCACGAGACTCTTCGATGGCCACCACATTGACGCCGTCACGTCCATTCTCTTCGAAGACGTTGCCGTCCCACACAGATCGGCGTCCCGGCGGCAGTCCCACCGTCGGATCACCGAACGAGGCATTTTCAGACGTCTGCACGGTTACACCGTCCTGACCGTTTCGCTGGAACGTGCTGTTGCTGATGTCTGAGATGGTCGTGGAATCACCGCGGATGAAGTAAGCCGCACCGTTCTGTCCGTTGCTGCTGAAGTTGCTGTCGGTGATGGTAATGGTGTTGGCAGTGCCCGAGTTTGGCTGATTCGGATCCAGCCGATCGTTACCCTGTGTTTCCACATGCAGGCCGTCCCCTTCGTTGCCGGTGGACGTCACTTTGTCCAGCGTTGCCGTCAGCAGTGAGGAATCTGAACGTCGCAGATCGATGCCCGATCCGTTTAGATCGGGATCCGCACCATCGACGGTGCCGGTGACAGTCACATTCTCCAGATCCACATTGGCCAGACCGTTGCCAGCCACATGCACCGCGATACCGGCGTCACCGTTGCCATTGATCGTATTGGCTTCCGCGGCAGTCGGTCCCCCGACCACCAGATTCAGACGGTTGTTGTTCTGAATCAGCGGAAGTGCTGGAGGCAGATTGTTGGCTCCGTTCAGCCGCGAAATGATCCCACCACCAACATTATTGGAGATCGTATTGCCCAGGACGGTTGCATCCAGCTGAGCTTCAGTGTCCGGAGCGGTCAACTGATTGAGCAGCAGCCCGGCTCCACCATTTCCGGTGATCGTGTTACCGCGAATCACGCGATTGCTGGCGACGGTTCCGAAGTCGATGAATCCCCCGTTGTCGATCAGCAGAGCAGCTCCATTGCCACCGTTGTCGGTGATGGTGTTGCTGATCAGATTTCCATTAATCGTTCCTCCGTTAGCGGCGAGAGCCCGGAAGCCGTCCCCCGCATTGTTGGTGATCAGGTTGCCCTGATTGTACGAAGTGCCCGCGTAGACATTGATCCCGTCTCCACCGATCGTATTGTCCGCATGGATCTCGGCGCCCGGGCCGTCAGCCACAAGGTGGACTCCGTTACCGCCGCCGTTGGTGATCTGGTTCCCCTGAATTGTCAGATCTTCTGCAACCGCACTGTCATTCATCAGCACGGCGATTCCGTTTTCCGATGCTCCCGTGATCGTGTTGTTGTTGATGGTGGATTCCAGCAGTCGAGCATCGTCAGTCGCATTGACTCGAATGCCGTTCTTTGTTTCGCCGGCGACTGCTCGAGTACCGATCGCAGACACCAGCTGAGCAAAGTCGTTCTGGACGAATGGGGCTTCGCCGGGAAGTTCGCCTGGATTCGTTCCTGAGTAGGCAAATTCCACGGGTTCAACCAACGTCTGAATGGGGACATCGAACGCTGGCGTTCCCATGATCGGAACCTGTCCGGTCGGTGTGACCGCACCGTTCGCGAGAATGTGTCGCAGGGACAGCGTGTGACCCAGTTCATGAGCCGCGATGTATCCCAGAGCTCGCCGAGTAAACGTCAGATTGCCGGATGTCAGTGCCGTTACTGCATACGGAGCAGAGTTTGATGGATCGACGTAGATTCCTTCGTTCGGAGCGCCGTTCAGGGCGTTCGGAGGGTTCAGGAACGGACTCAGGCCCACGATATTGTTGGTGTAGACCCCCATTGACGAGTCACCAACAGCCTGAGGTGTACCGATCAGGCCCTGGCCTGGTCCCTGACCCAGAGCATTGCGGATGTTACCAATGTCACCGGCCTGTCCGGCCAGACCAAACGGAGCTGTCGGGCTGTCACCGATTGTCATCACATAGTATTCGGTAGCCCCATTCGACGGAGCTACACCTGTGTCACCAATCACAAAGTCAATGTTCAGCTCCTGACCGTCAGGAATAGGACTGCGTACGTCTTCGCCCGCTGTGGGCAGGTTGCGGTAGTAATCCCGCAGTGTTGCCATCACGGCATTCGTCACGGTGTCGTACTGTGACTGATTGAACCCGTAAGCCGTGACATCAAACGTGTTGACTGTGTTCCCGTTGATGTCTACTTCAGCGTTCTGACCCGGATCAATAAAGTCCAGAACGATGGTCAGAGCCGGGTTGGCGTTCCCCCCCGTGATCGTATTGAACAGAGCATCCACCTGAGCTGTCGCGGTGTCACGCAGGTCGACCAGAACACCGCCTTCCAGGTTTCCGTTGAACGTGTTGCCCAGTGAGGCGGTCGGGCCACCGATATCGAACTCTCCCACACTGGCGTTTTCGCCAAAGATGCAGAGACCTGCGATCAGATTGTCATTCATATTGTTGCTGACAATGCCCTGATCCAGCAGACCGTTTCCATTCAGGTCTTCACCCGGATCCAGAACTCCGTCGCCATCGGCATCTTCTGAGACCGCTCGGAACAATCCCCCATTCAGATAGTGAATGAAGGTTCCGTTGCCCAGATTGCTGCTGTAAGTGTTGTTCGCCAGGCTGGCCAGGTTGAAGGTGCCTCCGTCGGCAACCATCTGCAGGCCATCAAACGTGTTTCCTTCTGCCGTATTGCCTTCGATGACCGCATTGATCTCTGCACCGGTGCGGGCTTCGACCAGCATACCCGTTCCGTTGTCGTTGGTGACGTTGTCAATGATGCCGGTCGGAACGGTTCCGTTCGGATCATCGGCATTCAGAGTCGAATTGGCTTCCGCCACGATACTCAGACCAACTCCGCTGTTGTCATTGGCTTCATTGTTTCGAACCAGCACTTCGGCTGTCGAGTTGGCAGCGATCGTCAGATCCAGACCGTTCTGAGACACTCCCAGCAGGCCATCAAAGACATTCTCGTCAACGATCACTCGCCCTGTCACATCCTGCAGATTGGCTCCAAAGACATAATTGGTAAACGTGTTGCAGCTGATGTTGACGTCGGTAATCGGCAGAGCATTGGACACGCCGTTGCCGAAGACAGTGCCTGCCGCATTCGCAGCGTCAATTCGCATCCCGATAACCTGGTTGTTGTTAGCCAGATGCACCACGCTGCCACCGGCCGCCATGATCGGGTTGGAAATCAGTGGTCCCAGCCCGCTGGTCGTCGCCGGGTCAGCCTGAATGACGCAGATGGGATCCAGAGCAAATGGCTTCAGTGACGACAGCAGAACCTGATCATCAAACAGAGTCAGTCCGCCATTCACCGTCAGGTTGGTACCGGAATCGTCGTCCCGCGGCTGAACTCGAATGATGTCCACGCCTGCGTTGTTGGCATTGGACGCCAGCTGCAGAGCATTGTACGGATTTTCAAACGTGCCATTTCCTGGCAGGGTCGCGTTCGGGTCGACGTGCACCAGATTCCACAGGGCACCGCTGTTGTGATTCACCAGAGCCTCAGGAACGATCACCTGGTCGATGTGTGTCTGAATTCGATTCTGTCGTACGACTGGATCCTGCAGACGCTCGCGAGTATTTCGAGGACGCAGAGTTCGCTGAGCCTTGTAGTTCGGGAATGAATAGGTCATTCCCACCCAGACGTTTTCATCAAATGTGTCGTCTGTCGTGACGTAGGTGTTCACGGTCAGGTTCTGTGTCACCAGGACTTCGCCGCGGAACTGAGCACCGACGGTGTCGGAACCGTAATCATTCGTCAGGTAGTAAGCACCACCGTAGGCGTTGACCCCGTAGCGACCCAGATACGGCAGCGGACCACCCATTTCGCCATTCACGCCCGAATAAGCGTTTTCACGCATCTGGTCCCGCAGCTTGAAGACGTTGTTTCCGCTCATTCCCAGCGTGGGCAGCAGAGTGCTGCTGATCACGGCGGAATCATCACCCACCATGAAGTACCCGTTGACTCGATAATCGATGTACTTTCCAAGAGATTCAAAGCCCGCCGTCACTCGCGTCCAGTCGCCGTAGCCGTAGCCTTCGTCGTAGTCGACGTAAGCATTCCAGCCAAAGACCCGATCATAGGCCTGATCGTAATTACGGTAGATCACGCCCGCACTGGCAATCGGTGACCCGTCAAACGTCACCGAGGCCTGCAGGTCGCTCATCAGGACCGTCGTGTTCGGCAGCACGTGATAAGGAAGCCTGGCACTGAAGCGCTGGTAGCCTTTTTCGTACCCCAGACCACTTCCCAGATTGGTATCCAGGTCAATGATCGGGCCGAACGGCTGAACCGGCGTGTAGAACACGTTCGGCACGGCTTCCGTCGCCCCCATCGATCGCTCGAAGTACGGAGCGTATGGGCTGGGCTGCGGATAAATGCCCTGGCCCGGCTGATTCAAAGTGGCCACTCCAGTCGAGTTCGGCACAGGCGGGACTGACATGTCCGCTGCTGGTGCCGGAGCAGCCTGCCCGGAGCCCATTCGGACAACGCCGGTCTCGTCTCCGACCGAGATACTCGCGGCTGTTATCAGCGCGAAGCTGCTGATGACCAGGGATGCCGTGGCTAGGATTCGTGTGGGTTTCATCGATTGTTCCGATCGAGCCGTACTGAGAAATTGTGCCGGATGCACCGGCAATGACGGTTACTCTTGAGAATCGGACGTTCGAACCCGGTAGGTTGAGTTAAAATGTGAGGGATGTAAGGATCGTTCCGGATCCAACGGTTCTGCTGAATGATCCAGTCGCATCAATAACGCAGAAAATGCAGCTGCACGGCCCAGGGGAAATCGGCAGCATTCGCCGATCGAACCGTGCGACGGCAAACCGGCCGTCACCTGTACACTGCGTGCTGACTTTCTCCAGGTCGACGTCTCGTATCAGGGGACGACCCCAATCCAACAGCCACATCGCTCGCCCATCGCTTTTCCCGACAGAATCTCCGGCGGTCGGTGGAGCCTGCTGCAGGGAATGAATAACGTGCATAGATGCAGCAAAGCTTCCGGGCGAAGTGTCGCTGCACAGTGAAACCCGGAGCACAGTGAAACCCGGATGATCCGACTTTCTGATGAAGGTGACCGTTCCATGAAAAATCCCACGTCCCGACGAGCATTCATTGCCACTTCAGCCGCCGCACTGGCAACCGCCACGGCTCCCGGACTGTTTGCCGCCGCTCCCGCCCCAAAGTTCGAAATCTCCCTCGCAGAATGGTCACTGCACAAAGCGCTGTTTGCCGGCACGCTGAACCATCTGGACTTCGCGGCCACGGCAAAGAAGGAGTTCGGGATCGAAGCCGTCGAGTACGTCAATCAGTTCTTCAAGGACAAGGCAAAGCATTCGGCCTACCTGGCGGATCTCTCAACGCGAGCTGCCGACAATGGCGTGAAGCAGCTGCTGATCATGATCGATGGCGAAGGAAATCTGGGCGATCCCAACCTGAAGAAGCGCATGACGGCGGTTGAGAACCATTACAAGTGGGTCGAAGCCGCAAAGACCCTCGGCTGCCATTCCATTCGAGTCAACGCGGGCAGCGCAGGCAGCTATGAAGATCAGATGTTCCGCGCTGCGGATGGGCTGCGAGCCCTGTCCGAATTCGCCGCGGAACATGGACTGAACGTCCTTGTGGAAAACCATGGTGGTCTCTCCTCCAATGGCGCCTGGCTCGCAGGAGTCATGAAGGCCGTCAACATGAAGAACTGCGGCACACTGCCGGACTTTGGTAACTTCCGCATCAAAGACGAAGAATGGTATGACCGTTATCAGGGCGTGCAGGAACTGATGCCATTCGCCAAAGCTGTCAGTGCCAAATCACACGACTTCGACGCGGAAGGCAATGAAACCAAGACTGACTATCGCAGGATGATGAAGATCGTGCTCGACGCCGGTTACTCAGGCTACGTCGGCATAGAATACGAAGGCAGCGTGCTTGACGAGTTTGCCGGGATCAAAGCCACGAAAGCACTGCTGGAAAAAGTCCGCAGCGAACTGGGCTGATCATCGTTCGCCACAGAAACCTCGCGCACTTCATTGACGACGGTTTCCCCAACAAACACACTCGGGCGCTGGTCGGGACTTTCCGGCCGGTGCCCGTTTGGCTTTTCCAGGCTTCCCGCATTCAGGAGAAGTTCAGTGCGATGTCTCTGCGTGCTCACTTTTGTGTTGTCAGCAGGGTTCCTCTGCTGCCCTCTGCCTGCGGATGAAGTCGATCTGGGCAGTGTGACTGAGAAACATCAGATGATCCCCATGCGAGACGGGAAGCATCTGTCGGCCTGGCTTTATTTTCCCTCTGGCGAAGGTCCCTGGCCGGTTCTGTTCGAACAGCGATACGCCGATCTTCGTGGCGCAGGAACTCGCCGAGCGGCCGCACGACTGGCCGAAGGCGGTTATGTCGTGGCGATGGTGAATTATCGCGGCACGTATCTGTCCGAAGGAACCTGGGTTGGCTATCGAGCACTCGGCTGGGGCGAACTCAAAGATGGCTACGACACCTGTGAGTGGCTCGGCACGCAGAAGTGGAGCACTGGAAGAGTGGGAACCTTTGGCAGTTCCCAGGCCGGATACGCTCAGAACTTTCTCGCAATCACTCAGCCGCCGCATCTGGCCGCTCAGTACATGGTGGATACCGGATTGAGCCTGTTCCATGAAGGGTATCGCATCGGCGGAACAACTCGTCCGCAGCGTTTCCGTTCTCTCGCGCAGGTGTGCCGCAATCCGTCGGACAATGACCGGTTGCTGGAAGAGTGGATGACGCATCCGCATTATGACGACTACTGGCGTGACGAAGACTGTTCGCTGCACTTTGACAGGATGAACGTCCCCTGTTTCACGATTGGCAGCTGGTACGACTTCATGAATCAGGGCTCCATCGCCAGTTTTCAGGGACGATCCCGATCGGGGGGACCGCAGTCGCGCGGCAGCCAGCAATTGATCATTGGCCCCTGGCTGCATGGTCGGCTGAATAAGGGCGTCAAAGTCGGGCAACTCACTCATCCCGATAACGCGGCCTGGCCGGAACACGAACACATGCTTCGCTGGTTTGATTACTGGTTGAAGGGAATTGACACCGGTGTCGCGGCAGAACCCAAAGTGCGCTACTACGTCATGGGAGCACTCGGTGAAGACAGCGCGCCGGGCAACGTGTGGAGATCGGCCGACGATTTTCCGCCGGCCTCGCTGATCACGCCGATGTATCTGGCTGCCGAAGGACGACTCAGTGAGGCACCGCCGGATGATCCCAAAAGCGTCACAAGCTTTATCAGCGATCCGTTTCATCCGATGCAGATCGCCGGCACATCGTTTCCCGGTGCGACAGATGCACGCGCATTCGAGCAGCAGTCCGAGGTTCGTACTTTCACCACGGAAGTGCTGGAATCACCCGTTGAATGGACAGGCCGCATTCGGACCGAGTTGTTTCTTTCGTCGACAGCTCCTGATACCGATATTCTGGTGCGAGTCTCCGATGTGTACCCGGACGGGCGTTCGATCCTGATTGTCGATTACCCGCAGAGGCTGAGGTATCGCGAAGGATTTGACCGCGAAGTGCTGATGAAGCCGGATGAAGTCGTCAAAGTCGCTTTTGACGTCGGCTGGATCGGTCAGATTTTCAACAAGGGACATCGCATTCGCGTCACTGTGTCCAGCACGGGAGCGCCTCTTTACGAACCCAATCCACAGACGGGCAAGCCCGCAACGATCGAGTTGCCCTCGGATGCGGTCGTTGCCACCAACACGATACATCACAACTTGACTCACGCTTCTCGGATTCTGGCACCTGTCATCCCGTGACGTCGCTGGCATTGCGCACGATCGCAGGAGCAATTGGCACTGGCTCCGATCGACCTGCAACCTTCAAAAATCAGTTGCAGCATACAGGATCGGTGCCTGTCTCATCGGCGAGGTGGGCACTCCATCAAACACTGTGGTCCATGCGGCCGAGAATTGCATTCTCGTTTTCAGGCCCACTGTTACATGCCCTGAAGGTCGACGGAATCAGAGACTTGCCGATGTCGAATCGTCGGTGGGTCGAATTTCGAAATCGTCTTCACTACGATTCCTGAGATGGTGACGTGATCAGTTTGCGAGTCGAGTTTTTGAGTGGCGAAGGGGCTTGCTTCGAACGGGATTACCTTCCTGCCTTCGAGAAAAGCCAGAGGGCTCAAGTTCGCCCGCCTTGCCACGCTGAAACGGCACAGGCAGAATCTGGTTGCGACTTCAGGAATCCTATCTCGCAATTCTCCGAACTCTCAAGAAGTGGTACCGCTCGGTCGATCCCGATCTCTCACACCACTTTCTCCTTTTCAGTTGGCTGGCAGGGTTGAATGACAGATCCAAAGCCTTCAACGAACGATATTCTCGCAAAGATTCGCGCCAAAGCAGCGGACTCGGTGCCCGCTGACAAACCTGCATCTTCGGACGCCCCGGCTCCGTCAGCCGAGAGTGCCCCAGCGGCCAGTGAAACTCCCGCAAAGCCGCCGGCCGAGGCTCCCAAATCCACTTCTGACATTCTGGCCGCTGCCAGGGCGAAAGCGAAGCCTGCTGCCGCAGCCGATATTCTGGCGGCCGCTCGTAAGCCAGCCGCAGCCGCAGGATCCGAAACGCCAGCCACTGCGGCTCCCAAAAGCCCAGCCGATATCATGGCGGCGATCCGAGCAAAGGCAGGAACGGCTCCAGCTGCCGGTGCTGCCGCAGCGGCCAAGCCCGCTGCAAAGGCCGAGGCCACTCCGGCAGAGACAAAAGCTGCAGCCGGATTGTCGGCAGCTGAAATGATTAAGGCCGCCCGATCGGTGGCAGACGGAACACCGGTTGCCCCCAAAGTCGTGCTGCCAACCAAGCCGCTGGCTGCGAAGGCTCCTGCTGCCAAATCTGAGCCTGCCGTCGAACGACGCAGTGCCCTGGGATCCATTCTGGCAGTATTGCTCTCGCCAGTTTTGATCGCGTGGAGTTCATTTGTCGCCACGCTGACAGCGTCTGGCCTGGCCGTTGCTCGATTCATGATGCCGAACGTGCTGGTCGAGCCCCCGACAAAGTTCAAGATCGGTCCCCCGAACGACTACGCACCGGGGACTGTTTCCACAAAGTGGCAGGCGCAGTACAACATCTGGGTGGTGAACGCAGAAGTGGACGGAACGCAGTCGATTTACGCCCTCAGCACAGTGTGTACCCATCTGGGGTGCACGCCCAACTGGCTGGAAGGCGAGCAGAAGTTTAAGTGCCCCTGTCACGGATCCGGCTTTTATAAATCCGGAGTGAATTTTGAAGGTCCTGCACCGCGTCCGCTTGAACGAGTCGGAATTCGTCTGGCGGAAGACGGGATGCTGGAAGTCGACAAGAGCGTTAAGTTCCAGAAGGAACTTGGGCAATGGTCGAATCCCGCGTGCTTTGTTGGCGTGACGTAGTTGCAGATTCTGTTCGGAAGTTCCGACCAGCAGGGTCCTGAATGTCTTCGGGGCTCGTTTCTTGCTCAAGGCCCGGCTTGATCGAAGGATCTTAAGGTGTCTGTCGGCGATTACATTCGAAACTCACAAATCTGGAAGAGTGTCTTCCGGCATCCTGCACCAACCGATCGACGAAATCGTGTTGTGGTGATGCTGACGAACTTCTTCCTGCATCTTCATCCGGTCTCGGTCAAGCAGCAGGGGATCGCTCTGTCCTACACATGGTGTATGGGCGGAATCACGTTCTTTCTGTTTCTGGTTGAAACCCTCACCGGCGTGCTGCTGATGTTCTATTATCGGCCGACGCTGGAATGGGCGTTCTACGATATCCAGGCACTCCGTGACGTGCAGACGCTGGGCATCATGCGGGAAATTCACCGCTGGGGTGCACATGCGATGGTGATCACCGTCTGGCTGCACATGTATCGCGTGTTTCTGACCGGCAGCTACAAGCCTCCCCGGGAGTTTAACTGGGTGATTGGAGTGCTGCTGCTGGTGCTGACGCTGCTGCTGTCGTTCACTGGATATCTGCTGCCGTGGGACCAGCTGGCGATCTGGGCCATTACCGTGGGTTCCAACATGGCCAAGGCGACGCCGTTCCTGGGACTGGAAGGTCCCGGATTTCAGGTGTTCAACACCAGCGGCTACGAATTGATCACGAACGCCTCGGATGCCAAGTTCCTGTTGCTGGGCGGACGATTCGTGGGTGAAGCCACGCTGAATCGTTTCTACATCCTGCACTGTGTGGCCATTCCTCTGGTCGTGAGTGGCCTGATTGCCGTGCACTTCTGGCGCGTCCGCAAGGATGGCGGCATCAGCCAGCCTCTGTGATGGCCCGTGTTCCCGACGACAATTGTCTGAATTTTCCTGTTGGTGTTTCTGGCGCTGAGCATAGTCAATGCTGAACCCTCATCCTGATCTGACGCCCAGTGTGCTCGTGGGACTTGGCTGGTTTTACCTGCTGGTCTTCCTGATGAATCTGGTCTGGACTGTTCGCAGCTACCGCCTGGATGGGGATTACCGAAACGGGGTTCCCAAAGCGTCCTTGTGGGCTGTTTACACCGGTGTCCTGCTGATGGTGTCGGCCTATCACTTTACGTTTCCGGTCTACGGTTTCCTGATCACGATGCCGATCTGGTTCCGGAACTTCTTCGACACCTGGTTCTCCAACCCGGTTCTTTACTTCTTCCTTTCCATTGTGGGTCTGGTCTTCATGATCGGGGCTCGCGAATGGTGGACGAAGCCAACCGTTGCGTGGGTTTTGCTGAACGTATCACTGATCTTCATGGGTCTCAGCCTCAGCGATTACGACTTCCGTCAGATCGTGGGCAAACCCGACAACGTGCCAATTGTGGCCATGCTGTTCATCGTGGCGTTCTTCACCTGGATCTACTTCCATCGTGCTGTGGATAATGACCGCCGCATCGCGGAAGGTCGGCCGCTCTTTGAACAGGAAGATAACGAGAAGGTTCTGGTGTGGCCCGACCTGGTCTATACCGAACTGATCTGCATGGTCGTACTGACCGCTGTGCTGATTTTCTGGGGGATTGCCCTGAAGGCACCTCTGGAAGAACCGGCTTCGTCGATGAAGACCCCGAATCCTTCAAAGGCCCCCTGGTACTTCCTGGGTCTGCAGGAGATGCTGGTCTACTTCGACCCGTGGCTGGCCGGTGTGGTTCTGCCAAGCATCATTCTGGGCGGTCTGATGGCCGTTCCGTACATCGACTTCAATAAGCTGGGGAACGGGTACTACACCTTCAAGCAGCGATCGTTTGCGGTCACTACGTTCCTCTTTGGCTTTCTTCCCCTGTGGGTTGCCCTGATTGTTCTGGGGACGTTCCTTCGCGGACCCAACTGGAACTTCTTCGGGATCTACGAGTACTGGGATGTGCACAAGGTTGAAGCGGCCAACAACGTGAACCTGAGTGAATTCTTCTGGAACGCACCCGGGATGCCCGGAATTCCCAAAGGGTCCGCTTTTGCAGATATCCTTCTGCGGGAAGCACCTGGGATTCTGCTGACGATTGCCTATTTTCTGGTACTGCCACCGATTCTGGGGCTGACCATCCTGCGAAAGTATTTT
>Ga0209573_1005058_pt1 | contig 12256 bp, 14 predicted proteins | sample TNRBio252014_DNA_FD_185870 | JGI IMG/M metagenome (GOLD analysis project Ga0209573, IMG submission 185870) | Wastewater treatment Type I Accumulibacter community from EBPR Bioreactor in Madison, WI, USA - TNR Reactor_6/25/2014_ DNA (SPAdes)... | ecosystem: Engineered > Bioreactor > EBPR >...
AATATCCTGGCAAGAACAAAACCACTGTAATTGACTTCACCAACAACGCAAAAGAGATTTTCAAAGCGTTCAGCAAATACCGCAAGGGTGCAAAAGTTCGTGACACCGACCCTGACCCAAGCGAACTGCAAGACCTTTATGATGAAATCATGGCTTTCAATATTTTTTCGGAAGATATGATTGAGCAACTTTTAGAAACGGCACAGGAAAGAAATGATGCTGTATTTGCTGCCATGTGTTTGGCGTTCCGCTTACAGTTTGAAAAAACGATAACCGACAAGGAAGAAAGAAAATCATTTGTCAATCTGCTTTTAAAGTATGTAAAAAAGTTCAACTTCTTTGCACAGTTTACCCAGTTCAACGACAAGTTGGTTCAGTTTGCATTTTTCGCTGACCTGATTGCAGGAAAACTCATAAAACTTGGCAGCGAAGGCACTTTGAAAAAATCATTGGCAAGCGTAACTGTTGAGAAGGCAGCCGTTAAATATTTGGGCGAAAAGAAAAACCCAAACACGGTGAGAGAACCAAAACCCGGTAAGCCGACATCTCCCATAGTTCCGCCTAAAGCGACAATCGAAGATGTTATAGACAATATCCGACAGCTTTTCAAAATCGAAGACGGTGACGAAATTATCATCAAAGAGATTTACGCAGAGACAATGACAAATGAGGACTTATTAAAACTCATTTCTGCCAACAAAGACAATCCTACTTTTTTACAATTGACTGTTGCAGCACAAATCCGACAACTCATTATAGACACATACAAACAAAAGGGACAGGTTCGTAAGACCAGAGAGCCGCTTTACAAAGACACAGGAGGAATTTTTGATTTACTGGTTGACAATATCATAAGACATGCAATTTACAAGGGACAAGCATAGCCAACGCACAATTGCAAGCACAAATGCAAGCCGCACAATGCCAACGCACAGACCAAAGCTTGCATTAGAGCTTGCAATTCGCCACGCAGTGCAGAATTTCAATTTTTTTTCTCCCTCCCTTCTTGAAAAAATTAAAACACCCGACACACAAACCAACACGACAAAGACGGTAGAACTCAATAACGACAATGGTTTACAGACACGGACGATAGAAGGCCTACTGCTAACAGCGGTTTGGCGTAATGGCGGGTGCAGTGCTTCGTATGACAGTTTTGTGGTATGTTCAAGTGTAGTTCTTCGATTGAACTTTTGTGCTAAAAATCCGCAACTACGCCAAGCCGCAAAACGTTATGCGTAAGCGTAAAAGACGACACAGTAAATGACGACAGTAAACTTTTCCATATCTGATGAGCAACTGAATGAATTGTTGTCACTTTACCCTAATACTGGGAAAAATAGTGATGTTGGCAAACTTGCGGTTGAAGTGGCTAAACTCTATTTTTTAAAATTAAATGCAATGACCTCCTTCGTTACAAATAAAAATGGAATTGACCTAACCGTAGAAGCGAATGGAATTATAGAGAAGTTTGAAATAAAAGGAACAGCCGACAAAGATATTTCTTGGAGCAAACTAAAAGTATCAAGTCAAAACTGCTACGACCATTTGGTTGACGGAATGACTTTAATTAGAATTACAAATATTGGTTCAACTGCAATGACATTTCACTTTTTAAAATATCAAGAAGATTTTGAATTAATTCCTGAACCAAGATGGTCAGTTGTCCGAACTAAAAAAACTACTGTATGAATGAAACAATAAAATATATTTTTGAAAATAATCCTGGACTAGTTAATATTATTTTGACTGGTGTTTTACTTCCACTAGGCATTTTATGGTTAACCAATAGGAATAACCGACAACTAAAAAGAATTGAAAAAAATCTTGAGTTACAATTCAAAACCAAAGATGACATAAGAGAGCAAGAAAAAAGAGTTTACTCTTCTCTTTCCAAAATACTATTTGACGTCCAACAACTTCACGTTTCATTATCTGGGACTTGTGTTGATACTTCTTGCATAATTGATGCTTTAAAGAAATTTGATAATTCAGTGAGTAAGTGTCATTCAGACATTGCAGACAATATGCTTTATCTGTCTTCGGAATCAATTAATCTCATTTACGACTTTTATAATACAATCGGACAGCTTAAAATTCAACTTCAAGAGCTTGACCGGCAAAAGGAATACAACTTGGCTAACGTGACTGTTTATTATTCAGCACAGAACTTGGCGGACACCTTAATTCAAATACAAGAATTATTCATTTCTCAAAGAAGTGACCTCAAAGTGCAATTTGACAAACTCAGTCAAGAGAAAATGAGATATTGTTGTGGACAAGAACCGCCTAAAGAACTTAAAGAAAAATACGAACAAGTTAGAACTGAAATGATTGAACAAAACTTGCTATGATGAAAACAGAACGCCATACGCATAACAGCCGTTTTGCAAAAGCGGGGGTTTCGTGCTTCTATGACAATGAAGTGCTAAATTCAAGTTTAGTGCATCTAATGAAGTTTAGTGCTGAAAATCCCCGCCTTCGCAAAGCGGCAAACCGTTATAGCCAATGGTAGGACGACCGTTACAAAGACGAAAGACCGACCAAAATTTAAACATAAAACCAAAGACAAACCATTTTGACAGGAGACAAACATATAGACCATATTCTCACGGGACAGCGAGTAATCCGACACTCAAGCCGACCTGAAGTTTTTTATTTTTTTGCCAACCGCACATTTTTAAAAACAATTTTTGCCAGCCGCACAAGTGGCACATTTGGTTTTGCCCCAACACACAAAGCCAAAGCTTCAGCAAAACCAAAAGAGCCACTTTTTAGCCAACGCTTTTTACTAACTTTGAATCATTAATACTTAACCATATGGAAGACAAATTTTTACAAGAATACTTAAAGACTGGACTGTTTGACATCGGTGACAGTGATGATAGATTGAAATGGTTGCAACAGTCAATAGTAAGTCTGCAAAAGAAATTTGAAGATGACTATTCATTGCTTCACAAATATACATTAGTCGCACTTGACCCAAATATTTCTGACAGTGAGCCAGTAATGATTGAAACAGAAGCAATCATTACGGATTATTGGAAAGCGTTGAGAGGTAAATATACCGAGATGCCGAGGAATATTATTAGAGGTGTGATTCTAAATTCTTTATATATTGTTGGAAATGCTGACCCAATTGCAGCAAGAATAATTTATTTAACAGCTTTGAATTTTTATCCATACGCAAAACTTAACTCAGAAAAAAAATTGGTCGAAGGTATGTTAAATGCTTTGGGTGAAAGTGCTGAAAGAAATGCAGTTGAGGAATGGTCATTAATTGAAGAAGAACCTGCTTTAAAACTTGGAACGTTAAAAGTTTCAGGGCTTAAAGTAGGAACCGTATCGCTAGATGACAAGGAGTTGAAAGAAGCATTGAAGGTAGCCGCTAGACATTCACCAGAAGGATACCAACAACATGCACACCCACAACAGTGGGCTGAACATTTTTCAAAGAATGCGAGTCCAGCCATTACAAAGCTTATTTCTGATGGTGTTTCATCTATAACAAAATCAATGGATGCTTCTGCTTTAGAAACATCAGTAAATAAATTCTTTACAGATTTCAAAAAGACATTAGATGCAAATTTGAAATCTTCGTTTTCAAGTTTGAGGGCTGTAGAAAGGCGCAGCAAATTATTATGGTGGAAAGAAACTTTGTATTCGTCTTCACAAAGAAAAAGCTACAGAGGGTTTGATAAAAACCTATTGCCAATATTAATGGGGTCAGATTTGAACAATCAAGTTCCAGAGATTACGCCTATCAGTGTTGATTATCTTTTGAGAGATACTTTGTTTCTATTAATTGATAAGCATGATGATTCATCGAAATTTTCAGACTATTTCACCGAGATTTCAAAAGAAGAAAATAAGTCAATTCTAAAATCTTGTTTCGATAGTCCTTTTGAAAATGAGGGAAGAATTTCAATAACTAGCTTTATTACACTTTTAGTAAACGATAGGATTACCATCAAAGATTTTACAACAAGAACAGGCATTGAAGATAGTGAAGAAATAACCTTGACTGAATTAGCGGTTATTGTGTTGCACGATTTATTAACTCAAAGGTTAATATCAGAGTAATATGGCTGGTAAATGTTCACAACCAACTTGCTTTCCTGATGAACACGGCTGCAATGTAGAAGGCTGTAGAAATCTAATGGACTGCAAGTATTACGACAAGAATGAATCCAAAAATGAAGTTGAAGCATCACAATCTTTAACTCAGGAGGAAGAATCATTTAGAATACCCTGGACAGGAAATTCATTTGGAATTACTGACTTGAATTTTTTAGCAGCTTCTGCAAAACCAATCCTTATTGGCATCACTGGTGTGGCAAGTGCAGGCAAGACTTCATACTTGGCTTCATTATATTGTTTATTAAGACATGGAAGAAAAATTGGAGATTACAGTTTTGCTGGTTCACTAACCTTAAATGGTTGGGAAGATATTGCGTGGTATTTAAGTTGGAAAGAAAATGGTAATATTCAGTTCCCGCCTCACACTGCAAACAATTCAGGAAGAGTTCCAGGACTCTTGCATTTAGCTCTTAAAAATTCTCTAGGCAAAAAAATAGATTTAGTTTTTACTGATGCACCTGGTGAATGGTTTGACCATTGGAGAAACAATATTTATAGTGAAAATGCTAAAGGGGCAAAATGGATTCACGATAACTGTGATGCTTTTTTACTCTTTGCAGATTGTGATATGTTATTAGGAACAAAACGTGGACAAGCTAAATCGCAAATCAATTCAGTGGCAGACAGACTTTTTGAAAATATTGAAGCAAGACCCATTGGTTTAGTTTGGTCAAAGTCAGATATTACAATTACTGAAATAACTCGAGGACAAATACTAGAACATATACAGGAAAAAGAATTTGTTCATTTCAATCAGTTCGAAACAAGTGTCAAAGAGGGCCAAGAAGGGATTTTTCATCAGAATATATGTGATTCGATAAACTGGATAATTGGAAGGTTGAACAGCAATATCAATTCCATTCCTAAATTCAATTTATTAAAATCAGAAGATATGTTTCTTTCTAAACGGGAATTAAATGGATAACGCAACAGAAAATAGTGTTTTAATTATTGGGGGGCCAAATGCAGGTAAAACTCATTTTGGTGGTCAACTTTATGGAAGGTTGATTAGTAGGAAATTTAATTATAAAATTTCTCCGAACAATTTACCAGCGGATTTAACAATATTTGAAGATGTTCTTAATAAACTTGCGGAAGGTAAACGAGCAGGTCATACAGAGGCATCTGCAAACAGAAACATAGAACTGAAAATTAATGATGAAAATGCAGATAACATAGTTTTTACTTTTCCAGACTACGCAGGTGAGCAGGTTAATTTCATTGTTGACAACAGGCGAATTAATACTGTTTGGAAACAATATATTGAAAAAAGTAGTTCTTGGATGTTGTTTGTTCGTTTAGACGATTTAAAACCATTAGAAGACATCATTAATAAAGGAATTCCCGATCCAGAGGAATTAAAGAAAAGGAATGCAACACCACCACCAGTAAAAGTATCTGACGCAGCTCACTTTGTTGAGCTGCTTCAAATGTTGTTATATATCAAGGGAATTCCTTCTTTAAATAAAATTGATAGACCTAATTTAACAATTGTTCTTTCTTGTTGGGATATACAAAATTTTCCAGATAACACAATACCGTTTGATGTTTTGAAGGAAAGATTGCCTTTGCTTTATAACTTTGTAAAAAACACTTGGGAAGAAAAATCTCTTGCTGTAATTGGACTTTCCTCAACTGAAAAATCTTTAACTGATGAAGCGGACGAAGAATACATAGACAAGACTCCAATTAAGTTTGGTTATATAATAAATACGAATGGACTAAAAGAAGAAGATTTAACATTATCAATACAAACATTCATTGGCAGAATATAATATAACAATCCATCAGGCTTTTTATGGCGAGGTAAATCGGGCTCATTCATGTATTAAACAAACAATAACAGACCCTGATTTAACTTCGTTCCTAATCACATTTACAGATAGACCAGCTGCACTTCCACCTGGTATAAATCTAATGCCTTATCTTTCAGGAAGTGCCTTTTCAAAGTATTACATTTTTACAAAAACTTTTCCTGACCCAACTGCAACTAGGGCAGGAATGGTTTTTACTCATGTTCTTATACTCAATCTATCAGATGTCAATTCAATACATAATCTTCAAGATGTATTTTCACGTTTTGTGAAATCAACAGACAATAAGAATGATGAATTGAAAGAAACTCTAATTGAGTGTTCTAAATCCAGTCCAGTTTTAGGGGAAATAAATCAACCAAAATATATTCAGCAAACCATTTCTAATTTCATAAACACTGTAAAGCCAATTCTATTTTCAGGAGAAATCGAAACATTCAGAAACGCACTTCAACAAATTTGGAATTCACCTAACAAAGGTGCAAGAAAAGAAATAAAATTCAGAGCAAGTTTTACTCCTTCTGACATTGTAAATATAAGCGACTTAACAATTGTTTTAATTCAAAAAGATTTTTTATCGAAGTGGCAAGGGCAGTCGATTATTTATGGAGAGCATCAAGATTTCGTTGAAATAACTTCTCATTCCGAAGCATTATTTCTCGGCATTAAAGAAGCAAATCCATTTCACAATTTCTTAGCTGAACTCAATGTAAATCTTAGTGAGGTTAAGAATTACAGTCAGTATGAAAAAGTTTATGCTTACTACATTTCAATTGATAAAATTGATGATGCAAATGTTCTTAGGCAAAACATTAGAGTATTGTCAAAAATTTCTCCCACCCCTACTGATGGACAAAAAATTAAAGAGGAATTTATTGAAAGGCTTTCTATACTAATAAAAACTAAGCGCGACACAAACATAAAAGCTCTTAGAAATATAGACTGGTCAGCGTATTCTGATGGGGAAAGAAAAGGAAAACTAATCGTATCTGAATTCTTTGAAAGCGAAATTGAAAATCCAAATCCAGACTCTAATCAATTTGAATCTCTATTAGACATTATTGCTGCTTCTTCTGTTGACGAAGAAAAAAACTGGTGGCATGAAAGTATTAGAGATACTTTGGTAATGACATTTAAAAAACAAAATGAGATTGCGGTTAGGAATATTTGGAAGTTAATAGACTTATCAGAGGTAAGGTTGATTTACATATTGTCCACTTTGGGTTCAGTAAAAGATTGCGACAGTATTTTACGAAGATATTTTCCAGACAACCTTAGAAAAGAAACTTGCGATGCTTTGGCAAAAATTGCATTGAAAAAAAATTGGTATTTGTTTCATGCAGATATTTTGCTCAAGCATTTATCAATTGAAATTGCTTTAGAAAAACAACTTGATGTAGAACAGAAGTTATCATTGGATGATTCTATTGGCGTTAAATACATTGCAGGGAAAATACCTTCTGAAAAGTTAATTGAGTGTGCTTTAAAAAATCGCGACCACAAACTAATTGATCTTTCAGTTGAAATAATCATAAAAAACAATTCTCTGTTAAATGACATTGACCTTTTAGCAGAGGGCTGGCTTGACATTTGGACTTCTGTAGTTCTTGAAACAAATAATATTTTTAGCGGCTTACAAGGAAAAGAACAAGAAATTGTATTCACTTTGTTAGACTTAATTGCCAAAGGAACAAAAATTAATGCCTTTTTATTCGGTTTAATTGCAGAAACAACGTATTCTGACATTTCTGATTATAAAAACAGAAGTGAAATTTGGGGAGTAATTCCACCCTTGCACAAAGAAAAATTTCTCAAGTCAACTACACAAACAGTTTTAGCAAATTTACTATCTGGAAAAGGTCAAGCCACTTCCATTGAATCTGAAATATCGGATAGAATTATTTCTGATGCTTTCATGACCAAATTTTTAAATGAAAATAGCGGCAACATAGAACCTGTCATTTTAGTTTATTCAAGTTTTAAAAATTTAAAAGATAACTTCCTTGCAGATTACATAGCGTATTTCAAGAGTAGCATTTCGGAAAAACAAGCGAAGCAACTTGGAGATTTAATTAAGAAAAATAGGTTTTACAAGTCAGCGAGAAGTGTCTATGACAAATCAAGATATCATAGTTCATTCAACGCATCTTATGAAATTTGCAAAGAACTTGTAAGTCTGAATTGGTGGGAATCACTTTTGGGTTTTGGCTCGCAACCTTCAAAATCTTCACATACTTTCACTGTGCCAATTTTGCCAAAGGAACAATTAAGTAGAGCTAATTTACCAACAGTTGTAATTCTGACTGCTATCAATGAGGAGTACTTAGCAGTGAGAAAACATTTGAAAGAGGTTATAGAGGCAGACCAAAACGATACAAATTACGAAGCAGGTATTTTTGAGTTTAACGGAAAAGAAATAGCCAAAATTTTCATTCGAGAATGTGGAGCAAAAAACACAACAGCATCGCAAGAAACTGAAAGAGCAATTCAGTATTTCAAACCGAAAGCAATGTTGTTTGTTGGTATAGCTGGTTCAAGAAAACCAAAAGACTTTTCAATTGGCGATGTGATTTTTCCAGAAAAAGTATACTCCTACGAGGGTGGAAAATCAGAGAAAGATTCTTTTGTGGCACGACCAGATATTGCAAGCATGACTTTCACTTTAATGGAGACGGCAAAAAAAGAAAGAAGAAAAGAAGACTGGAAAGCATTAATAAAAGGCAACTGGGAACAAGAAGTAAAGGCAGACTTAGGAATAATTGCATCAGGCGAACAAGTGGTTGAACATTACAATTCAGATATTGGGAAAATCCTTACCGAACATTACAATGATACATCTGCTGTTGAAATGGAAGGTTTTGGATTTGCAAAGGCAGCTAACAGACAAGGCAGAGAAACAAATAATATCTTGATTGGAATTGTAAGAGGTATATCAGACATTATTGAACAACCATCCAAAAAGAGAAAAGAAAAGAATCAAGACAGAAGACCAACAAATGCAAAACAAATTGCATCTGACACGGCTGCTGCATTTGCTTTTTGGTTAATATTAAAAACATACGAATAATGAGCCAACCTACTTTGCAAGCACATTGCCAAAGCCACACAAGCCCAAGCACTGACCAAAGCTTTGTCAAAGAGCTTGCAAAGCCAACGCAAGCGAAATTGTTTTTAAAAAATTCCCCGACCCTTCAAAAAAATAAAACACAACCCACAGCCGACACTCTATGACACAGAAACTCAATACTGACAATGGTTTGCAAGGATTGACAACGAGAACCACTGGCTATAACAGGCGTTTGGCTCAATGGCGGGTGACGTGGTTAATTAAACATTCTACCTTGCATCAATATTTGTGGTGTGTTGACAGTTTTGTGCTCCGAAATCCGCCACTGCGCCAAGCGCCAAACCGTTATAGGGCATTTTAAGACAACCGACAATGAACACGAAAATAAGACAAGGACAATTTGAGGTAATTGACAGTTTCGCAATTAGACGCAGGAACGAGTTTTATTTAATCGGACAACTTAAAGAAGGCACGGTTCAAGAAAAATGGTTTGTTAATGTGCCGTTTAACCAATCACTTTCAATGACAGTTAGAATCACAGCAATTGAGGAAATTGAAATTTCAAGCGAAGAAAATAAATATAAACTTCTGATAGTTTCGGGCGACACCGAAACTATTGATTTGCTACTTGGGCTGAAAATAGGAAGTGAATTTTTGGACATTACAATAGAGGGAGAAGACTAATGAAAGGTTTTTTATACATAGACAATGACAACATTGGTGAAGTAAATTTTTCAATCATTGATGAAAGTATGGGCGGAATTGGCGGCAACTTAATCGCAAACGACAATTACAAAAAATATCAGCCGACCATTCAACAACATTTTGAGAAACAAGGAATTTCTAACGTAGACAACTTCAATTTTCGAATTGTACTTGAGGACAACACAGAATTAAAACCAGAAGGAGGAATAGGTGTAACCGACTCAGCCGACTTTGACGAAATTTACGTTGAGTCTGCCGGGTTGGATTTATCAAAATTTCAAGAATGACAATGGACAAAAAAACACCCTATAACAGCACCTACCCAAAAGTGGCGGTTCAGTGGTTAAATCAAGCTTTGTGCTTCTATCAAAGTTCTTGCTTGGTTGACAGTGAAGTGCTTCGAAATCGCCACCTTCGGGTAGCTGCAAAACGTTATAGGGCATTTTAAAAGACGACACAACGAGAATAAAAATATGGAATACATTTCGACATCAGCACTTGCAAATGAACTTGACATAAAATCAAGTGACCTTTTCGACAAACTGAAAACACTTGGCTGGATAGAAAGAAAAAACGACAAATGGGTCCTAACTGACCTCGGAAAGAAAAAAGGCGGACAGACACGTAACAACCCAAAATTCGGAGAATATATTGTTTGGCCAGAAAATATTTCCATTGATAATGGACAAGCCAAAGAGAAACCCAAACTTATCAATGCGACAGCAATCGGAAAGCATTTTGACATTTCATCGCAACGGCTAAACTTAATTCTTTCAGAACTTGGGTTAATTGAGAAAGACCTTGCAGCAGGATGGGAAATCACAAAATTGGGTAAGAGTATTGGTGGCAGACAATTTGAACACGAAACATCAGGTGCAAATTATGTTTTATGGCCTGAGAGCATTTTACAATACAAAAGACTTTTAGAAGTATTCAAAGAAAACTCCACAGACCAACCTCAAGCACAAGCTGCGACAGTTTCATCACCTCAGACTGAAACACAAGTTGCCAACATTAACAAGGACAATTTCCGTGAAAAATTTGAAGCCAAACATCGAACCATAGACGGACATTATGTAAGAAGCAAAGCGGAAATGCTAATTGACAATTGGCTTTATCAATACGGCCTTGTTCACGCATACGAAAGAAAGTTACCAATTGACGAAGATGTGTATTGTGACTTTTATATTCCGTCCGGTAACGGCAGACCTCAAGCTGTTTATATTGAGTTTTGGGGACTTGAAAACGACCCGAAATACACCGAAAGAAAAAATAAGAAAATAGAAATTTACAAACGTGAAGGTCTTTCATTAATTGAACTGACGGACGCAGACCTTCAAAATATTGACGACATACTTGCAAAAAAACTTAGACAATTTAAAGTGCCAATTGGATAGAAAAACGCCCTATAACAGGCGTTTGGCTCAATGGCGGGTGACGTGGTTAATTGAACATACTACCTCGCATCAACTTTTGTGGTGTATTGACAGTTTTGTGCTCCGAAATCCGCCACTGCGCCAAGCGCCAAAACGTTATAAGCCATTTTAGGATGACACAACAAACACAATAAACAATGACGAGAACAATAAAAACATTTGGACTACTTCTGTTCATTACTGCTGGACAAATCGTTTACGGACAGACAACTTTTAATTATAAAGACGACTTTAAAAAAGTACTTGCGAAAACAAAAGACCAAAAAGACAATCTTTCTTATGACAAACTTTTAAAACGCTTTTCAGCCAACGACACGACTTTGACTGACTTTGAAGTTTTAGCCTTATTAATTGGGTTTACAGACAAACCAGAATACAAACCTTATGACGACTTGGCGACAGAAAGAGAAATATATAAACTTAATGGTGAGAAAAAATATCAAGAAGGGCTTGACAAAGCAAATATGTTTTTAAAAACACATCCTTTAAGCGTGAAAGCACTATTTGAAAAATCTTATTCATTTCACAAATTGGAACAAAAGGACAGTGCTCAATATTATTTATATCAAGGACAGCGAATTTTTAAAGCAATGTATTTTAGCGGTGACGGTAAAACTAAAGAAACACCAACATTTGCGTTAGGACCTGCTGACGGACAAGATTATATCAGAAAATTTGTGGGTGAAAAAATTGGGGTTATGGGTTCAGGCAAGGACAAAAACGGTAATTTTTTAGACATTTTAGAAATAAAATTTGAAGACGGACAAACAATGAACTTGTATTTTATTATTCAACACGCAACCGACAAAATGTTTGGTGGAAAAAGTATCGAGGAAGAACTTAACGAACAAAAGAAAAAGAAGAAAAGCAAATAACTCGGTGGACAGAAAAACGGCTTATAACACGGGTTTTGCGTCAGGCGGGTTGACGTGCAAACTTGGAGCTTCGTGCTTCTATTTAAGTTCAGTACGGGTGGATAGTTTTGTGCTCCGAAAACCGCCCGAACGCAAAGCCCGAAAACGTTAGCGGCAACTCTAAGCGACAACAAAAATGACCTTCAACATTAAAATAATAGCTTTTCTTTTCATCATAAC
>Ga0209573_1005059_pt1 | contig 12251 bp, 9 predicted proteins | sample TNRBio252014_DNA_FD_185870 | JGI IMG/M metagenome (GOLD analysis project Ga0209573, IMG submission 185870) | Wastewater treatment Type I Accumulibacter community from EBPR Bioreactor in Madison, WI, USA - TNR Reactor_6/25/2014_ DNA (SPAdes)... | ecosystem: Engineered > Bioreactor > EBPR >...
CTAGACGAAAGAACGGATCTCGTCAGGATCAACGACGAACTCGTCGTCTCCATTGTGCTCTGCCGTCATTTCACGACGGCCCGCGGCTCCTCCCGCTGGTTGATTCGACTGGATGCCGGACTGCGCCCTGACCTGACCGTGGCGGCGCGGCTCAGACCCGGAAACGAAGCCATTCAGGACTACTACCTCCTCCCCTCCATCGACTTAACCCTGACACAAATCAGTCGTCGCCTCGCGGACGAGAACAGAATCGAATTGGACGCCTACCGGATGGACGATCTCTCCTCGTTCTACCGGATGGCGGAACGAGTGCAAATCCATGACCCATTATGAACGCAGAAGTCATTTCCATCCCCATCGATCGCATCAAGGTGGCCAACCCCCGATACCGGGACAAAAAGAAGTTCGCCCTCGTGGTAGAGAGCATCCGCAAATCGGGATTAAAGAAACCGATTCAAGTCACGCAAAGGCCCGCCAAACCGGGAGAGGAGCCCCTCTACGACCTCGTCTGCGGACAAGGTCGAAAGGAAGCCTTCGAGAGTCTCGGATTCACGGAGATCCCGGCGATCATTGTGAACGCGGATCGGGAGACTAGCATGCTCATGAGTCTCGTGGAGAACATGGCGCGGCGCAATTCTTCGCCGCAAGATCTGGTGGACGAAATCCTGCGGCTGAAAGCCCTGGGCAACAGCACTGCGGCGGTGGGTCGGAAGCTCGGCATTTCGGACGGAACCGTCAGCGGGCTAATCACTTTGAACAATTCCGGCGAGGAGCGTCTCATCTACGAAGCGATGAATGGTAAAATCCCTCTTGGGACGGCGATTGAGATCGCACGCGCCGAGTCTCCGGAGCAGCAACGGGAGTTTCTTTCCGCCTACGAGAAGGGACATCTCAATCAGGCGATGATCAAGACCGTCCGCAGAGTTCTCGCCCAACGAAATGCCTTCAGCAAAAAGCTGACCGGGTATCCGGGCACCTCCCGCCAGCGATCCGCCGAGGGAATTGTCGACACATTGAAGAAGGAGACCCAGCGTCAAAAGTCGCTTATCCGAAAATCGCGGGTCTGCGAAGCCCGAAAGATTTTCATCGTGGAAGCCTTCAGAAAGCTTCTCGCGGAGGAGGACTTCATCAACCTGCTGCGGGCCGAAGGTCTGGATTCGATCCCGAAGGACCTAAGTGAACAAATCACCTCAAAACCCTAATGCCATGAGCGACAAGAAGAATCAGCCGAAGTTAGCGTTCGGAACGACCCGGTTGATGGTCCCGATCGACCACATCCTTCCGATCCGAAAGGTGGACGCCACGGGGAAGAAGTTCTCCCGCTACCGATCGATCGTGAGGTCGATTCCCGAGACAGGCATCATCGAGCCGCTGATGGTCTATCCGCAAAAGGATTCCCCGGGCTTCTACCTCCTCATGGACGGTCACTACCGCTTGGCCGCATGCCGGGAGCTCGGGATCGCCGAGGTGGAATGTCTCGTCGCCGATGAGGACGAAAGTTACACCTACAACTCGAAGGTTAATCGTCTGGCCCCGATTCAGGAGCAGCGCATGATTCGCCGGGCCATCGACAGCGGAGTACCCGTGGAGCGTATCGCCGCCGCACTCAACCGGAACGAGGCGGAGATTCGCGAGAGCATGAGACTCACCGACGGTCTCTGCTCTGAAGTCGTGAATCTGTTGAAGGAAAAGCAGATCGCGCCGGGAACCCTTAGGCTCCTTAAAAAGGTCGTGCCAAGCCGGCAGATTGAAATTGCCGAGCTTCTCACCGCTGCCAACAACTTTACCAAGCCCTATACGGAAGCCCTCATTCTCGGCACATCGAAGGATAAGCTCGTCAATGGTTCGACTCCGAAAAGCAAGACGCTCAAGCCCCAGGAACTCCACCTGCTGGAGGTCGAGGTAGAAGCGATCCAAAAGGAGTACAAGGTTTGTGAGCAGAGTTTCGCGGAGCACATGATGCAACTGACCCTGTTCCGGGGTTTCCTGAAAAAGCTCCTCGCCAACACCCGGATCGAACGATTTCTCACTAACCGGCATCCAGATCTTCATCAGGAGCTCGCGGAGATTGCCGCAAGTGAAGCGATCTGCTAGAAACTCTCCCGAAGTCGATTGACGGGCTTTGCCGGGCAACGAGATGCTCCTGCGCCACAGATCGGGAGCCCTCGGGTGTTATACCGTGAGGCGTGGACTGGACAGCTTCTGGGTGGGTATCGGATAAAACCATTGACTCTGCTCTCGAAATCAGTCGATTCTATGTCCAAATGGTCTCGAACGTCCCCAGCCTTCACCCACATACCCTCCTACTTCGCACCTTCGATGGAAAGCGCACCGAGGGGATCTATCGGAGATTCCTCGTAGCAAACAAAAATCAGCCTGTTCCGTTAAAGCTGCGTATGGGGCTTCCCTATACAATCAGTGCAAATCGCGGGAGGAAACGGGGTGCACGATGATTCTCACTGACAATGAGACAAAGATCGATCTTCTCAACAACGAGGCGATCGCCACGACTATCATCAAGCTACTGCGCGAAAAGCCCGAGCGTGCCGTAACAATCGGGGTTCACGGGGACTGGGGCGCCGGCAAATCCAGTATCCTCGAAATGATCGAGAACGGGCTCAGTTCGGATGAGAATGTCCTCTGCATCAAATTCAACGGTTGGCGTTTTCAGGGATTCGAAGATGCCAAAATCGCGTTGATCGAGGGGATCGTCACCGGGCTTATCAAAAAGCGTCCACTGCTCACCCAGGGCGGCTTGGCAGTGAAGAACATCTTCAAGCGCATTGATTGGCTCAAGATGGCGCGGCACGGGGGCGGTCTCGCTTTCACTGCGTTTACCGGCATTCCCACGGCCGATCAGGTCGGTGCAGTTGTCGGCACCCTGAAGGGGATCTTCTCCGATCCCTCGAAAATCGCCACACAGGAGAATTACGACAAGGCCATTGACGGAGTGCAGGGGCTGCTGAAGCCCGATGAGTCGAAGAATGTGCCCGAGGAGATCGAGGCGTTTCGGATGGCGTTTGACGATCTGCTCAAGCAGGCCAACGTCAAACAACTGATCGTCCTCATAGACGATCTCGACCGCTGCTTGCCGGACACGGCGATTGAAACACTCGAAGCCGTCCGCCTTTTCGTCTTCACCGCCCGCACCGCGTTCATCGTAGCAGCTGACGAGGCAATGATCGAATATTCGGTGCGTAAGCATTTTCCCGAGCTGCCAGACACGACCGGCCCTCGCGATTATGCGCGCAACTATCTCGAAAAGCTGATCCAAATCCCGTTTCGCATCCCGGCTCTTGGTGAGAGCGAAACCCGCATCTACGTCACGCTGTTGCTCATCGGTGCCGAACTGGGCGAGGACGATCCCGCTTACTCGGCGCTCATCACCGTCGCGCGTGGATTGCTAAAGCGCCCTTGGCAAACGGCCGGGCTCGACGCGCAGACGGTCAAGACCGCCTTGGGTGACAAAGCCGGCCAGGCCCAGAACGCGCTTAGCTTGAGCGATCAGATAGGTCCGATACTAGCCAGCGGTACTCAGGGCAATCCACGGCAAATCAAGCGCTTCCTGAACACCCTCCTGCTGCGCCACCAGACCGCGCTCGCCCGAGGTTTCGGAGAAGAGGTGAAGCTTCCCGTTCTGGCTAAGCTCATGCTGGCGGAGCGCTTCCTCTCCAGATCATTCGACCAGATCGCCAGCGCCGCCGCCCGCGATCCCGACGGTCGCTGCGTAGATTTGGCGGCGCTGGAAGCTGCCGCGTCGGAGGCGAAGCCAGCCACCAAAGCGAAGCGGGCCGGGCCGAAGATCAGTTCCACCAATGACGCCAAGCTGTCCGCTGTGACGGACTCCAAGGACAGCCCCATCTTGATGGAATGGAAAACGTCCGACGCGATACAGGCATGGGCGCGGCTGTCACCGGCCTTGACTGATGTCGATCTGCGCCCCTATCTGTTCGTTACGAAGGACCGGAAGGACTATTTCGGTGCAGCGTCAGTCCTCGGGCGCCTCGCCGCAGTTGTCGAAAGACTGCTCGGCCCGAAACTCGCCGTCCAGGCGTTCGAAGGCGACCTCAAGCAACTAGTTCCAGCCGAGGCCGCCCAGGTCTTCGAGGAGCTGCGCGGGCGCGTCATGAGTGGCGACGCCTTCGATACGGCGCCCCCCGGCATAGACGGACTCGGCGTGTTGGCTCGCGCCCATCCGACGTTACAGGCCAATCTCCTCGACCTGCTCGAAGCCCTGCCTGCCAATCGGTGCGGGCCGTGGCCCGCCGCGGGTTGGGAGGGCGTCATCAAGGATGCCGACGCCGTGGACCGGTTCGAAAAACTACTCCAGGGATGGTCCACGTCCGGATCTTCCTTCTTGAAAATGACGGCAAGCGGCGCGCTTCGCACTCGGAAGGGAGGGCGCTGATGGGAACCTCGAACGCTTACGGGGGTGCAGGTGGCGGCACGCCACTGATTCCGAGTTGGTTGCAGGGCGACGATGACGGCGGGGCCGGTGCGGGCGGGGGTGATGGCGACGGGGCACAATCCCCGTCCCCTGATGGATCGCCTCCCGCAGTCCCTCCCGCACCGGCGCCCCGGCCGACCGTTCCGGCAGGTGCATCGGATCGGTTCACATCGGCCCGTACCAATTTCAGCCGCTTCGCAGGTTCAGGCGGAAGTGACCGCAAGAGCCTCGGCCGCGCGGTCTCGCAATATGTGTCTAAGTCGGCGGGCGGATCACGCCGGGCCGCGCAGCGCATGGGCTCATCGCGGGGAGCAGCCGCTGGACTAGTGAGGTTCCTCAACGACGCCAGCACGCATGGCCTTCGCGAAGCGCTGCGAACGCTCAACCTCGAAAGCCTCGCCGGGAGGCCGATCGAGGAAGTGTTCGCGGGACTCGCCAATTACGTCTGCCCCGAAGGCGGGTCGATCGACGAGGGCATCGCGCGGGACGCCTTTGTCGAGACCATCGCCGATCTCGCAGGTGCGGGCATTACTGACATCGACTCACTGACGGCGGGCCAAATCCAGACCGTCTTTGAACTTTACGCGACGCACGCGATCGAGGCTCGCATTTGCAACGACATCGGCACCAAGGTCGTGACCTTGCCAGTCGACCCGCGAGCGGCCGAAAGGGTTCAGGCGCAACTTCGTGATTTCATCCAGCGGGGTGTCAGCGACGCGATCAACGCCGCGGGCGTTAACATTCAGTCGCTGTCCCCCGATGCAGTGTTCGGCTTCGTGACGAACGTCTATCAATCCGCCTTCAACGCTTTGCAGACTATGGGCGAGAGGGAGGCATCGAAATGAGGCGCCATGTTATCATCGGCCGTTTCGGGCCGGACGATAAGACCCGCGTCCCCAAGGCGCGCGACGAGGTTGCGTCGACCCTGCAAATGGTCACCGGAAAGCACCTCAATCATGGGGTGGGCCACGCTTTGACTGATCTTAATGCTTTGCATCTAACACCGAGCGAGATCGGCGCGGACATGCTGGTGGTCGCCGCCCATGTTCATGCTGCGGATACCCGCATCTCCCGCTCGACCGAATCGCAGGACGCTTGGACACGCGAGATTCGGCTGGTCATCCCCGTGAGCGATCCGGCGCGATGGACAGCCGCCGCGCCCATCTTGGTCCGCGCCTTGAACTTCCTGACCGGCGACAGATGGGATGTCGGATTCCGCAAACGAGTCAAGGCGTATGCGACGCTGGTTCCCGTCGTGGCGCCCCCCCTTATTCCCGCCCCGTTCGATGTCGTGAGTTTGTTTTCCGGTGGCCTGGACAGTCTGATCGGCGCGATCGACAGCTTGAACACCGGGGAGACGCCGCTCCTGGTTAGCCATGCGGGCGAAGGGATAGTGAGCAGGTCGCAGGACCAGTGCTTCGAAGGTTTGAGAGCTGCTTACAAATCATCCGCCTTCAATCGGCTTCGGGTGTGGATGACCTTCGAGGCCGGGCTGGTCGAGGATGTAGAATCCGAGGGAACTACGCGCGGCCGCTCGTTCCTTTTCTTCTCGCTGGGCGTTGCCGCTGGCACCGCCCTCGGGAGCGACTTCGTGCTCAAGGTTCCGGAGAACGGCCTGATAGCGCTTAATGTGCCGCTCGATCAGCTGCGGCTCGGCGCACTCAGCACCCGGACAACACATCCTTTCTACATGGCGCGGTGGAACGAATTGCTCCGGGCACTCAGCGTGGGAGGCAAGGTCGAGAATTCGTATTGGGACAAGACCAAGGGGGAGATGGTCGCCCAATGCACTAATCCGCACTTGTTGAAGCTGCTCGCCCCACTGTCGCTATCATGTTCGTCTCCAACGAAGGGGCGCTGGACCAAGAAGCCGCCGGGGCACTGCGGATACTGCCTGCCATGTCTCATCCGGCGAGCCTCCCTGCAAGGCAAGGATTCGACAGTTTACGGGGTGCCGGACTTGAAGGCTTCTATATTGGACACTAAGCAGGCGGAAGGTCAGCAGGTCCGATCCTTCCACATCGCGATCGCGCGGCTATCAAAGCGCCCGGAGCTCGCTAAGCTCCTAATCCACAAGCCGGGACCGCTTTTTGACGATCCCTCCCGGCACGATGATCTGGCCGATGTCTATCGCCGCGGATTGGAGGAAGTTGGACGCTTGCTGAAAGGTGTTCGAGCCGAACCATCGTAAGAGAACCGATGCCAGTACGTCTCGTCGATTTCCATTGTCACCTTGATCTCTACCCCGACCATGCGGCCGCGGTGGAGCGTTGCGAGCGCGATGGTGTATTCACCCTCGCTGTGACCACCACACCCAGGGCTTGGCTACGGAACCACAATCTGGCGTTCGCCACCCGTTACGTTCGGGCAGCTCTCGGTCTGCATCCTCAACTGGTTGGCGAACGCGCTCAGGAGATCGGGCTATGGGAGGAATTGCTGCCGCGAACCCGCTATGTGGGCGAGGTCGGGCTGGACGCCAGCCCGCGATTCTACAGGTCCTACGAAACGCAGAAGGAGGTTTTCGCTCGCGTGTTGTCGCGATGCGCGGCGGCGGGGAACAAGATCGTAACGGCGCATAGCGTCCGAGCGACTAAGGCGGTGCTTGATATGATCGAGCAACACATGCCGCCAACGCGTGGTCGCGTCGTGCTCCATTGGTTCACGGGAACCGCAACGGAGGCCAAGAGAGCAGTCGATCTCGGCTGCTATTTTTCGGTGAACGCGGAAATGCTCGCTAATGAAAAGCGCTCCACAATAACCAAGGCGCTGCCGTTGGATCGCGTTCTTACGGAAACAGATGGGCCGTTCACCCAGACGGGTACCCGCCCGACCACGCCGAGCGATGTTTGGATCGCAGTCGAAGGGTTGGCGAGTCTGCACGGGATGTCGCCGACGGAAATTTCCTCCGCGATTATGCGGAATCTCAAAAATCTCCTCGCAGAACAGGATTAGCAGCCAGATGAAAAAACGCCACCTTACTTTCGGCAAGGGGCACCGAGGCCCCGGGGACAGGTAATTGTCGCGAGTTCGGTTCTCACGCCGCCATTACCTCAAAACCGCCTTCAGCGCCGTTGGCTATTTCACCTGCGCAGGTCCTAAACCCCTACGCCAACGAAACCACCTCCGTCGCCAGCGACAGTCGTTCGATCCTCGCGGCACCTTGCTGGACAGCGGCATCGACGAGGGCGGCACCGTGGAAGAAGCCGAGGCCGGGGTGGTTGTTGAGGGCGATGCGATCGACCGTCCCTCGGGTTGCGGTGGCTAGAAACCAGGCACGCACGAGCCAGCTCGCGAGGCGCGGGTCTTCGATCCTCAGGGGTAGCGCCGGGCGATACAAACCGGCCTTCTCAGCCCGTTCGAGGAACCCTAGCTCGACGATGAGGCCGAGCGAGTAGCGGCCGGAGCGCCGCACCGTTTCCTTTTCGCCGAAGATCTCGCAGAGCTTGCGGAGGAGCTGCTCGAGCTTCATCTCTGGTTGGACGCGGAGCATGCGACAGGCGACCTCCGCCACTTCCATGAGGAAGGGATAGGTCGCGGAGGCCATGCCCCAGGAGAGAGCACGGTCCCGGGCCGGGTCGTGTGAGGTGCGGTAAAGAGTGACGGCGGCTTCACGGAGGCATTCATTCTCGCCCGGCTCGATCCAGAGATGGCGCAGGTAGCGCACGGATTTTCGGATCGAGTCTCGACCGGTGATGTCTGAACTGACGAGTTCCGTGACACGGTCGATCCATGCCTCAGGTGCGACGCCTTCACCGAGCAGGCGCAGGCCCTCGACGATCCATGCCGACCGCAGGCTGCGGTTGAAGGTGATGGACTTCGCGGAGGGGCGGCTCATGCGGATACGGAGGTCTTGGTAAACTCGACAAAGGGGACGATCAACTCGTCGAGGCTGGCACCGCCGTGACAGACGAGGCGATCCCCTTGCGGAGTGAAGGCACCCCGCCCTGTATGCACGAGCGGGAGATAGGTTTCCGGCAGGCTCTTTGAATGGTAGCGGACCGCCCGCTCGCCGAGTTGGGTGGCGGCCTGATCGCGCAGGGCGTCCTGACTGTAGACTCTGACGCGTTGCCCACTAATATCCACCAAGACCCCTTGAGAAAGCCCTCCTTCTCCACGTGCCTCAAGGTTTCCGTGGTCGGCGGTGAGACAGACTTCGTAGTTCCGATCCATGGCCGAGCGGATCACATCGGCGAGAAACCCGTCGCTCACCCAGAGTCGCAGTTGTTCGAGCATTCCGCGCCATCCCAACTGTGCGCCATGCATCAGCTCGTCGCTCATCCGGATGGTGAGACCCACGGCCTTGGCTCCCGCATCGAGAAGATCCTCGACGTCGTGGATGTCGGCGTCTTGTCCCTGCACGTTCCCGTGTCGGGAGCTGACGGCGTGACTGTCGGCTGCTTCCCAGAATGCCTTCCACCTCTTTCCGTCGCAGTCCGTCCGTTGAATCGTCGTTTCGAAGAAGAGCGGCAGCTCGCCTCCGTAGATTGCCTGTCGGCAGACATTTGTCACACTGGGGATGAGGGTGAAGCATGCGTCGTCGGAAATGGAGACCTCCTGCAACTGATCCTGGAGGAAGGGCTTGATGACCCGCCACTGGCTTAGGGAAAGGCCGTCGAGCACGAGGAGGAGCACCCGTTGATTTTTGAGCACGCGGCGGCGCAGATAGCCGGGAATGTGATGCGCCACCACCGGCCGGGTCGGCGGCAGATTGTGGAGGCTGTCGAGTCGATCGAGGATCCAGGGCTGGAAGCGCGCATCAACCTGCGGCCAGAAACTCGCCCAGAAGTCTTCGACGAGTTCCTTGGCTCCCTCGGTAGAGAAGACCGATCCGACATGTTGGGAATAGCGTCCCGCGAATTGCAGCCAGTCGCGGTAGGAGGCATCCGCGGCAGGGATCTCTCCGAGCAACTTTTCCTGCTGAACGCGAAGGCGATCGGGATTCAGGCCGGTCGCGGGAGATTCGATGCCGACGCGGCACCAGGGTTCCGGTAGCGGGTGGGACGGATCTGGGGAAGAAATGGGAGTCAGGTATCCCTCGACGAAAAGGTTGTCGATGTAGACCCGGATGCGTTCGTGCCGAGGACCCATTGCTCCCACGCTCGCTGGAGGAAGGCCCAGAACGCTCCCGGGTTGCGGATGAGCTCATCGCACCGGGCGGTGTAGGCCCCTCCCATGATTTCTTGCAATCGCGCAGCGAGGCTATCGGGGAGCCGTCGCCCGGCAAGATGGAGGTTGAGCAGGACGGCGACGAGATCATCAAAGGTTTCAAGCAGGGTCGGTTCGATGCGGAATCCGATCCGCAGCACCAGGTCCGCCGTGTCGCGGTCCCCGAGATGTCCGGCTGGGAACTGATCGCGCTTTTCCCAGAGACGGGAAAGGGTCGCCGGTTCGAGTTCGGCCAGCACTTTGCGTGATAGCCCGGGGAATTTGTCTCCAAGGGCGATGGTGAACTTCCGGGTGAGCCCGTAGACATCGGGAGGGAGGTGGTGAAATCCTTCGCTCTCCGGCTGGAGGAGGATGAGGTAGCATCCACCGAGTTCCTCCTCGAGATTGGGGCGGATGGTCGTTTCGTAGAGGTAGCGGAAGGCGATCGGGTCATCGAAGACCACCGTCTCCACCCCCCGCTCGGCGAGCAGTCGCCCCACCGTGTCGCTTCGGAAGAGTCCATCCGTGTCCGCCACCGCCCAGAGCGGGGCGATCTCGGGATGCACCTTGGCGACGATTGCTTCTTCCAACGACATCATGAGGGTTTCAGGGAGAGGATCACCAGCGGTTCAATTTCTGGCAAGAGGGACCTTTGTCCGTCGAGTTCGTGCATCCGCTTCGATTCTTCCGCCTCGAGGTGTCGCAGGCGGTAACTGCGCACTTCACCCAGGCCGACGCGCTCGATGAGCCGACGCCTTGCCACGAAGTGCTGTTGGGCTTTGGCCCGCTCTGTTTCCCAACGACGGAGATGGTCGCGCTCCATCTCGTCCCACAATGCCTGGCCTTCGGACCTGGCGGCTTCATGGGTGCGGTCGTAGGCCTCGAGCCCCTCAGTACCGGAGAGGCCGCCACTGGGAGTCAGGATCACCGAGGCAAGGCGATCCCAGACATGTCGGCCGGTCTGGGCAAAGGAGCGGCCCTCACGGCTGAGATACACGGGGAAGACCCGGGCACGGCTGAAGTCGAAAGACGCGAGGCGCAGCACCCACAGCGACCAGATTCCGTCCACCGACTTCGGCAGGCCCTCGCAGGTGAATTCTGGTATCGGCTCACCCTTGCCATGTCGCGGGAGGCGACCGAGGAGCCCCCGGATGCGGGGGTGATCGAGTGTGACCAACTCGCCTGACGCCTCTTCTCCCGCCCCCGGAAAGTGGATACGCTCCTCGCCGACTTCGCCCGGCCAGACAACATTGATCGAGCCGTCAGCGTGAGGAGTGAAGCGACCCTCCCCCGCTTCGATGTGAAATCTCACCGCCATCTCAAGCAAATCTGTGAGCGGCTGACCCGAGACCGCATCCAGTTCGGAACTCTCGGGAGTGCCTTCGCCTGCGAGGATACGGGTGCGACGATCTTCGCTGACATCGCGGCGGAGATCTTCGGCGAGTTGTGTTGCCTCGTCGTCGATACGCTCGGGGTGCAGCAGGGCCTCGACGAAGAGTCGGTCGAACATCCGGTTGCCCTCGACCGAGTCGAGCAGGTCGCTGGTCTTATCGACGCCAAACTCTTCGAGGATCGTCCGCAGTTTCGTCTCGATCACCTCTTGAATGCGATACTCCACCGAGTCTTCGAGGAGGAAGTTTAGCGCCTTGACGATGTGGCGCTGCCCGATGCGGTCGAGCCGACCGATCCGCTGCTCCAGTGCCATGGGTCGCCACCCGAGATCGAAATTGATGATCACGTGGCAGAATTGGAGGTTCAGTCCCTCTCCACCCGCGTCGGTCGAGATCATGATGCGGACGTCGTGAAAGAAACGCCATTGCACCATCTTCCGCTCGGACAGGCTCAGGCTCCCGTTCAGGCAGACCACCGACATGCCGCGGGACTCGAGGAACTCGGTCAACATCGCTTGGGTGGGGATAAATTCGGTGAAGATCAACACCTTCAGCTCGGGATCCTGCTCCTCCTCCTGCATGCGGTAGATCCAGTCGAGGAGGGCCTTGGCCTTCGCGTCGGGTCCCTGAGCCTGGACTCTGCGGGCCGCGTCGAGGAGGAGACGCACCTCGTCCTTCTCGTTGTCCATCGCTTCCATCCGGTCACGGAGGACGAGGTCGAGCTGGGCTTGTCCGTCCAGTTCTTCCCACTCGTCTTCGTCCGGAAAGAGTTCCAGTTGCCCGAGAGGAGCCGGGGACGTTTCGCTCAGCACCTTGAGTCGGCGCTCCAGCGTGGCGGCGATGGCCCGGGTCGAGCTGCTCACGAGCCGCTGCATCAGCACCATGAGAAAACCCACATAGGTCTTCTTCTCACGCATAGCCTGGTTGTATCCCAGGCGCACGTATTCGGTGACCGCCTCGTAGAGATCTCGCTGGGCATCGTGTCCCTCCCACGAGATCTTGACCAGCTTGGTGATGCGCGGTTTGAAAAGGGGCGATCCGTCGTGATTGATGGCCTGACGCTTTTCCGTCCGCACCACGTAGGGGGCGACACGCTCGCGGGTGACGAGGCTCTCGTCGGGGAAGGCCTCTGCATCGAGCAGAGACATCAGTCGTTGAAACGCGTCCGTCTTGCCCTGGTGTGGCGTCGCGGAGAGCATCAGCAGGTAGGGCGCCGCCTCGGCGAGCATCCGTGCCATCTGGTGGCGGGAGACGGTCTCTGAGCTCCC
>Ga0209573_1005060_pt1 | contig 12248 bp, 10 predicted proteins | sample TNRBio252014_DNA_FD_185870 | JGI IMG/M metagenome (GOLD analysis project Ga0209573, IMG submission 185870) | Wastewater treatment Type I Accumulibacter community from EBPR Bioreactor in Madison, WI, USA - TNR Reactor_6/25/2014_ DNA (SPAdes)... | ecosystem: Engineered > Bioreactor > EBPR >...
ATGAACAAATTGAGAATAAAATAGATTTAGAAACTGATCCTTTAAACACTTTTAATGCAAAGAAATAAGAACCTAACAAGAGCAGCGCAAATGGGAGCCACCATTTAAGAGCAAAAGCATTTTCAAATGGCATAACAAAAAAGCCTAAATTCTGAGGCTTAAAGGCCACTGACCATTCTTTATATGGAGCATCACCAACGATACTCATATTTTTTCCACCATCTATATTTTCATTTATCAGCTTATAGTCATTAGCTCTCTGAGCAATTGTGAGTTGCGAATTAACTAGCCACTCATCTGAACGGATTGGCTGGGGATTGTTATATATGAGATTCTTATCTGTACTTTTACCATTTAAAAAACTGTTATAAACACCTACAGATGAGCCACTGATTTTTAGACCTGACAACAAAATAAATAGCAGCAAAACCGCAATAGGGTAAATATAAACTTTATTTAGATTACCGGTTTTCTTTATGAAGGGCTTCAATTACTTAGCTCCAATTTCACTATCCACATCAATTCATAAGTTCATTTGTCAATAAATATGAAGTACGCCTACAAATTTATAATTCAATCATATTAGCCTGAAACTAATGCCCTATAATTATCAAAGTTAATTCTAAAGAACTCACCATATGCTTAAACAAAAAATATTAGACACAGTACCTAGAGGCACATTTGCGATTGGCTCTGGCATGGGCATCGGAGCAATAACTGGCTACATTGTTGTTATAGCTGTGAACCATTCTGTCGGAGATAGACAATATGCAGGTTTTGGCGCATTTTGGAGTTTAATTTTTGTTGTAGGTCCAGGTTTATTTCTTCCTCTTGAACAAGAAATTTCTCGTGCTATATCTCACAGAGCTGCCAGAGAAGACGGAAGTGCCAACTTATTAAAATTAGTACTAATCATGGCAGCGACTTTAGCTTTAGTCGTATGTTTGATTGCTGCTGCATTCACGAAGATAATTGTTGAAAGTGTGTTTCATGGAAGCAACTACTTACAACTAGGTTTCATACTAGGAATAATCGGTTATGGTCTTCTTCATTGTTCCAGGGGTGTGCTTTCGGGAAATCATAAGTTTGGCGCTTATGGAACATCATTAGCTTCAGAAGGTATAGTTCGTTTTACTGCGGTAATGATCTTGTCTGCATTAGGAGTCGACCATGTTGGGCCCTATGGAGTCGTAATGGGATTATCCCCCATCATTGCTGTCATTCCTTTCATCCCATTAATAAAGTCACTAATAACTCCTGGCACTCACGCTTCAAAAAAAGAACTTGGAACGGCATTGTCTTATTTAGTTTCGAGTTCTGTGCTATCTCAAGCCCTTGCGTATTCTTCTCTATTCATTATTAATGTCATTGAGGGAGATACTGGTCAAACAGCTAGATGGTTTACAAATGCGTTTTTTATAGCCAGAATTCCAGTTATAGGATTCATGGCGGTGCAAGCAGCTCTCTTACCTAAACTTTCCACTTTTCATTCGCTCGGTGAACACAGCGAATTTAGACATCAATTCAAAAAGCTTTTTTATTTCGTCTTACTTATAAGCACAATAGGCATTATTTTCATCGCAGTGGCCGGAGAACAAACTGGGATGATTTTATTTGGGAAAGAAAACTTCAATATATCAAATATTGATTTTTTGATACTTGCAGTTGGAAGTTGCCTCTTTTTGACTGCACAAACATTGCTCCAGGCATGTATCGCACTTCAGCATTATAAAGTCGTTACTGTTGCCTATTTATTCGGCGTATTTACGACCATAATTACTACTCTGATATTTTTAACAACAGAAATTTCAACTGTTCTTTGGGTATCCCTATCATTCTCTGCTGGGTGCATCGTTGCTGTTTGTATTTTATATGTTGCATACGAAAAAGTAATTCGAAACTACACAAAAGAAGAGATGGTTTCCTCTACTGCAGCAATATAGTTTTTTATTAGAACAGACCAGCTATAGTTATTTTTTACATATAATTTTGAGTATTCGACAAAAGAGTCTCTCAGCTTAGAATCTTGCGAAACAACATTTAAACCAGCAACAAAGGTAGAAGCATCATTAAAATACGCTCCTGCGCGAGAGTTATCAACGTGTTCTAATGTAGGACCACAAGTACCATTTACTAAAACAGGAATGCCTAAAGACATAGCCTCTAGAACCACTAAAGAGAAAGATTCCGTTACTGATGGAGATATTAAACATCGAGCATTTGATAGTAAAATCCACTTTTCTTCATCGGTAATAGACCCAGTTAAAAAAATATTATTATTCGCTTCAACTTCTGACGACTCAGACTTAGGTCCTACAAATACCAACGAGTCAAGATCATTTATATAGCTTTTATAGTCATTGAAAAGTGTATATACAAGATCCGATCCTTTACCTTTGTCTACTCTACCTATAACAATTGCATATGACTTTGAATCAAGAGAATATTTAGAGAGAATGCTTTTTTCTATATCAACATTTATTTGAGGTTCGTCAACTCCAAATCCAAAAACTCTTTGCCTAGAAGTATGTATGTTATAAATTTCATTTGCTAGATCTTGTTCGCTTCTCGTAGAAAAAGATAAAAGATCGGCTTTACGCATAACATGTTCATAACCAGGCATATAGGACAGTCGTTCATTGTGTAAGGCCGGGTGCAAAACAACAGGACGTTTAGCTCTGATGATTCCGTGGGCTGCCGGCGAAGAAAGCATCGGGTGAAAAACAATTGCGTCAGCATCTGATTCTTCAATAGCTTGCAACAATTCAACGCTATACGGACCTTGATTAACTATAAATTCTTCGAATTGGTCGTCGCTTACACGAGTTGGGTTCATCAACAATGTTTGAGACCACTGATCAAATTTCTGTCGATCTATAGAATCATTCAAATACCTATTTACAATTACATTATTAACTTCTTCAGAACCTGGCTCATACGCCTTACTCCAAGTACGTTCATCTCCAGCAGTAGTTGTTAGAACTCTTGCATCGACATTGGCGTAGCGTTGACTGTTCTCAGCCAACATACGAATCGCATATTCTGCCCCACCGACAATGTCGAGGCCATACCTCGGGCTTACAAAATCTAACTTCAAACTACACTCTCCAAGTATTGAGCATAGTTTACAGCTGAATTTGTTGGATCAAAATGAGCTGCCCTAACTTTACCTTTAGAAATAATATCGGCGCGAAGGTCTTCATTATTATGTAAGGCTTCCACAGCATGCGCTATAGATATATAGTTCGTATCTTCTAAAACTATTCCCGCAGAACTTACGGTATCAGCTATTGCAGCTCGAGAAATTGCCACTACTGGAAGCTCTACCGACATTGCTTCAACTAAAGGAACACAAAAACCTTCATGTTCACTTGCTGTAACAAATACTGTTGCTTGTTTATAGATATCTACCAAATCAATTTCTGATGCATTAGTAACGATACAAAGCGAATCACCAAATTCACGTTCTTGTATCAGCTCGTTTATAGCAGTGCCGTAGGTTGGAGAATCTGAATAACCAACAATAGTAAGTTTTGAATCTTTGTCTATATGGTTTCGATAATAATCAAAAGCTCTTAACAATATATTGATATTTTTATGAGGCGAGATCCTTCCTACATACAGCCAGTGAGCATGATCATAATTTCTCTTTCCGATTTCACTTTCATAGAAGAGACTCGAAAATACAGGAGGTATAACACTCACATTTTTATATCCAAGCTCAATAAGTTCTTGAGCATTGTATCCAGATACAGCAATAGCTGAATGTGCAACTTCAGATAAACGTGCAAGTTGCAATTGGGCCCTAGCTATAATCTGCGAACTTGATGAATCCCATTTCGAAAAGTACCGTGCGGGCGTAACATTATGGTAATTAACAATTAATTTACAAGGTTTCTCGTATAAGAGATCAGCCATAATTGATGGATTTGCAAATTGGTATAAAACAACATCTTCCTCAGATAACTTTGCTTCCAATTCATCTATATAAGAGACCTCTCCTTGATATTCTTCTCGAATAGTTTCTGCAAACATCTCAATACTGATACCACGGCGTTTTACTTCATTGGTTATAGCAATAGCGTGATTGCCCACAGCCCCTTTTTCTATCGTAGCTAGAGCATGGTATAACACTATTCACCTCCTTCAAGAAGCCAGTCGACCGCTTTAGCTGCCTCTACATCTATATCAATTTTAGAAATATTTCTTTTAGCACCCTCGATTAATTCTTGCCTAACATTTTGATTATTTTTTACTAAATCAATGGCAGCAACTATCTCATTCATATTCTTGTTATCGTTCAAAACAATTCCCGCATCCCCTACAGTTTCCTTTATGGCTGCATAGTCAGATGCGACTATTGGAAGACCTGCATACTGCGCTTCTACTAACGGTACGCAGAAACCTTCATGTTCACTTAAACACAGATACACATCTGCTTTGCTATATTCTTTCGATAATTCTTCATCAGATATTTTTTCTTTGAAAAAAACATAGTCATTTAAATTGAGGTTTCCGATTAATAACTCTAATGACTCACGATAATGCTCTGAAGCGTTTGATCCTACAAGTGTTAAGGTAGCGCTTTCATCACAATATTGCCTATATAAGTACAACACCTGTATTAAATATTCAATTTTTTTATGAGGCGCAAACCTACCAACAGATAAAATAGAAGTCTCGTTAGATTCAATTCGTTTTGGTTCACCTTTAGCTTTAAGAGAAGTATTAAAAAGCACAGGCATAACCCATGTATGACGGCAACCTTGCATCTTCAATTCTTTTTCAGAGTATTTAGAAGCAGCAACCCCCCTATCTGCTCTAACTGCTACATAAGAAAGCTGTTGTCTTGCAATGCGTAATTCTAAAGCAACGAATGGTTCCCATTCCTGCATAAGTTCTGCTGGAGTAATGTTGTGATACCAAACATCAATAAAGGAATCTGATGAACAGACTTTTTCCGCCAAAGATGAAGATATACTCATATGATAAAGAATGTGATGCCCATCAAATGTATCTATAGTCTGTGTCTTTTGAGCAAAATCGCTCAAAGATGGAGCTATGTAATCTGCCAAGACTTTATTCTCTATGCCTCTAGAGTCGAGCTCTTCCTTAAATCGCAATACATGTTGAGATATAGCATCATACGGAGAAAGGCTCGGTAAAACTTGTAACAACATTGCGTATGTCTATTACTCTCTATTATCTGCAAAGAAAAGGATAATATCGCTATCGATCTTTACTTCTACATGTTGAAATTTATCAGCCAAAATATGGCTCCATGTTTCTGGACTCCAAAGTTGCTGTCCTAAAATATCTAAAGCTATTGATTCATCAGAATTCATGTCATAGTTTTTAGAACGAACAGCAATAACTAACTTACCTGTTGAATTAAGAGATCTGCTGCAGTGATTTATAAGGCTTATCTTTGCAGTTGAAGGAAGAAATTCAAAAGACCCGTTTAAGAAAATTATATCTATTGAGAAATCTTCTACATTTGATATAAATGAACTTATAGTCGTAACTCTGACGTCCAAATTGGCATCAATGAATTGGTTAGATTCTAGGTTATTGTCGACCACAATTACATTGCTACTATGATCAAGCTGTTTATAGAGTGATTCTTCTAGCCCATCAGAGATAATAATTTTGTTATCGTTATCAGTTAAAGAATTATTTATTATATTTAATGTTTTCTCGTCGACTGTACCCAAGTTAAGTTTTGCCAACAGGCTTGAGACTTCATCATCTGATTGATACTTTTTAAGATCCTCAATATCTGTATTCATTGCTCTTAGCGCTTGAGAAACACCAGACCCAAAAGTAGAAATTTGCTGAGCAATGTACTGTACATACCAACCTATTGCTGTCCTAATTCCCTTCTTAATTACAACTCCACCTTTTTTCTGACTTCCTAGGGGCGGGAAAGGATCTATGTATGCATCTCTTTCAGCTATGTCCAACAAATCGGATGTATTCTTCGTTGAGTGAGGAGGTACATATTGGTTATATAGTTCATTTAATTCTTTTTCTTTTCTAGGATTAAACGATGGGCTTTTGCGAATTTCTTCTGCACGCTGTTTTATAAGTAAAGAAATATCTGTTTGTTGTCGTTCATTCATGGCGTAGTATTCTTTTCTAGTCTTTACGTATTGATACCTCGAAAGGCAATACAACATATCCTAGTGATTTGGTGTCATTTACAACTTCAAATATGTACCGCTGCTCTTGCCAGTCATATATTTCACTAGTGTTTTTATTCATAATTACACCATTAACAGTATATGTACCATCAGATAGTGGAATAGACCCCCATCTAAATTCAACTGAACCTTTTCCATCTAAAACGCCCAGATCAAGTTCTTCAGAAGAAGCAGTAAATACAAGTTCTCCACTTTTATCGTAAACCTCAAAATTAAAGACTGCATTTTCAACTGGCTCTGTTGTCTCCCAATTTATTTGTCCTCTAAGCGAACCGCCCGTTGTTATTTTGTACGACGTTGTTTCTTCAGGATTACAAAATGCAGCTTCAGTTATCCTAATTTTCTTAACTTTTTCTTTAGTCTCAGGATCCACTGCAAGACTTAATCTAAGGTGATCATTAGCAGTTAGCTCACTGCTAGTTTGTTGTGGCTCTACTTGGACATCGTTAAACATGTATTCTCTAAATTCACGAATAGCTTCGGTTGGCGCTCCCTTATAAACAAGTTTTCCATGATTTAGCACAGCTGCAGAATCACCAATTTGCCTTATTTGATCTACAGAGTGTGTAACAACAATGATGGTCCGACCTTCTTGCTGAAATTCTTTTACCCTTTCATAACACTTTCGTTGAAAGAGCTCGTCACCCACTGCTAAAACTTCATCAACAAGCAGTATGTCTGGGTCAACGTTCACAGCAACAGCGAATCCGAGCCTGACGTACATGCCTGACGAGTAAAACCTAACTTGCGTGTCGATAAATTGCTCTAGCTCAGAAAATGCAACAATCTCGTCGAACCTTTTTTCCAATTCTTTACGGCTAAGACCAAGGATCGATCCATTCAGGAAGATATTTTCTCTACCCGTAAGATCTGGCTGCATACCTGCGCCCAATTCCAAAAGTGCAGCTATTCTTCCTTTAGTAATTATTTCACCAGAAGTCGGCTTAAGAATTCCACCAATAAGCTTTAGCAAAGTTGACTTTCCAGAACCATTGTGTCCCATTAAACCAAATGTAGAGCCTTCTTCAACATCAAAACTTACATCGTCTAGAGCATAAAAGTCATCATAAGATCTACTTCCTATATTTATAAGCTTTTCTTTTAGTGAGCTCTGTCTTTCATGATAGAGCCGGAAACGTTTACTCACATTTTTGATTGAAATGGCCGGTGACACTTATAACTCCTCCGCAAAGTTGCCTTGTGCTTTATCAAAAACTCGCATTGCGATATAAAAAAAGATCAAAGATCCAATAAATACAATTGATAAGTTTCTAAAGTACCAAAGCGAAGACTCTTGAGGTAAAACTCTAAAAAGACTTTTATCTCCAATAGTCAGATACACATCTGTTTTGGCATATATAACACGTTGAAAAGGCAAAACTATAGATGTCATAGGGTTTAATTTGAAAAGAGTACCTATCAGCCCATGACTTCCGCTTAAAACTGATCCGTATGCATAGACCACCGGTGTAGTCCAAAACCAAGCTAATAGCGCTAGCTCAAGTAAGTGTTGAGTATCTCTAGCATACACGTTTAAAGCAGATAGAAAAATTCCCAGCGACGTTGCAAAAACAATAACTGTTATTAACGCTATAGGTAATAACCAAGCGTATGACCAATCTATATTGTGAGTAAAAGCAATTAGCGCTATGACTAAAACAACAAGCTGCAACATGTAATGGACTACTGCTGCCCCTACACTAGACAATGGAAGAATTTCTCTTGGAAAATAGACTTTTTTAACGATACTCGCATGATTTACCACAGAAGAAGTTGCTGATGAGACCGCTCCTGTAAATAAGTTCCATACAAGCAAACCTGATAAAAAGAATATAACGAATTCAGGAATACCATTAGGTAGAAACTTTGTAAAAACAAGCCAAAATACAAGAAGATAAAGAGCAGGATTCACCATTGTCCACATGAAACCTAATGCACTATTTTTATATTTTACTTTTAATTCTTTTTTGATCATTCCTACGAGCAGTTCTCTGTATATCCATATTTCTCTAAGACGAGAGCGGACAGTGGATCTCGGCCTCACAACTTTCTCGTAAACAGGTTTTGTCATAGCCCATCATCTTAGAGCTTGAAGGTCATAAAGGCATAAAACATCCGGTAGGCTATTGCGGTGACAATTTCAGTTGCATATGACATGACTCCTGCTATCGGCGTTAGAACAGGGATCGGGAATGTAGTTTCGCATTTATACAATGAGCTAACAAAAAGTGAAAATACAGAGATATTGCCCTATACGCTTAGTTACAAAGCTAGGGGATATAAAGATGAGCTACCAAACAATAATATTTTCATAACCATACCAGCACGATTTCTATTGAAGTTTTGGCAGTTTAGTAACTTTCCAAGACTCGATAAGCAACTCGGTGATTTTGACATTTTACATGCAACAAATTATCTTGCGCCTCCAACTAGAGGAAAGCAATTAATAACAATTCACGATGTAACAATGTTGAAATATCCAGAATTAGTAAGTCAACAGGTAAGAGAACTAGCTCCTGTTATTAAAAAGCGTCTAAATGATGGCGCGCATGTTCACGTGCCTGCTCAGGCAATTGCAGAAGATGTTATTAAATACTTTGGAGATTCAATAAACAGTGAACGAATTCATGTTGCACCTTTCGCATCTACAGATTTGGTTGAAGGAAAGCCAACAAAAAAAATTGAATCTCTGTGCAAAGGAGACCCCTTTATATTGTCTATTGGGGCGCTAGAGCCTAGAAAGAATCACGCAAGACTTATAGAGTCTTTTGGTCAGATACACGAGGTTATACCTCACGTTAGGCTCTTTCTCGTTGGACCTGATGGTCCTGCTAGACCTGAGATAGATAGAGCCATGGAGAATTTAAGTCCGGAAGCCAGAACCAAAATATTCATAACTGGAACGGTGACTGATGTTGACAGAACTTATCTATTAACAAATGCAACAATTGTGGCGTACCCTAGTTTGTATGAGGGGTTTGGTCTTCCACTTTTAGAAGCTATGACTACTCAAACACCTGTCGTTACTTCAAAAGAAGGTTCTTTAGAGGAAGTCGCTGGGGATAGCGCTCTTTTTATTGATCCCTTAAGTTCTCAAAGCATTGCAGAAGGTATCATTAAACTTCTAGATAATGAACAAATGAGAAATGAACTAGTCGAAAAAGGGAAAAACCGTCTCAACGAATACTCGTGGGAAAAATCTGCAGAGATGTTGAGTAATATTTATAAAAAAATTGTAAAGGATATTTAGCAGATGAAGGTTGCGCTACATGTTGGTCAAGTTATCCAACCTATTCCGGGCGGTATTGGCAGATACACCAAATCTTTAATTCGAGCTCTACCTAATGACGAAGTAACACTTTACACATTCGCATGTGCTGACAATCCTGTTGATGCTCCTCCTAGATATAAAAGAGTCTCAAGATTTAATTACAGGATAGAGTACGAACTATGGCATAGATTTAGAGCACGCGATATAAATTGTGAAGGCGACTTAGTCCACGCGCCTTCTTTGGCTGTTCCGCCTTCTAAATCAAGACCATTAGTAGTAACTGTTCACGATATTGCTTTTTTGCGTCATCCAGGTGCTTTTTCAAAACGTGGAGTTACATTTCACAGCAAAGGCTTAGACATAGCTCGCAAAGAAGCATCAGCACTTATAGTCCCATCAAGATTTACACATGACGAATTAGTCAGAGAAGGTGTTGATCCAAACCTTATACACGTAATACCTCATGGTATAGATATCGATGAGAGCGTAGACACTTCTGAAGATTCAGCAATAGTAGAAAGCACTGGTGTTCCAAAACGTTTCGTTTTGGCTGTTGGCACGATTGAGCCTCGCAAAAACTTACCTATGCTTGTAAGAGCAATGGAAAACGTAAGAAACAAGGGCAACGACTTAGCGTTAGTTTTGGTAGGGCCAAAAGGTTGGGGCGAGGTTAGCGGACTGGACAGAGACTTTGTTTATGAGGTGGGTCGTGTTTCTGATGAAATTCTTAATGCCCTAATGAGACAAGCCACCGTATATTGTGTACCGAGTGTTTATGAAGGGTTCGGCATGCCTGCCTTAGAAGCCATGTCCAGAAAAACTCCTGTAATAGCTTCTGGAGTTGCTTCTTTGCCAGAAGTTGTTGGAGATGCAGGAATACTATTAGATCCACTTGACTCATCAGCATGGGCTAATGCAATTGACATGCTTTCTAATGATGAGAAATACAGAGAAGAACAAATTGAACGTGGTTTTGTTAGAGCAAAAAGTTTTACTTGGGAGTCTTCTGCGCGAGCGCATGTAGCAGCATATCGAGAAGCATTAAGACATTGGCGTTCTAAGAAATAATGACTAATAAAATTAAACTCACCTTCGACGCTAGTGCAACCCCGATATCTCTCACCGGCGCAGGCTATTACGTAGTTGAAATAATCAAACAATTAGACAGCAGAAACGACATAGAATTAACTGTAATAACGAGAAGTTCTGATTTAGATCGTTTTTCTGAACTTGCTCCTAACTCAAAAATATTAAATGTCGCTCCCGATTCTTTAGCACAACGTTTATTATTTCAGAATTTGAAACTTAACAAAGTAGTTGATGAGCTAAATTCAGATTTATTTCATGGTCCTCATTACCAGCTACCTAAAAAGATAAAAACACCTTCTACAGTTACAATTCATGACATGACATTATTAACACATAAAGATGTGCATAAAAAAATAAAAACAATATATTTTTCAAAAATAATACCTGCAGCAATAAAGCAAGCAAGCTCAATTATTTCTGTAAGTCAAAGCACAAAAGATGACATAATAAAAATGTTTAACCCATCAAAAGAAATATTTGTTGGTCAACTGGGTTTTAATTCAACAAGATTTAATCTAAATGTCAAAGATGACATCGAGCTCTTACGTACAAGAGGCATCGAAGGCCAGTTCATTGGATACCTAGGTTTACTAGAACCACGTAAAAGAGTTCCCGATTTGATAAATGCATTTTCTAAGATCGCCAAAGACTATACCGATCTCCATTTGGTTATTGCAGGTGCCCAAGGTTGGGGTGTTGAACAAATCAGAGAAGCAGTTCGACAAAGTGGCTGTTCTACAAGAATCATTCTTCCTGGAAGACTTTCTGATGAAGAAGTGAGTGCTTTCTATAGGCAAACTGCATGTTTTGTTTATCCAAGCATTTATGAAGGGTTCGGCATGCCCGTATTAGAAGCAATGGCATGTGGTGCTCCAGTTATTACTACTAATAGCTCTTCCCTGTCAGAAGTCGCAGGTGATGCCGCTGTGTTGGTTAGCCCTGATAGTCCGAATGAGATAGAAGCAGCATTAAGAAAAGTTCTTGATGACTCTGAACATAGAAATTCTCTTGTAAATAAATCCATTGCTCGGGCAAACAATTTTTCTTGGGAAAATTGTGCCGAAGAGCATATAAAAGCCTACCGCGCAGCTTTATAGCTACAAAAAAGATTACGGATTATACGCAATATAGTGAATTAGTAGTTGATATAACTATGTCTTAGTTTTATTATAAAACTCTAATAAATGCGTTAGGAATCATGGATGATCACCAAGAACAAAATCGAAGATTTTACGGAAGATACACTTATTCCGGTATTTGAAAGATTAGCTAATGGCTTAGAGTTCTTTGCAATGGCCATACTTACTTCTGGCCGAAATCGTAGAGTTACGTCCTCTAGACCTAAAGTCGACCATGCGCACAACGTAACAGTTCTCTGTGCTTCACCATCAAAAAAAGCTAATGGCATTTCAGAAGTTCGAAGAAGAATTATAGAGAGTTATTGCGTTAGACCAGAGGAACAAAAGAGTAGAGATCGGCTTAGCGCTATAGCGATACGTCGTGAACAGATAATGACAATTACTGAATGGGTTGATCACTTACACAGCAGCGAAACAGATGTCGACTATTCTGAAAATTTTAAGCGTCTAGTATTAGAAACAGTGATTGATTCAACTCAAAGAAACTTTAATGGTGTTGAAGAAATACGATTTAGAAAGCGTAATTCTTTACAAAAGTTCCCTGAA
>Ga0209573_1005061_pt1 | contig 12248 bp, 11 predicted proteins | sample TNRBio252014_DNA_FD_185870 | JGI IMG/M metagenome (GOLD analysis project Ga0209573, IMG submission 185870) | Wastewater treatment Type I Accumulibacter community from EBPR Bioreactor in Madison, WI, USA - TNR Reactor_6/25/2014_ DNA (SPAdes)... | ecosystem: Engineered > Bioreactor > EBPR >...
CGCTGCCAAAGCTGACAAAGGAATGTATAAGCACTTGATAATCGAAGCCTTTACTAACGGCAGTATTCTGCTGTTGTTCGGTTCGATGGCGATCGGGTGGATGGTTTCAGATCCTAGTTATAAGAAAATCGAGCCGTTTTTTGAGCTGATCTTCATGGGCGCGTTGTGCATCTTCTTGTGCGACATGGGCATGGAAGCCGGAAAACGATTGTCGGAATTCAAGTCCGTCGGTGTTTTCCTGGTCAGCTTCGGTATTGTGATGCCGCTCATCGGCGCAGCCTGCGGTTTGTTTGTCGGACACTTCCTGCTGGGTTATTCGGTCGGCGGTATCACGCTGGTCACGGTGCTGGCAGCCAGTTGTTCGTATATCGCCGTCCCTCCGGCGATGCGTTTGGCCATCCCGGAAGCGAATCCGTCGTTTTATCTGACGTTGTCGCTCGGCTGCACTTTCCCGTTCAATGTTGTCATCGGCATTCCCATGTACTACGCCGCCGCGCAATATTTGCACGCCACTTACTATCCCTGGTAAGCGGCATATCAGCCTGCTATGTGGCCGCAAGCCGCGTTTACCTGCTCCTGTTGTTTTTCCTCCTTTAGCAACAGGAGCCAATTTCGGCGGCACTGTCCTCCGGTGCCGCCGCGATTGATCGGATCAATACGTTCACATCCCGATACCGCATCATTAATTTTTATGGAGATACCGCATTATGTTAGAAAAAGAAATACTGAAACCGATGAAGCGAATTGAGATCGTCATCGACGAAAACTCACTAGACGATCTACTGAAGCTGCTGCGCGACGCCAACGTGCGCGGCTACACGGTCATCAAGAAAGCCGGGGGACTCGGATCCACCGGCGAGCGTAACCCGGACGATTACGCGTTGGAACTGCCCAATGCCATCATGGTACTGGCCTGCGAAGAAAGTCAGGCAGCAAAGATCATCAGCATCCTTCACCCGAATTTAAGAAACTTCGGCGGCATGTGTCTGGTCACCGATTGCCAATGGGTCATGGGACCGGCAGTTTCGTATTAAGCATCAACCGTTCCGGCATCCTTAAACCGCTTCATCTTCAAATCCTGGCTGGCGATCAGCCAGGATCTCAACACACTAACCATTCACAGCATTTTTTGTAGCCGGGTCCTATCGCCGGTATCGCAATTGCAATAGGAAATGCGGCGGCAGCTCCACAACCATCTGATTACCAATAGCAATTAATATCACCCCAAAACTTATAAGGGATTGCGCTTAAGTGCTCGCACGGATTTTTCCGGCAACTATCGCCCGGTATATTAATAAAAACTTGATCGATTCACCTGGATTTTCTTTAACCGACCATTCACTTGATGAGGAAACAACAATGACCTGGAGACAAATTCAATACACTTGCTGGCTGGTATTTTTCTGCTGCGGGTGCGTGTTATGGGGCAGACATCTGTTTGCTGCGGAACTACCCAAGGACGAAGCCCGGAAAGCCACACAAACGCCTTCGATCGTAAGAACCAATACGCCGGCCAACGGCACGTCTTTCAGCGCACAGGAAACGCCCGGGCGCACACGCTTCGACTTCGACAATCTGACCAAACTGATGGAGGAACATAAGACACCGCTGGCCGCCATGGCGCCCGACTGGCTGAACATCGCGGTTGAGCATCGCACGCGTTACGATGTTTACGATAACGGTTTCACCAGAAGTATTCCAGGATTCAACGATCAGATTCATCAGCGCACCCGCTTTCTGATGGAAATCAAAAATATCATCGACCCGCTGAAATTCACGCTCGAACTGACCGATATCCGCGCCCCGCTGGCCAATTTCGGGCAAGAGCACAACCCGAATATCGCCGATCATTTTGACTTTACCCAAATGCATCTCGGTCTGCACGGCAAAAATTTTCTCGGTACAGGGTATGCGGCAAAATTTGAAGTCGGCCGCTTCATGATGGATCTGGGTGAAGCCCGTCTGGTCGGGGGACACCGCTGGGGAACCCTCTCGCCCGCATTCGACGGCTTGCACTTCATGATGGGCAACACCGATGAAAAATGGAGCTTGCGCGTGTTCGGCGCCCGGCCGGTCAACCGAGTTACCACATCGTTGAATTGGAACACGCCCGAGACTTACTTTTCCGGGGTTTACGTGACCAACCGCGATCTGCGCTGGGCTAACTTCGACGGTTATTTCCTGCAGCTAAACGAGGGCGATCATCTCAGGCAGCGGAATTTGTCGACCACCGGCTTCCGGCTGTTCGCCAAACCTGCGAAAGGCAGCATGGATTATGAAGTCGAATCGATGTACCAGTTCGGCGATACGCGCGATAAAAGTTTGTTCGCCCATCGCCATCACGGTGAGGTCGGGTATAGTTTCAATACCTCTATGCCGCTCAGAGCCGTTTATTTATTCGATTACTCATCGGGAGACCGCGATCCCGACAAAAACTTCGACATTCTGTACGCCAAGCGACGCGTCGAGTATGGCCCAACCGGTATGTTCGGGCCTTTTTTTCCATCCAACTTGATATCGCCGGTCGGCTTCCGCGCAACGCTGGTTCCGGCGCCGACAGTCCGCTTGATGATGTCGCATCGCGCCTACTGGCTCGCCGATAAACACGGGGCCTATGTCGGCAGCGGCTTGCAAGACCCGACCGGCCGCGCCGGCACTTTCCTCGGCAACATGCTCGACGTCAGCATCGGCTGGGATCCGCAATTCAGCTTCCTGAAACGCGTCAGCTTCGATATCGGTTACAGCCATATCTTTAAAGGCGATTACTTCGACAAAGTCGCCAATACCCCCGGCATGGCCGACACCAATTATGGTTACACCATGGCGACGTTTAAGTTCTAAGGAAACACCGGACTCATTTGTTCAATGCTGCAAAGATCCTGACTAGGCTGAAGGGACGTGATCAATACGTCCCTTTTGTCTTTCAGTTCCTAGGGAAGCGCTGATTAATTGACTGCACGAGCGAATTGCTTCGTTGCGCGGTACTTACTCCCTCGCCTATCAGATTGATATGTCTCGGTTGTTGCGTTCCGTGCGCCTCGCCCTTCAGCACGTTCGTTGAATTAATCAGCGCTTCCCTAGTTTACTGTCAAAAGGGAATCGTCGCATCCAGCGAGAATAAAAACTGATCCTTTTTGCCGTCGAACGGCCGGAACGCCATATCGATCCCGTCCGCCCGGTCGTAGCGGATATTCTTACGGACGATGATATTGCGGATCGGCTTCCAGCCTTTGTTCCAGCTCATCGCCGGTTTCCAGTTCATGCCCACGGTCACGGCGTAATAATCCGCGGGTGCGCTGATGAAGGGTACATTACCGGCGTAGCTGACACCCTTATTGTTTAATGCGGACAAGATGCGGTAAGGGGAAAATACCCGCCAGCCGTTACGGTCATGAAAACGTTCGGCGCGAATACCGATCGACAGGTTTTGCCGCAGTTCGTAAGTCAGGTGGGAATTGATGCTGTACCAAGCGGCGTTGCGGATGCCTTCGGGCAGATTGATGTTAGCCGCCCAGCCGTTCGTATGTTGCAGCACGGCGTGCATCTTGGGTGTAAGCCAATGTTGCAACACCACGCTGTACATCATCCACGGCTCACCCACCGCAGTTTGGCCATAGGTACCGCCCAACGATACGTTAGTACGCTTATCGTCGCTATCCCACAACAGATTCGCCAATCCGCCCCAGTTATCGAGCTGCTTGTCGAAACCGCCGTCCCAGCCGCCGGTTGCGCTGCCGGTGGTCGCTGCGCCGCGGATGGTCCAGTTGCGGTTGACCGGGTAGGTGCCTAAGAAGCCTGTATGCGTAAAGGGTTCACCGCTGTTCAGGATATACGCGCGGGTATAAAAGAAATTGTCGGGAGCGGGTACGCTTTCATAGCCCAGCGGGGTATAAAAATGTCCCGCTTTGATATTCAAGCCATTCCCGACCGGAACGTGTGTTTCCAGATAAGCTTGCGGCAGCGCGATACCGTATGTGCGCGTCGATTTGCAGCAGATATTCAGATCCCAATTGCCCCTGTCCGAAGGCTCTCCGGTATTCTCATCGAACGCGGAAATACCGAAGGCCTGCGTGTAAATGGCATCGGTGCCGAACATAAAGTCGAAACGGCCGCCGATGCTCCAATTTTTGGAGTCGGTTTCAACACTGCGCTCGATGAAGAAGTTAAGCTGGTTTAACTGAAAGCGGTTGGCGCGATCGGCAAATGTCACCGCGCCATTAAAACCATCCGCCGGGTTGTTTGCATTATAGGTTGCCCCGCCGTTGATCCAGCCGCCGATTTCCAGACCGCTGCGCTTGAATAATTCCGGCATGACATTGGCGGCGGCGTGATCAACCGTCATCATCATGGCGGCAGCCATTCCCGCTAACGCTATCAGGCTGTTGATCCGGTAATTCACTGTCCCTTTCATGGTTATTTATATATCTAAAAGTAAAATGATAGGGCTGCACCTTAGCGCAATTAAAGTTGCAAAAACTATCGGAATAGCCTTCAATTAATGTCAGAATATTCTTATTATTTCAATGATATGAAAGTGGAAATAGGTTGCTTGCGCGGACGATGGATACTGACCGTGCGTTGCCGGAAAAACGCACCCGATACTGCACCACCGCCGGTGGCGGAATTCGATTGAATCCGGCCGTTTATCGGTATCTTGCGCCTGGGTTTATCTGGAATGGTTCAACCGATACTTGATGACGAGCGGGCAGCACTGCCGCTCAATATGAAAACCTGGGAAAAACCGCAGGGCTGAAATCCACGATTTAGGGAAACGTCGCCTAATTCGGCGAATAAGATGAAACACGAGACGCGCGGAACGCAGCAACCGGGACATATCAACAAAATAGACGATTAAGCGAGTACCACGCAACGAAGTGACTCACTCGTACAGTCAATTAACAACGTTTCCTTAGCTTTTTTTCTCAGAATCCGGGGTCTCAACTTGTTGCTTTCTCCAGCGGTCGTAGCATTCCAGACCGCAGTAGTACACGATGTAATCGGTCGCTTTGACACTGGTCGCTTCTGATACAGGAATTTCCTTGAAACACACTTCGCACGATACTTTCTCGGGCTCCTGGATATTTTTTTGCTCAATCATGTCGATCTCTCCTTTCAACAAAGAAACGCTAAAGCGGTTGCGTTAACGTGGCGGCGATGGCGGATTGCCCGCTGGCGGAGCTGGTGGCCTAAAACCCGCCGGTGGCGCGGTTACCTTGGGGTTGCTTGTTTCAACATCCGCTTGATCGCCGGTCAATCTTCCCAGCATCGGCACGCGGTGGCCTCTGGCATACATGCATTGAATGTAGTAGATATCGAATTGCCGCTGATTCCTGTGCATTGCAGCAGCCGCCGGCGCAGACTGCGATGTTTTGCCTTCCAGATGCTGGAATGCGAGCATCCGGCAATCGTAGTCGTCCGCGCGAAACTGCTCGAAGCTGACTCCCTTGCCCGGCAGGGTGATCACACTCGGCGCGTTTGGCGTACTGACACAGGCGGTCAGAATTACCAGCATGATCAACAGAAAGAACAATCGACTTATCATGATTTCCTCCTGGCGTTATTGACCGGCTGGCCGCGGCGGCACCGGCAACCAGCCGCCCGGACAGCTTTTGACATAAGGATAGTAACCATCGGAGTTGCGGCAGTAGTACCAGAAATTGGGTTGCGGCTGATCCGGCTGGGCCGATTGAGCCGGTTGCGCTTCTTGCCGCTCAATGTATACCGGCGGCGTTGTGGGTACGACCACTGCTGGCGGATATGCATACCAAGGCGGATAGTAGTAAGAGGGATAGCCGTAGCCATAACCGCCGAACCCATAGCGGCCAAATCCATAGCCGCCGTAGCCATAACTGCCGTAAAAACCCGGGCCGTAATAACCCAAACCAATGCCGAAATGACTATGATGATGCCCATGCGCCCATGCCAAACTGCCGCTAAAGCCGAGCAGGAGAACCACTGACAAACCTTTCCATTGAACCGATTGCATAGCAACCTCACCGCGAGTTTTGAATATAACCTCTCAATATGACTGACGCCGTTTCACAGAATTCCGTTGAATGACAGAAACCCAAACCAAGTGTATGGAAATACATTCATTCCGCGGCAATACCGGGTACTGCCCATGTCAATTCCATCACAATATGGTGTTTTGCTTCTTCGATCCGGCGGAAACCCAGCCGGCGGTACAACCGGTGCGCACCGCGGTTGGCGCGCAGTACGCGCAGGTGAACCGGCAATTGGCGATCCCGCGCGGTAGCGATCAACTCCTCGATCACGGCGGTACCGATACCCTGATTCTGAAACTGCGGATCGATTTGAATTTCGTCGAGCCACAATCTGTCGGTTTCTTCGAGAATCATCAACATACCGACGCGTTGCCCGTCGCGCAGCAGGATTTGAATCTGCTGCGTTTGCCATGCTTCGGTAAATAACTCGAATTCTTCGTTTTCGTCCCAATAACCGAATTCTCGGATGATCAATTTCCGGTACACGGTATGATGCAGCCGCAACAACCAGTCATAATCGGAGTTCTGCGCGGAGCGCCGGTGGATTTGCATGCAATCACTGAAAATCTTAGGGAAATGCTGATAATTCGGCTACGCAAGCAATCTGCTGCGGTGGGCGGCGCCCAGGGAAATTCGCCCATCGCGATAAATCGCGCCACCACCGGGCACCATCAGCCGCCAACGGGTATTTGCAGCGCTTTCTCGCCCATCACATCCGCTTCTCTTTCGAGTCCTTGATCATCGTTGACCGGCACGCCGTCTTTCATCTGCATGGTCGGTTGCACCCGGCCTTGCGCCTGCTGCACCACATGCCAGGCTTCGTGCGGCAAATGTTGTTCCTGCCCCGGCGCCACATGAATATCAGTGCCTTGCGCATAGGCCAGCGCGTTGAGTTGCGCCGGTTGCGATGAATTGTAATGAACCCGCACGGAATCCATCGACAGTCCTGACAACGATTCGATACCGGATTTAAGGTTATCCGGCAGACCGGTGTTGTTCACGGTATTGTTCGATTGAGCGGAAGACTGCTCTTTTAATTGCGCAGGAGAATCTGTAACCGCTTTTTTCTGTAACTCTTCCTCCTCAACACGCTGCAGCGGTTCGGATTTCTTCTGCAAGGACTCATCTTCCACAACGCGCTGAACGGATTCGCCGGATATTAGCTTGCGTTGCGCCAGCATGCGCGGGCTGCCGTGAATTTGCCGACTCATTTTCCGCTGCGCGATGGCTTGGGGAGAATTGGTGATATTCGCCATCAAGTAACGCTGAATCGCTGCCGAATCGCGGTTATTAACAAAAGCCTGCTGAACAGATGAAATAGCTGCCACGGCAGCAGGACTGCGCGTTTGTTGCCGTTCCGATTCAACCGGTAATGATCGCTTCATTTCATCTCTCCTATTTGCTATTAGTAAGCAGCACTGAAATTTATAACCATTTAAAAAATAGTTTAATTTACGACATGAAATCGTGTAATTCGAAATTAACACTTAACGTCAATTTTTTATCGAATAACTCCTCTAAGCTATTCTAATACATAACCATTCTTTAGGAGGTGCACAATCTCCTCTCCCAAAGTAGTCAGCTTCTTGTTATCTTTGTGATAATAAGCTCGCCATGGATCCGCTCCATCGTTCCGAATTGTTCCTTCGCGCGCTACGCGAATGAATTCTTCAACATTTCCAGCACGCAAGCTCTCTTCCATTTCAGAGGGAAATGGAGATATCAACCTAAACTCATGCTCGGAATCCGTACCGCCTTCAATGAAAGCTTGGTTGACGCCCATGGACCAGACACTGGCCCAAAGAATCCCTTTGGCTTCTTCTGGATCACGTTCCAGCAAGGGTTTAGTCGCCGTTTTTTTCCCGATGGTCAGGTGCTTGGCGCCACCTTTAGGTCCGGCACCCACTGTACCTCGCAGATATTGCTCATCAGCAGAATTCCGCAATTCCGGTTCAACTTCCGAAGCTGTTTCAGCAATTTTCCCGGCATTATTTACTACCAGCTCTATTCCCTTATTTATTCTTTCTTCCTGCTTCTCTTTGGATTTTATCTGTTGCTTGCTCGGTATCAAACTCGGATCTGTGTATTCCAAAACCGCCACCATACTGGTTCTTGCTTTCTCTATCGAAGTATCCGCTAACGGTTCTATCGCATCGAGCTTCTTCCATTGCACACGCTTTTTGACATTTTCATTTTTCTCCTTGATCTGCACCATATTCATAATCACGTATTCATGGGACTCGGTGGAACTGTCACGTCGCATCACTGGCGCCAATTCGCGCGCACCGTGTGCCAATTCAATGATTTTTGACAACATTGGCGATAGTTCTTTGAGCTCATTATTCAATACAATTTGATAGCCCTTACCGTCCGGATGAATAATTGTCAGGAGCTCTTGCGGACTCTCTATAACGTCTTCCCCATTCCCGACCACATTCAGCATTTTCTTGTCGCGGTCAACATCTCGTTTTGGATCTAGTTTATTCAAATCCACATTCGCTACAGCATGAAAATCCTTGAAATTGCCATTTTCCCGCGTATATTCCACGTTTCGGTACGTGACGAGCTGCGTTACATTACCCGGCACAAAAGATGTACCGCCTATTGATTTAACCTGCACCGGTTCTTCTTTATTCATTCTTTGCGCAACTACGTGGGGATTATTACGGCTCAGTTCCACCATCTTACGCTGCGCTGTCATCTTCGGGTTGGCACGGATGGCATCTATCAGCTTTCGCTGCGCAATCGTATCCGGGCGATTATCCACAATGCTTCGTGTATTGCGTGCATGAAACTCATCACCAGCATTATGCCGAGACTTACGTGCGGATTGTTCCGATTCAACCGGTAAATATTGTTTCATGCGATCCTCAGGTCTGTTGGATATTCCTTTCAATCTTTTGTAACAGGATATTATGGTTCTACAACACCTATCTGGTTGCCACCTTTCATCAGATAGTACGACCCTGCTTTATACTGAGGATTGGGAGCTGCCACCCCCTGCTGATAAGTCTTTCCAGGTCCAAAAGAAGGGCTTGTAGGCTTACTTGCCCCCATACCAAGAGCCGTTAGCCGAGTATCCAGAGTTTCGTGCGCAAGGTTACTCACATCAGTTGCAGTAATTCCTCCTACGCCTACGCCAAAACTAGTTAGCGGCTCATGCTTTGCATTCGTAATTGCAATATCTGTATTAAATACTGTATTGTCCGCGTCACTAGCGGTAAATCCATTCCATTTCGGTGGCGTCACGCTCACTTTATAGTACAGATGCCGATTCGCCCACCCAGAGGTGTTTTTCTGCAAATGATCAAGCTCCAAGACCTTGTATTTTAAAGGCAATTCAATGTTATTTTTATGATTCGCATTCATACTGGCTGTAATCGGAAAAAAGTTTTGGTTAACACCGGGTCCACCAACCTGTGCATTAACGAGATGTCCCTGAATTAAATTTAAATCCTTAAAAACACCGGCTCTAGTTGGCGTTTCCGTACCCGCCACAGGATTACCGGGATCTATCCAAGCTTCAGCCACTTCTCCAACATCTGTTGATTTATTCATACCGCTACCATCATCATAATCAAGCGTTTTAGTTTTAAAACGAAACCATGTGTTTCTTTGAGCTACGCCACCAAGCGCGGCCTTTGTCTTTAAAAGCTCCTTCCGTTCATGCGATCCATTTGGAATATCGGATTGCATGCGTTCCACCGGCTGACTTCGAATAACTTGAGCACCCGTCACACCTGTTTTGCATTTTGGCTCTTGATGATAATTAACCGGCATCCTATCTCGCATTTGGTAAACTGAGATATTGGATGTTCGAGATCGAATTCTTTGTGCAATCATATTTGGATTTTCATAAAATGACTCTGCCAGCTTCCGCTGCGCGGATATCTGTGGACTAGCATTAATGGTATCAATTAAGCGTCGTTGCGCAATGGCTTCCGGACGATTATCCACAATACTGCGCGATTTAGTTGCTTGAGATCCCTCACCAGTAGCGTATCGAGACTGGCGCACTTGTTGTTCCGATTCAGCCGATATAGATTTTTTCATGCGATCCTCCATTTTATTGATAGCACTTCCTGTTCTACCCCGATCACTGCCCGCCAACCTCGTTTCGATACATCAACACCGTAAAATCATCTTCCAGGTAATCATCGAAACATTCCACTCGCGGCGACAGTTCCCGGCAAAACGCGAGAACCGCTTCGCGATCATGTCCGACCAGCAAATCATGCGGCGGAAAACGGTTTTTGTCCAGCATGTTAAAAGCCAGCGCGATTCCGGCGCTGTCATACAGTTTGCAGATCATGCCGGTATAAAAACTTTCATTGTTACAGCGATAACCTAATACGCCGCTGGCAAAGACATAATCAAATTGCGGCAATGCCGCAGTACTGAAATCCGTTTGAAAGAAAACAGTTCGCGCGTGACCGGCATAGCGTCTCCGGGCTTCGGTTATGAATTCGGGCATCTGATCGATACCGGTATAATCGAAACCCGAAAAATGCAAATCGAGGAAAGCTTTCAGATCGCCGTAACCGCAGCCAATGTCCAGAATCGTCGCGCCGTTCAGATTTCCAGCCTTTATTAATGTTTGAAACCGTAATTGTTGGCTGTTCATATTGCGCCAGCCGAGCGCTTCAACGGTGCCTGGCTGGAACTGCCCGATGCGGTGCCGGTGATAGTGCAAGATCGTTGCTTTCTCGATGAGATCCACGGCTATTCACTCCATTAACATCAGTTAGTTAGATTTTAGTGTGGTTGTCATAAGCCAGAACTCTCGGGCGCGTTGGTTTTCTCATTTGTTTTTTCCGTCGTTGATATACGATGATACTGGCTGCGACACCGCCAAAAAGCAGCATGATTAATGGCAAATTGCCTTCCGAAACCGGTTCCAGCATGGGATCATACGTCAACAGCAATAGCGCGACGACCAAAGTTGGAACCCCGATCAGGAGCAGATAAAACACGTACCAGTTTCTGATTTTGCTACGGATCCGGCACGAATAAAAATACAAACCGGTATAAATCAGGCAAAGTGCAACCAGCAAGCCGAATGCGATACGGAACAGGTAACGGTTGTCGCAAACCACTTTCTCCAGCATCGATTCCGGTTCCCCATGCCACGTCGCGGCTTGAAAAAACCGCGTCAGGCAACCGCTCACCGATTGAATTTCATCGCAGCGGAACGGCATTTCTGCGGTGACTTCCGCTTCATTCGTCATGAACGGCCAAAAGCCGATACCGCCGAAATTATCCTTGAAATACACCACGTCATCTTCCAATTGCTTCCAATTCTTGCCGTCGAATTCGATCACCGGGATAATATTTCTTAATAACAACCCCCGCTCGATGCCGTGTAATTCGCTGTTCTCAATTTCCAGCCGTAAATTCTTCTTCGAATCGGTTGTCGGTTCTTCGATAAATACCAGGATCCTGGTATTCAAAGTTTCTTGCGATGGAAAACTCGGCATCATCGCTATCCCGGTTGCGGATTTTGTCTGATCGATCCATGCCAGCAGATTGGAATACCGGTAAATACCGGTTCCCAGCCTGGATTGGGAAACCAGAATATTGACAAAGTAATCATTGGCCTCAATCTGCAACCGCTTCTGCAAATCCGAGAAAAACCGGTTGAATAGCCCCACCGACTCGTAGTCATCCGGAAAATCATTAAAATAGAGCGTTATGCCATCCCCGCGCGTTGCCGGCTTGATAGCGCCGAACGTCACTTTCTGTGCAAATTCTGAAGCGCTGTCGGTGAGCCGGCCGGTCAGCAGATTAACGATGCTGTCCGCCAGCGTCTCGAAAACCGTCACTTTGGCGGCATACGTCAGCGACTTCCACCGGTCCCAGTACGATTTATCGTTATGCACAACCCAGTCGACTTTACTGTTGTGCTTGCGCGCCGTTCGAATAAATGCGGTTTGAAGATTCTGGCCGGCATCGTTCACCGACAACGCCGTAACCTCATGGTGCGGATTATTGGTCTGCTTGATAATCCCGTCCTCGTCGAATGACAAACCATAGTACGCCACTCGCGACAATACGCTGAAATTAACCGTATGCGCGGCGCCATCGGCGATCCAGAACGGATAAAAACCATAGACGAGTCCCGACAGATCGTCCAAAACGCAACCGCAACCGCTGCCGTCCCACTGTATCGGCGTTGCCGCGCGATAGCCGGGTTTTTTCTTGTAATGCAACTGGATCGCGGGATGGATGACATTCTCATAGACG